>Ga0207713_1000460_pt1 | contig 42631 bp, 45 predicted proteins | sample KBSS64metaG_FD_184404 | JGI IMG/M metagenome (GOLD analysis project Ga0207713, IMG submission 184404) | Switchgrass rhizosphere microbial communities from Kellogg Biological Station, Michigan, USA - KBS S6-4 metaG (SPAdes) (version 2) | ecosystem: Host-associated > Plants > Roots > Rhizosphere >... | reverse complement strand
GGAAGACCATCACGGTCTGCACCGGGGTCATCGCCATCTGGAACGGCTGGCCGGTGTAGAGCGCCATCGCTTCCATCACCGGCACGGTCAGGATGACCGTCGACAGTGACGCGCCCATGGCGATGTTAATTATTTTCCGTACTGTCAACCGGCTGTCTTATTTTTATTCAATGATTTCAGTCAGATAGAAATATCTCTGACACCAACCTTTGACACCGCTTAAACACCTACTAGGTTTACCTCAAGGTCTCGGGATGGCGGACGTATGAGGTTTTCCGTAGAAGAGAGCAAGCTGATCTTGATCCGGGAGGATGTCCGCTTCAGAGGCGGATCCGGCACGAAGATCATTGCAGGTCCAGCTAACTCCTCCAGTACCCAGCTGAGTAGGATCGGCGAAGCGCTTGTGAGTTTTTCCACCGGCATGGCGTTTCACACCCAATCTGCTTTCTTGACTGCTCTAGGCTCGGTATTAGGCTTCTTGAAATCCAGCTCCCCAAACTGGCCAGCCGACGACCAGTGGCCCAAGACCATTTTCGACTTTTACTGTCACCACTATGGTGAGGGCGCCGAGAAGGCAGGAAGAACCGTGGAGTCCAGCCGGTCGAGCTGGGGCACTATCCGACTCCTGCTCCTTCGCCTCATGCGGGATGGCATTATCCCCTCCTGCCCAGTTCCAGCTGCGTCGCTTTCCGCCAGCACTCCCGTGAACGAATCTGCGGAGAATCTGGTTCTTGGGGAGAAATACGAATTAGTGTCTCCCCCCGCAGAAGTTGAGGACTTAGCGTGGCCTAAGTCATTTATTACAGACCTTTCATATACTGAAGATAACGAGTCTTTTTTTGAAGATATAGCTAAAAAGCTAAGTACTCCATTAGCCGCAACCCATAAAATCTGCTTAGAATATTGGGATGAAATGCTTATTACCCATGATCTAAGCAAGGCGCTTATCAGTCAAATACCCCGCGATGAATTGCTTAGGGCTCTTGCGGATCCCAAGTGGCAAGAGATCCAGTATGGCAAAAAAGTCCACATCGCTGATCCTCGCACAGAACGGGGACTAGCATTTTTCCTAGCAGCGGTGAGTTATTATTTTCTGGAAACAGATAGTCTCTGTGAACTGAACTGGGTAAGCCTACAAAGTATACCGTTCCTGGCACCGGTGACCACCAGTTACAGCATACAAAAAATACTAAAAACTCGCATGATCAAAGAAACTGAAAACACACTCACTGGGGCACAATTCCCCGAGATCCTTGGCCGATCGCTGGCGTTATTCAGTACAATGGACTGTTCGGTAGCTGCTGCCATATTAATACATGAACAGCCGAAGTTTAACCCTGACGCTTTAGAAGACGCGGACCTGTATGATAAAAACGGGAAGCTTTTATTGTCTGTCTCCGCTACATCGGGAAGCAATTATACATTCACGGTTGACAAGCGCAGGGCACATAAACGCAAAGGTGGGATGCTAACGGATCTTGCATCTGATGTTATTGAGAAAGTCTGGGAGAACAACACCAAGCTACGTATGAAAACTGATCGGAGCTTGCCTGCTACATCTCGAAAACTTTTCTTAGTTGCCACAAGAGATGGCTATGGACGTGTTGGCCAGCTGAAGAATGGGTTAAATTCAAAACAACGCACAAATCTCTACTGTCTTAAGAAAGCTGCGTTTGAGAAGGCCGGGATTAGCCGGGACACATTTAACCTCAGCAGGATACGCAATACCCAAGGCATACTTGTTTGGATCAAAACGACATCAGTAGCTGCAATGGCAAGTGCAATGGGCAATTCTGTTGCGACCGTCTTATCCTGTTACCTTCCGCCGTGGTTGCTGCGTCGAATGCACGCTCGCATCGTAAGAAAATTTCAACAAAAAACGATTGTGCTAGCGACTGCCGGAACAGAGTGGCAATTAGCGTCGTCTGACTTTGAAACCATCGAGCAGTTGCATGCGTTCATCATTCAAATATTGACAGAAGACAAATACGGCAACCCGTTTTCAGATGCATTTCATAAAGCATTTTTTAAGGAATTCAACTCAGGTGATAATCAACATGGACCTTTGACTAATAAAGACCTATATCTCTGCTTGTCACCAGAGGCAATAGCGTCACTGGAAGTATTTTGCAATAACTATGATAGCGCGGAAGAGTTAGAAATCCCCATGGAAAGCGGTCTTGACCCAGAATACCTTCTCGGTTTATTCCAACTTATTTCTAGTGCAGTCCACTCCTCAGAAGAAACCCCTATCGATGAGGCAATCCACGATCTACTCCGTGGTACGTCCATGGCACAACTCAAGTTTCTTTGGCAAAAATCGCGCAGGCTCGTTGAAGTTTATAACTCTAAAATCATCGATATTGACGGACAATAGCGATGGCCAAGTACACAACGCGTGAATACTCACCCAATGACGTCAAGAAACTCATGGAGGCTGCCAGTGCGCTGTACGCACCGAAACCCACAGTAACCGACATTCAATCAGCTTGGTTACTGGAAGGTGGCCTCGGTTCTCATGTATGGCGCACACAGAATGCTGGCCATGAGCATCTGGAAAACGGCGTGTGGAAAGGCACCATAAATGTAAATTTTTCTCATCGGCTACCTAATAATACGTTGCTAACGGATCCTGAAAACTCAGTCCCCCTTCATGCTTTGCAAAAATGGGCGTTCGCTCTAAGGTCTGGGCTCCTAGGATACTTTCCAGGACCTAGAGGTTGGCAAAGAGCAGTTCGGTGGGCTCTCAGCCTTACGTCATGGGCATATTTGCATGCCGATACACTCGAACCCCAGAAATTTGGGTTTAACCTTTTCGACCTCGAAGATGTAAAGGAATTGACGTATCAGCTTTCGCTAGATAACTGGTCGGAGGCTCTTCAAATTACCAGCAGGTTATTCACCGCTCTTCACAAGTTCACATTCAATCGGAAGCCAACTAAAAAAGCGGTGTCGGCATTGCCTTATGTAGACACCGTAACAACAATCCAAATAAAAAATAAATTGAGAGCCGAAGGCTTATATACGGATTACACCCGCGCGCCGGAGTCACTAATAAGCAGGGTGTTTCTAGCGGATCTGATACAACATACGCCTGAAGGTTTCCGCAGTGAAAAGGTCAGAGCGTTCTTGAGACAGTTCGAAGGGGGCTTAGCTGAGGAATCACTCTTATTGCGCGGCAAAACTCTGACCAACCACCCAACTTCAAGGGTTCGCCCGGTTGAAGACGTGGAGGACACTCAGGTAACTGAAAAATCTATGCTCGCACATGGCATGCATCTCGACTACTTTCTTGCAGGATACCAAATCGAAAATTCTTTCATTCCATATATTCAAAGAACAGCGAAGGACGTAGTTCACGAGCTAAATCAAAATATAGCACCCTCCCAGCATCAGCGACTAATAGCCGTAGACGACGGATTAGCCATATTGAGCGAAGCGGCCAGGTGGATCATAAATTTCGGCGACGACCTTTTAGAAATATACAGTCATCATCTAACAAATTGCAAAGCAATTGATAACCGCATAGGTAATGAAGATTACAATATTGTAGCGGCAGAAAAAAGACGAACATTTGACGCACTTATCACTAAGTATAAAGACTCGTTAGGCCAGAACTCAAACTCCCCTAGCATCATAGAATTTGCAGGGTTAAATCTAGCATTTAAGAAACATAACCGTGAAATCATCTCAGGCGATATAACGTTAGCACAAGCTATATATATACTAATAGGAGCTTGCACCTATGCACTTGGCATGATGAAACCCATGCGCGAGGGTGAAATAGGCACAATTCCATACAACTGCATACTTCGTAACAACCTAACAAATGGCTGCTGGATTAAAGTACCGAACGAGAAATCGGCCGTACTCGGTTACTCAACTGAAGTCGAACGCCCGATACCCTACTTAACCTATAAAGCCGTTTTTTTGCTACAAAAATTGGGAATCGTGACAGCCAAGCACTTTTTTGACCTTGATGCCAAGCCAACACGGTTGCTCTATTTCCCCTCATCGAATGATGGTATGGCCCCGCCCATCAAGGGATCTTCAAGCGGCGCTTTGGGTATTGCTATTACTAGGTGCATGGACTATTTCTGCGACCATTTAAACTTGGCTTTGGATGAGCACGGCCGCCGACAATACTTTCGAATTCATGAGCTACGAAAGTTTTTTCTTTTAACGCTGTCGTGGGATGAGAAATATCATGGGGATGAGTTGGCAGCCTGGATGGCCGCCCATCGAGACGCAGATTATACGCGAGCCTACACAGATGCAAATATAGATGGTGCCGAATTGTCGGACTTGGAAGCTAGGTATATCGAAAGCAAGATAATTGACATCGAGTTGTCTAGAGGAAACGGAATCGACTCTCCGACCGCCGCTGCATACCGCAAAATTCTGAAAGAGCTAAAAGTAGATTCAATCTCAGGCCTCGCACCTGATAAATTCTCATCTTATGTGAGAAATGCTGTAGCGTCAGGACATCTCTCTGCAAAACCAATCAAAATAAGGACAATTATTCCAGGGGATACAGAGTTTACTGATCTCGCCATTATTATTGGCAAGGATGGTTAAAATGAGTTTGAGCAAACTACAGAATGCTACGAACCGTATAAACTGGCTTCAAGACATTCTGAATGAAAAAAAGAATATGCACGCAATCGAGGCAGAACAACTCCAGGACGCTAAATCTTTCTGCTCGCTTGAAATTGATAGCCTGTTTACCGCACTCTCATATAACACATTGAAATCGTGCCTGAAAACTGCTCCCAACGACCACTTTAGAAATCATACATTTAATGACAATTGGTCATACTTTCTATCTCTCCGTGAGAAAGCATATTCACTGCTTTTAGCCAGAGCAGGAAAATCAAAAACGGCACGTGCATCGGACACCCCTATTGATTATAAGCTCGCGCATCGAAACGCGCTATGGCACGCTAACCTGTGCGCAAATGCTTACTTGCAACTCAGAAGAGACGTTCAGGGCATCTTGAAAACCAGCGGAGATCTTGAACTGGACTACAAAAGGTTAGAGAAAACCCTCAAAAAATCATGGTCTACCTATAAGCAAATTATCTCATCCGAACCAGACAGACCTATACCAAAGCTAACAGTCGTAAAGGCTAACACATAATGGAACGGCAGCTTTATTCGGAATATCAGAATTGTCTTCTGCCACGGACCGGGAAAACCGGATCTCAAACAAAACCCTGGTTTGCCCTATTAGCGTGGCCAAATGGAAAGCCGTGCACGTTAGTAAACTATTGGCTTACTGATTTGGCGACACGAACTACAGGCAAAACAGTAAAGCAATACTGTGTCCTCATCACACCTTATGTGCGTTACTGCTATGACAAAGAGATATCCCTCGTTGACTTCAACGACGAGCACATTGCAGATCTTGTATCTAAGCTTGCCATAGAAAAACAGAAAAATGGCAGCCAAAAAAAACAAAATGATTATGTTAACTCCATAGTCAGCAGCATCATAGACTTTCTTTCATGGCTTCAACTTCATGGCAATCCGACCAATCATAGCAATCTGGTAGGGTTTAAGTCTAACTCGCCGAACATCAGTGTAATTGAAAAAAAGAACAATTACGGTAGGACATATTTGCACCACGAATCATTCCTGGAGTCCAACGCGCCCCTCCATAAAAAAGATGCAATGCCGCGAAAATCCATCCAAGCCATTGAAGATCAGACTTTCTTAGAAAGCGACCCAGAATTGTATCCCAGCATTTACAAACATCGATACAATAATTCGGGGAAAAAAACTTTAATCCAACAGGAGTATTTGTATCAAAGGCGCGTCATGATCATGTGGGCCTTTAAGCGAGTCGGGCTTAGACCATCCGAACTGGTCGAGATGCCACTGGATGACAACATGAATGTAGTCAATTCATTAATACTCTATATTCCTACAAAAAAACTTCGTACGGACTCGGTGGTATTGCGGCCATTCAAAATAACGAATGACGGCGCCTTGACCGTCAAATATTATCTCGATGCTCGCGAAAATTTTATCGCTGAATACGGCGAAATTACGAAAACAACGATCTCATCGACAGCTTTTTTCCTGACAGAAACCGGCCTTCCACTCAGCACAGATTCAATGTCCAAAGACTTTGGCCGAGTGGCAAAACGAGCAGGATTAACAGATGTGAGGGTTTGCTTCTCGATGTTCCGCCACCGTTTCATAACCCTTGAAATCCTACAACATCTCAAGAAGTTATTCGGAAGCAACCGCCCGACTATGGATATGCTTACGGTGCCTGTAGTTAAGAGCATAGAGAATAGGATTAGAAAAAAAACCGGACACAAATTAGGCGATTCAATCTGGCACTACTTTGATGATGTGTTTGAAGCCATAGATTTCTGGAAATCTGTGGACAGGGCCTTCGCTAATATGCAGCAAATAGGTGACGCGGAAGATAAGCTCCAAAGATTGAAATATGATCAAAGGAAGACTTACGGGAATCAAGCGCTAAGCAGTAAAGAGCTTACTGACATTGAGAAGGACATGGCCGCCATCCGGGCGAAGATGAATATCTTTGATTGACCGTCCTCTCACCTTCGAGTCTGCGCATGTGAGCGCTATGCGTTTTGATTGGTGGACGATCTCGCGTATTTAATACCGTTTACTGTGCAAGACACCCCAGCACCCACTGCTAAGCCCAAAACGGCTTGGGCGATGTATCCGTGCAGGTACGACTTCACATCGGCGTTCAAAAACCAATCTGGCAAGGACAGAGCTGCTTCACTGATAAAGGATCCCCCAACAAAGAACATCGCTATTGTTCCTATCCAGGACAGCAATTTCATCAGCTTCGGTGCGACAGCAATAAGCCCTCCCCCTACGCTTCGTACCGCTCGCGCGAAGACGCCATGGGTGGTGACTTTCTTCATGCGCAGCCCCAGGTCGTCGATTCGGACGATGCCGGCAACCAGGCCATAAACACCAAACGTGACCAACAGGGCGATCAGGCTCAGCGTAGCGACTTGCTGAAGGAAAGGCGCTTCAGATACAACATTCAACGTGATGACTACGATTTCAGCGCTCAACACGAAATCCGTGGTGATAGCGCCTTTGATCTTCTTAGCCTCATACCTCTTCGCCTCTTCTTCGCTGAGCACCTTCACCTTGCGCGCACCATCCCCTTTGTCTTTGGGGGTGAGCTTCTCAATCAATGACTCGATGCCCTCATAGCAGAGGTATATGCCACCGACGACCAGAAGCCCGTGCACGATCACTGGGGAGATGTAATTTAACCCAAGCGCCAGGGGGACCAGGATGGCCTTGTTTACCAGCGAGCCCTTGCAGACGGCCCACACCACAGGCAGTTCGCGATCAGCCTTAAGCTCAACCACCTTCTCCGCATTCACTGCCAAGTCATCGGTGAGGACGCTCGCCGTCTTCTTTGCCGCCACCTTGCTCATCACGGAGATGTCGTCTAGCAGCGTTGCTATGTCGTCGAATAATGCAAAAAAACTGCTCGCCATCAGTTAACTCCTTGGGCCCACTCCCTAGACATCGGTGGCGGTCGGACGTTCTGATTGGCAAGTTGATTGACCACCTGCTAGCGAAAGCAGGATCTGTCCATTCATCCAGACGCAGACCTGCACAGCAAGTGCGGGCAGGAGGTTACAACATGCACCGTGGGGATATCGTCACTGGTTGCAAAAAACTCCGCTTCAATTTTTACCAGGCTTCGATCTACCAACACTTGAAGATGACTCGAAACTAGTCGCTCACATCTTCAAGAAAAATACTTGGTACAGATTGAAATAAATTACGAACTAATAAATCATGCATTCCTTGAATTTTCTTGAGGAAGATAAAATGGAAAAACCGCAAATTTATAGCATGGCCGAGAGCGGCGCATGGAACAGCGAGTATATGTCACACCATCAGAATGCGTGGCACTACTATGGCGACTACGCCACCCTGACTAAGAGACTTACCAAATCCGAAAAACGGCACCAAAAAAAGGGGCACGCCTGTGAGAGCCTCGTCTTTCACCTAACCTATGATTTGCACCAAGCTTCATATCGTGCAGCTACGTCGACTCACCTCTTCGCATGTCTAGCAATGGAAGGCTTTCTCAATTTCTATGGCGTGAGGAGGCTGGGTGAACCATATTACAAAGCAGAAATTGAAAGATTACCTATTGCTAAAAAACTTGAAAAAATATTTCTCACAGTGTTTGGAGAACCTCCAAGCGACCTATTGGCGAAAAGCGTACTTGAAACATTCCAGCTAAGGAATAATTTAGTACATCCAAAAACTCAAGAAATCACCTCTTCTAATATCGAAACCTTCATAGATCCTCACCCCCGGGATCACTATGTGAAAAAATCCATGAGAACTCTTAACGATTTCGCTTTAGAATTATGCGCGAATGATCCGGATCTTAGCTTGGATTTTTACTTCCCCAAGCATAATTAATCCAGAGATCAATAGTAATGAATATCAAGCAGCTTGAGGAAGATATTGATGAACACTTTCGGCTATTTGAGCGTGTTCCGCTCAGAGCTGCTTGGCAGAGGCGAGATGCAAAGGTTTGTTTGATTTGGACGGGAACGGTCTTGATAGCTCTTCTATGGGCCTTATTAACTGTTCCTAATGTAATGCTTACTGATTTTATCCCTACTCTACTCCCGATATTGATCATCACGATGATATGCGCGATTCACATGGGGGAAGTATCATCACAGGTGCGCGCAACGCGCCTCGGAGCAGGCCCTACCACCTCCCTTACCGAGCGCTTGCACTTAAAGCAACAGTGGCTGTGCGCTCGCTATGAATGCACGCCAGAAAAGCTCTTAGAAAAAGCACGGGAGATTAGACTCCTGTGGGAGGAGCGCGAGGAAATCCGGAACTTGGCTAGCAACGACACAATGGGGCCGCGCTTCGCTGCATTCCTAAGACTTCCCGATCCCGCGAGATTCATAGGATTGTTGACTGCTATTGCCGCAATTTTTGCCACGGTGGTGACACTCGGAAGCAACATCGACTCATTCTTCGAAGCGCTGCAAGACTGGAAAACGATTGTGGCGAACATTCTAATTTCGACCGCTTTGCTCGCCGAACTTATACTTCTATGGATTATGGTTACTGGGATGGTAGGTCAAATTGGACCTTCTATTCTGGAGCAAGCTGGACTATTACCCCTGAGTAGACGTCGAGTGTATCGCTATCTATTCGCTATGCACATTGCGAGCGAGCCGATCACTCCGTTCGGGAAAAAGTTGCCATTATTTTTGAAAGCAGTATCACTATTATTCGTTCCTATTCCCACTCTATGGACGAAAGCCCGAGCCCGTATGCTGAGTCAGATCTGATTTAAACCAGTGGGTAATGAGAAGCAAAGCTCCACGTCGCCCACACGACTCACGCCGTCAAAAGATCGCCCTGTAGGTCTTCAGCTTCAGGGCTCCTTGCCGACGTAATTCCTACATTCATCAGTCTTCTTCGGATTCGCTCATCATGGATAAACGCGCGCCTTCGGATGTTTTGCTTTCAAGTACGGTCACCGTCGCCGACTACCGTGCTTTCAAACGGGCGAAGGACAAGGAAAGCATTGCTGATTTCGTATATCAACGATTTCAGGAGCGCTATCTCAAGCCCTTCGAGTCTAAGGAGCATAAGCATGGCTTTGCGATGATGGCATGTGCGTGCCTGATGATCGAAACGCTAGAGGCTTTCTGGACTGGCTCCGCAAAGTCGGGTCTCAGCGGAGTTGCTTTCAGCCACTTCTTCAACCGTGTTGATCATTTTTCATCCCTGCGAGAGCACGGCAGACTCTTCTACAAGCACGTCCGTTGCGGAGTCATGCACCAAGGCGAAACAACCGGAGGGTGGCGAATTCGAAGGGATACGTCTCAACTGTTTGACGCGGAAAACTTGGTGATCGATGCTACACGATTTCTATCTGCGCTCGAAGAATCGCTTCGCGAGTATTGTGATTTGCTCAAGGAGTCGCCTTGGGAAAGCGAGGTTTGGAGCCGTCTCCAAATGAAAATGAGGTTTATCTGTGCGGGCGCATTGGTACCGCCTGAATATCTGGACATGCCAGTAGCGTCCTAATGCGCTCGCACCACTGGCCGATGGTTCGCCGAAGGGAGAGTGGCCGAGCGGCTCATCCATTCATCCCCTTGAAGCCCTGCTCCCCCGGCGGGACACTAAACTCGTATGAACAAGGGGGAGGAAGCCCATGACCCGAAAAAAATCACCGATACGACCTGAAGCCCCAAGGGTTAAGCCGCGCACGGGCTCATCGAGCAAGGTCCATTTTGTAGCGCCATTGAAGCCTGCGAAGCTTTCCCTAGAGAGCTTGCTAGCAGAGACTCCCGAGAACAATCGAGACGAAGCCTGGGAAAAAATGGCACCGGAGGGAAACGAATTTTAGCTCGGTAGGATGACAGCCCTTTGGAGCCTTCGGCGATGCGCGAACGACTCTGTAGGCAGACGAAATCCGTTCAAGAGATCGGCTCAGAACCCATCTGTAAAGAACCCCCATTTACCGACCAACTCGCCTATCGCGGCCGAGATCCTCGACTCAGCCATCAGCTCCGCAGGCGTGTAACTCAACGCCACCGCCACCGCCATAGCAAACTCATTCAGCTCTCCTGGTTCGAATGGCCAGACTTGAAGTTTCATCAGCGACGAGTCGTTGTGACTGTATTCTTCAACAACCTCTATCATGCCCTCCAAAAGTCGATAATTCGTGAGCGATATGGCCATGGTTTTTTGAGGGTAATCCGCCAACCGTGTGCGCGAATCCAAAAACGTGTCCCCAGCTTCGGCTAGTGCGGGATGGCTGAAAGCACGGGCGCATAACGATATCAATCGAGGCGACGATACGAGGCTCCTAACGTGGCGTAAATCCACCAGCCCTTGATTGAATTCCCATTTCAACTCACCGCGCAAATGAATCTCTAGGTTTGGGTGGGTAGCCATCACCACACAAGTCCCGGGAACCAGTTGCGAAGTCAAACGCCAACCCCATGTTCTAATCGTTTCAGAAAGGTGAAAATCGCCTGACACCCCTCTTCTGTCGCCAGCATTTCTAGGGGGCGTCGCCCTGCAAAGGCAGTGCGTTCGTCTTGTACCCAACGCACTGCGCCTGTTCCGAAAAATGCCAAAATCGTGTCTACGGCTTGTGTGTAGCTGGTGATGTATTTTTCATCCGCGATGTGGGCGTCAATCGGGTCTAGATGCCCCCTCCCGGTGTGTTTACCACAGCGAGCTACTAGCCAGCCCTCAAGACTCACCACTTCGCCAGGCGCGCCGCAAAGCTCACAGATACAGCTTGAAGCAAGCTGCGCGATTTCAAAAAGTAAACCTATAACTTCATCGCTTTCGCTAAGGTAAATCCGGAGCTGACCAAACTTCTCTTTCGCTTGGGTGACCTTCACGTCGAGCGCCTTCAGCTCAGCATGTTGCTCGGTCAGCCGAAGAGTCGCTTCGATGAGATTCGCCCACCCGTCATTGCATTCAAAACCGAAAATTGCATCCCCGGAAAAGTCTTTCGGGAAGAGCAGAGTGCGGTACTGATTTGCGAGACGCCTTTCGATGAAATTATTCATTACCCATTGCCCGCTTTGACCACAACGGGACGCGGGTCTGACCTAGCAATTTTGATGGATACACCTGTCCGTCCATCAGCTCGTAGCAGACCCGCTCGTCCACTTCCTGAATCTCTCGAATTGGCTCCATCAGCCATTTGCCCTTCTGGTTCAACCATGGAGGGGACACAAGCTGAACCTCATTAATGAACTGCCCGGGCGTGTCCCTTGAGGCCAAATCCAAGAGGAATTGTACTTTCGAAATCATGAACTGCTGCTGCGAAGAACCCTCCTCGCCCGCTGATTCATATGTGACAAAAAACCACTCGTCATTCGACGTTTGCGAGATGTACTTCCATCGGCGTGCGCCTTCCTCAAGCACGAAGAAAGGATTTTGCACACGTGCTTGCTCGTGAGTTTCGAACATGCTGATTCTCCAGATAACTCATTGCGTTAGGCGACTCACCTTCACCGCCACACCCCGCTATGAATGCAAATCGAGCAGGCAGCGTGGCCGCGACCACCCGGCGCGATAGCAACCTTTTGGCCTAAGACCTGGACCGTCTTCTATGGTTTTTTCAGAAGGACGCCTAATTGAGCGCTTGTGAGTCGCTGGTTTGAAATACCGACCAAAACTACCAAAATGGTAGCTTTTAGAAAAGCAGCAATCGCCCAGAGGCGCTAATGAGCTACGAGAAAGCACTATGACCAGCAGTACCATCAACCCGGCATCAAGGATGCTCGACTTCGGTCCAACCGTTTAGGAAGAGCTGGACATACGCATCGACCTTGATGCCGAGCTGGGCGGGAGTTTCCTATTTCTGGTCTAACAGCCCTTGCTGGACCGCAAGCCTGACGGCATGGATGAAAACCTCCAGCTTCACCGTCGACCGCGGCTCACGATCTACCGGCCAGTGCTGAAAATCACTAGCACCACTTCCACTGCGCGCGATCACTATTGGAACAGGGAGCCCTTGCCGGCAAAAGTAAAGGTCGAGCCGCCCCTTGGTGCCAAGAAATGTGCAATCGCCGGGGTGTTCTGCGTGCTGAGGTTGAGACATCTAGATTTTTCCCTAACAAGTACCATTAACCCAAGCGAATCAGCTTGCCAATGCGAAGCTTCTGTTCTTTGGTGTGAATATCCAGAGTCCAAACGTCGTCACCTGCGATCCAGATTGCGCTAAAAAATAGAAACTCGACTTTACGATCCTCCTTGACCTCAGCTTGCGCAGGCCGCACCTGACCTTTCGCATCGACCAGCACATACGCATGGTCATCCGAAGTCATCAGGATTTTTTTCACTGACACTTCTTGTGTTGATCCATCATCGGTTTGAATTACAGCTTTCAGTATTGGGTGGCTTTCCAGGCCATTCATGGTCAAAGAATCCTTTTCGCAATTGTTCAAAATTCAGACCGCCATAGGCATTCCTGTAATGGGTTAGCCCCTCGGTTTGACGGCTGCGCTTACGGTGCTCCTGGCGCGGAAAATCTGCGCCTTTTTCCGCGAAAACTAGCGAGTGTAGTTGACGAAGCCGAAGCTGTAGCCGCGAATCAAGTCTACGGTCTTCTGCGCCCGTTCTGGGAGAGGTGCAAATTGCGGTGCTAGCTGCTCAAAGTATTTCTTGGTGACATCGATAAAGTGCTCAGGGAGGTCAGGGTCTGCCAGATTCTCGAACATCCCACCCTTCTTGAAATGACGTTCAAGATACATCGCAACACCGTGCAGCTTCGACTGCCATGAGTATGGGTAAACATCCTTCATATCGTCGGTCATTTTTACCGTCGGCTGAATGAGCGTTGTCCCGTGAGCGAGCACGTTTCGCAGAGTAAACAGCACGCCAATGCCTTCCTTCAACTCCTTGTCGACCTCGGAGTCAAGCGCTGCTCCGTAATAAGAAACACCAGCCGTCTTCACGAGGTTGTCCCATCCTCCAGAACTCTCCAATTCAATTAAGAATTTTTGCAGAAGACGAGTAGGAGCATCATGCTCGGTGCGGCCGGCGCGGATACCTCGCTGAACGGCCTCGTCCAAGTCGGCCTTCACCTTTTCAGTAAGGATTGAGCGGACGGTTCCTTCGACAAAGGAAGCGTTGAGAATGAGTAGTCCGAACGAATGCATGTAGCTGTAATAGGCGTGCGGCTCCGCGCCATCCGTGCTAGCCCTTCGTAACGTCGAACGGTGCGCGAGTGCCATGCTTTCGTACGCGAGTAGTAGAGACGTGGCTGTTTCCCAGCCCAGATATTTTGACATGTGTTTTTTCCTGACGGGCTCTTGGTTGTTCAAAGTCGAGACAACAGAATCTCTTAACTGCCTTGGCCCGGCTCATTGAAGCCTGGGCTAGGGACAGCGGGCGGAATTTAGATCTACTGCTTCAGATAAATGGCTTTGTTCGCGCTGTTGCGTCGCAACCACACGGCGATGCCTAAGCGCTCAACCTCTTTTCGGAAACTGCGGCCTAGCGACTTACGGTCACCACCACTCAGTCGATTCCAATCCTCATGACCCAAAACGTCATCGAGTGAAAATTCAGCCATTTTTTCGATTGCCTCTACCCCACCTATCGCCACGTGAAGGAAGGCACCAAGCGATTTGCTCTCTAAATCAGGGTCATCAAGGGCTTCCCGCAAAATGTCGTCGATAGCAGCCTCCACCGTCGAGCCATTTGTTTTAGCGTGTGTGAGTAAGGCGAGGAGTAAATCATCTTTGATCGGGATATTGACTAGCATTTTGGGGAAGCCTCATCGAGTTCATCATTTGAAATGAATTTAAATGAATAGTACAATGAATGCAATTCATTTATACATGAGTTCTACAGGATGACCCTTCCCGGCTAACTGCCCATACAAGACGGTCAATAAAAAGCAGGCAAATGCCCTACGACTTGTCGCTTGATCGGCGTTCAAATAGGGCTTGCTGTGGTCATTACAGGCATGGAGAACGATGGTGAGCGCGTTCTCAATATCGTGGTTCGCCGCGAGACCTTGGCCACCACAGAGCGGCTGCCCTCCGTGACGATCCGTGGTTGATACCGGCCTCTCGTGGAGCGAATCACAAGCGCGGTAGGCGTCTGGCCCACCGTCTAGTTCACAGTGCTGAACGCCAGCGCAAACGCTTGCCCCCTGACTGTAGTGCCCCACGTTGAACCCGGACGCAGGCCGATGTATTCGTCAGCTCCAGAAAAGCTACAGAGGCGCAGCAAGCGAACTGCGATCCGGCCATCGAGGGCGGCAAGGCAGCGTGGATGAGTCAGCTACGCATTGCGCGGTCGACGACCTTGGGTGATATCTGCTCTAAAAATATCTCGGGCTTGATTGCCCCGCTTGGATACAGCACATCTGCAATCTTCAGCAAGGCAAATTCAGTAACGGAAACGGTCGATGATGAATGATTGCTTTGGGCCGATTACTGCCAGTAACGAGAGGCAGAATACGACCCAACGCTGCCTGCTACAGTGGGCAATGGAGAAGGCCGTCAAGTGCATAAGCGACGTCTGGACGCCATCATTGAGGCTACTACCTGAAAGACGCGCCATTGGTCTGCTGATCGTGCTCTTCCAGCAGAAAGGTGAGATAGCTGCGAGCAAGGTTGCAATACAGGCGCGCCTCGTGCGGCTGAATCGCGATGCCTTCTTTTAGATCGGTTCCGTGGCGAACCCCGCCTCCCGTCGGCGATGAAAGGTAGCCGTGCAATGTCGTCATCCAGGTCAGAATATTTTCCTGCGCCTTGCCCCGCTCCCGTTTTTTCATCTCGTTAATGATTGGCCCGAAATACTTCCCCTGAATCGTTACTGTGTCCTCGCCCATACCCCGAAAGGCTGTCGTGATCGACTCCAGAAGGAAAAGAATTTCTTGAACCGCGCGCCGGCCCTGGCCTGCATCGAGCAGCCGTTCAGACTCCGCCAGGCATTCGTCGATAAGCGCGCGGGCCTGTTCATCCAGCGAGGGTGCCAAACGCGGTACAGGGATCGGCGTATAGGCGCGCGTTGCGATTAAATCAGGCAGTTGAATTTCATAGCCCGCATCATGCTCCGCCATGATAGCGTTGATAATTTGGAGGTCTGGCACGCCCAATCCGGACTGTTCGAGATCTACGCAGCAGTTCCAAAAAGCTTCGATAAACAAAGGCGCATTCTCAGCCGAGCTATCCATGAGCCGAGATAAATCACTCCACGCCCAGTCCGGACTGCTGCTTCGACCAATCCCGCCGAAGCCGTTTTTGCATTGCTCAACTACTTGCCATACATCCCCCTGCGATGCAATTTTTTCAATCAGATCATAAAAATCACGGACGACGCCTTGCGGGATTGGGCCCGGGGATTTGAAACGCCACGACTTATCGAACTTTAGCAATTCATCTGTCCTCACAATCATTCAGAAACCCGTGTTCGCTGACCGCCCCAAGGTACAACGGTCACCTGATCTTCCAAAGTTTAGCGCTTCCGAGTGGCCGATCATGGCCGAAAGCGACTAGTAGCCAATCGTTGCTTTTGGGCCACAATGAGCAGGCAGAAGCCACCCCGATGATGGCCGGATTTCTTTCTAAAGGCCCTACGATAAGGGTAGAAATGTTCATGCGCAGAGTGCGCTTATCAGCATGTTTCAACTATTGCTCTTTTCGAATTTTACCTATACGGAGAAACTTTAAAAAAAGGTTGAGCGGTTTCTATCACCGCTGCATGCATCTGTCGGAGGTATCCTATTCCAGTGCCATTGTAGTAAGCACAGCTTTTATTTCGGCGGAGCAGGAAACTAGGCCATTGCGACGGGATTTGAGATATCGTTTGAGCATGCATGATGCCATCGTGAGCGCCCTTAAAATCCGACTTGGATACCACACGATATTTTTTATGCTCTGCCGTCTCTTCGCCCTCAAAGATTGCAAAGTTGACGATATGCCTTGCTGCTGGCCTGCGGTGTATAAAATCATTAACAAAGCGGTGCAGTCCATCAGCATAATCCAGGCTGCCAACAAAAAGATTGGCTCGACAATTTAATACTTGAAATTCATTGAGGGCTTCCACGTCAGCGGCGTTACGTAATGTTAGCCAGCCGCTGTCACTTGGAACCCGATAGACATCGGGATCATAGCCTAGACAAAATATCGTTGGAGATAACGGGAGTAATAATATTGCTCCGGCATCCCTGAGGCCGAGCGAGCCACCACGAGTCCGCTTGTCCTCCAACTGCCATCGGTTCGTCAAGACTGCGGGATCATCAGACACAAGGAACGGAACACTAGTAGCATTCTTAAGCAGACAAATTTTTAGGTCAGACACAACTTCCATATTATCAGCAAAGGCGCGCATCGCCGTTTGTACTGCCTCTTTAATACTCATGGAGAAGTCGCTATCGAGACCAGAAGGCTCGATCATATCCGCAAACATTTCTGCCGACCGCCTGCATGCTCCTTCAGTGCGTAGATATTGAAATAGCCAAAAAATCTTAAGAATATACTGATGATCCAACTGGAGCTTGTAACCAGGCTGAATGATCTTACTTATAACTGAGCTGTACCCCTGTTCCACCGACTGGATAGCCTTCTCAAGCTGATCGTCTTGACCATAAAAATAGTCGCGCGAGCATTGATTTTTTACCGGCGCATTAGGTATGAGCCTCTGCCTGTCAAGATTGTAAACATTGATAGCAGCACCTTCACCTTTGATCGTGAACGCCTTTAGATAACAACGCGGAACAAAATGCTGATTTTTATTCGATGCCATAATTAACTCCATGCATTGGCAGGTCTCAGTCCCTTTCCACCCGTTTCCTGCGAGACGCCAGCTGCCAACTTATCAGCGATTATACGGGTTGAGTCTCCACTGCGACGGCGCGAAATGGTGGCGTAGAGACATTATCACTACCTGACCTCAATTTGATGGAGCGGGTACGAAAAAACTTGAACCACACGATATCAGGCTTGAGCGCTCCTTTTCCGTACCAAAATATGCTTGGGCATTGATAGACATGGATTGGCGTACGGTCTGACCCTTTTGTAGCTTAGCTAACATCATGAACGTCAGGGTGCCCAACAGGAAAACACTGCCGAGGCACCAACCGAACGGTCTCATAAGTAATCAGCGAGCCAAAGAGAAAATTGAGGAGTGCTGAAGAAATCAATAAAATCGTTGAATGCCACAGATAGGGGGAGGTTGCATGATGACGATCCATACAACCGTAAAACAGCTCAGGAGCACGGAGTATCTTTAACGAGTGATATTGAACACTTTTCGGGCTCTGAAGTGATCCTTCATTATGAAATACGCAACCCCCATTCCAGTTCCTACCAATATTATCAATGAAGCGATTATCGAGTGAGTCGCTCGCAAAATAGCTATGAATATTGGACTCATCAATAGGGAAAAGGCGAACCCAAGCATCACTACCCAAGCGACAGCTAGCCCCTTACCTTTGGAAACTATCTCACCGTCTTCAAGCTGCGCGGAGTACAGAACATGCACACCCTGAAGTCTACGAACGAGCGCGAGTTTAACCGTTCGTCCCACCACCAAAAATGAACGCATGTAGTCGTCGCAAATGACATCCTTTACGCGAACACCGTTTATTTTTACGAACGAGATAATTCGTTGCCCATCAATGTAAGACCCGAAGCCAATTTCTTGAATGACGCCGTCTAGAATTACAAGTGCCATATCCACACCGCCGTAGAGAGGACTATATATCTGGTCAAATATTCTTCGAATAAATTATCTTGCCATCAGCACTTTTGAGATCAATGCGCTGCGGGCCTATTAAAACAATTCGCTGTGGACCAAATTCGCCTGCGAAATGCTCCCGCTCTACTGATTTAACGTAGCCCCAAATATCAATCTTCAAGCTGTCTCTAGAACCTTCTATTTTGCGAGCAAGGACTTCATCTTGTATGTCCAGCAGTATGTCGGAACCACCTTTAAATCCAAGATAATAGGGCGTTGGGCCAGGATTGATATAGCAGCGGAGCTTGGGAGCCCTTGCCATAGCGGTGGCATTGCGCTTTTCTTCATCTGAATATTCCAGCTTGTCAGAAAACAGACAGTTATCTATTCGAAAACCTTTCGCTTGCTGGTCATAGTTACTCAGAGAAATTGGCGTCCAATCATCGGAGCTTAATTTGACCAAATTGTACTGCTTGTATTTTTCGGCCTCCTCTCCAACCAGTACACCTATCGCTGTCGTCAGATCTTTCTTTTTGAATGAGTCCTGCTCCGACAGTCTTTCTGACGCCAACCGATAAAGCTCGGGATTCGCCTTCCGGACGTTAAACGCATCGGCAATGGACTCAGCGATATCCTCGGGTGATTCGTTCCAATCACGTTTCGCGTTGTACAAATTGAAAGTCGTCATTGGTTGTTTGACGTCAAGGTAGGCAGTTGGCTCTCCTATCCCCGGGTCTTGGAAAGCAACCAGGCGTGGAGCATTTTCTTGCTCTAGTTGTTGCAAAACCGCTTGGTCAGACGCCTTCGCGTCAACCGCCGCAGAGTTTGCAGAGGACTTAGTGTTTTCAGGTCTAGGCGTCTCACTTTCTCCCCCACATGCTGCTAACAGCATGCAGCCGGCAGGTATTGCGAGCGCAAGCAGCCTGCGCCCTCGCAGCGAATATTGGCCAAGGACCATGAATTGTATCCCTATGAAATTTCCCGAATGACGGCCGATTGAGTGCTTCTGAGCCACTGATTTGCCATCGCCGGCCAAAGCTACCAAATCGGTAGTATTTAGAAAAGCAGCAAATTGCACCATGACGTCACTGATTTTCTAGAAGACCTCATGACAACCAGCACGCTATCCATACGGCTCAAACACGCACGACTAAGTGCTGGGCTGTCTCAAGAGGAATTGGGGATACGAATCGGCCTTGAGCCTGCTTCGGCGAGCACGCGTATGAATCGCTATGAGCTTGGCAAACGCGTTCCAGCGCCTGAGTTGATAGAACGAGTCGCGGCTGAGCTGGATCTGCCCGCCGCATACTTTTACGCCTACCGTCATGATGAAGCGGACCTGCTTGAGCGTTACTTTCGGCTCAGCGAGTCTGGGAAGGAGCGGTTGATGGCTTATCTCAATAACCTTGAATAATCCCTAACCCGATCACATTCCGAAAAGGTCCAGCAGAGACGCTCAAGACTGCATACCTGCGTGCTGGGTGAGAGGATCATCGAACGACTGCTACAGACGGCTGCAATGTCTTCGATGCAGTACCACTGGCGCTAATGCGGCTAAAGCTAATCGCGACTACCGGGTTGTACCGTAGTCATCCCATGCCGATTTCGGAGAAAGACAAAAGGCCCACAGGGCCTTTTGTCACAGTCGCGTTCTTTACTTCTTGAGCCAGGATTCGACGGTCGCAGACCCATGCTCAGATTTCCACTGCTTCAAAATCTTGTGGTTGCCACCTTTGGTTTCAACGCGCTCACCCGTTTTTGGATGTTCATAGATTTTCACCTCGCGCGCTCTCCGAGTTCCAGCTTTCGGAGCATCAGCGGCAGCGCCAGACCCCCAACGTACGCTTTTTGGTTCCAAAAGGTTAACGACGTCCTTAAGACTGAAGCCATATTTCGCAAGTAAATCGCGAAGCTTCGTTTCAAATTCAATTTCTTTTTTCAGCCCGGCGTCACCCTTCAGTGCTTCAAGTGCCTCTAACTGCTCGGCCAAATGTTTTTCCAATTGACGATATTCTGCAAGCTTAGACATATGCTGCTCCTATGTTCGAAAGGCGATGGCTACTCAAGAGGACTTCATAGCATCGTTTTTAGCCGACAATCAACGAGATTGAATCACAGAGCTTGCGATCCTAATACAGCATCTTGTTATAGCCATAGTAGATCGCGCCATGGCTGCGTAAACGAAAGTAAATTTGAAATTGAGCACTTTTTCTGTGCTCATTATCCAAATGACTGCTGGAACGCAGGATAATTCCAGCCAGCTTTTTAGGACTTGTCCGGTACTCAAGTAATGTCCTATCTCCTGCTTTAACTCACGCTTTGGGCGCCTTAAACAGCCTCCACCTCCGAAGTCGGACATCGTAGATGGCTGGTTTACGGCTGAAGGTTGAGCGGCGCTGTACCCATACGCTATTGAAAGCCGTCAGATTGATTCGATCGACACCAACTCAAAATATTTGAACTTGTGTTTCTTCGCTTCTGACTTCGCCTCCTGTTCAGCTACGAGTCGACTCAGCGTGCTTGCGTCATAGACCAACGTCTCTGCTGCGCCTTCGAATTCCGACCTAACACAGAGTGTTACTCTCAACTTGGGCGAGCGGCTAGCGTGTGCAGCTCGGGCTTTTGAAACGTGCTGCCGATCTGCCGTAACCTGCGGGGCTTCAACAACTGGAGCAGCCCCATTGCTCTTCGTTCCAAAAAGCGCCTGGCGCATCTCTTCTTCGCTCAGATTATCTTTCATGTAGATGTCTCGTCTGTTGTCTCTGGTTGATCAGTATTAAATGGTGAGCAGCCTAGCCTTTCTGGAAGTCGGGCTCATGCGCCCATGGCGTATCGGCAGCGATGGAAAAGTCCAGTGTCTAAGTGTGCTCCTCCGATCAGATAAAATGGATTAAAAAGGTCAACGCAATTTCTCCAGCATTCGGTAGTACCACATGCCCGCGGCTAGCATCGGGCTTCCAAGCAGTCGCCCCATCGGCACACTAATGTGCTGGCAGGCGGCGAAGGTATGGAAAGCATCTCGGCGCTACCGAACAGCGCTCGCGCATCCTTTCTTTGCCAAATCTTCACGCATCTGAGGTTCAAAAAGGGTGCTATCAGGCTGGCCTCATAATACCAGCGTTGCCCAGGGACCCGATTCCCTCTCCTTCCATCTCAGTGCCTTATAGCCAACCTGATGAGGAATTGAGCCCCAGGGGTTGTGCCACGCGGGAAAATGAGTCAACTTAAAGGCAGGCGTGGATGGACGCCTGCCGCTTGCGTTGGCGAAGCTCAGCACCATCAAGAAAGACCCTTCCCTGTGTGGCACCTTTCCCATGGCGCACACGGTTAGCAAGCTATCGTCGTGCTAATGCTGGAGAGTGCTATGTCCAAGTACAGCTACGTCAACATTATCAAATCACGATGCAAAGACTTTGCGCGTGAAAATCAAATGCCGCTTAACGTTGTTCATGAAATGGCAGCCGAAAGCGTCGGCTTTACGAGCTATCACGACCTCACTCAGGTCTCAAAATCTAGTCCGCAAGACATCAGGCTTATGAGGCTTGCGTTCAGCTTAGAAAAGCTTGAAGACGCGATATACCAGGACGAAATCCTCCCCAATTTGGATAGACAGCTTGAGGACGAGATGTCCGGAGAGATGGCGGAAACCAATGCCACATTTTTCACCATCGAGAACGTCGATCCAGCTAATGCATCCTATGACGCCACTAATGGTCATTTGACGCTGGAGCTGAATTTTGATTGGCAAGGAGAACAGGATGAAGAACGCCCTTGGTCCGGCAACGATTTCAACATCGATGCCGTGGTAACACTGGTGTATCGCTCTAAGGGCTGGAAGCTGCACGATCAGCATGGACTAGAGATCATCAGCTCCGAATCGAATTGGGACCGTGAATCGTACTTCGAGTAGTTCTTTGCGGCGAGTAAGAATCGTACTCAGGGTTGTATCATCGATATCGTTTTTTATCGCTGATGCAGCCGTGAGCTTTATCCTCGGTCTGCGGCCACAGGAGGTGAGCGTCGGTATTCAGGGCATTACTGGAGCAGATCACCCGGCTGGCATCGCAGGATCTCGCAAAGAGCAGTCATCGTTGAGAAACGGATTGCACGGGCTCTCAGTAAGCCTCATCGACTGAGTGTAGGGGCAACCGCTCCACTCGCGAGGCTGCACGTGGTGATCTCGTCGGAATTGCAGCGTTCTATAAACTATCGCCCCGCTGGCGCCCTTCGGACCTTCATCTAAAGGTCCGGTCTCTCACGGCGGAGTTGCCTCCACAGTCTGCACAGCAAACAACCTCAAGACCTCATGTTACTAACGGTGATCGCCAAACAAAAACTGCTACAACACAAACTTTTTAGAGTTGGCAAGCCTCGACCCTGAGAGATTGTGACTGAAGATCAATATTAGTCACGCGCGAATAAATCATCAATTGGATCAATTGCAACGCTCAACGCACCCGACCAATCAATTTTTTGATCTCTATAAGAATCATAATCAGGTTCATATTCCGAGCTATAAAAATATTTATCGTAGTGCTCATCTACGTCCACAGCATCTATGACGGTATTGGCGACGCTAGAAGAGTCTGTTGCCCCAAGCTCACTCGCTCTTTCATCCATCAAAATTTTTAGTTTGCTGCGCGCGTCTGACTGAGAGGAACAGCCTGATAAAATTGACTCTGGAAAATCGTCCTCAACGGAGGAAATCAAATAGTCTGCTACAGCATCATCATAAGCCTCTGAAATCGATTCATCTTCCGAATCGCGAAAATATGCAACCAGCTCACCTAAAACCAGCAACTCATCTTCGTTTGGGTCATTTACAAATGCACCTTCCAAGAAACCTTCAACTGCTTTTTTATCAACACTGCTATTACACAACGCCCAAAGCAGAATTTGTGCCGAGGCCAAAAAAGATCGCATGCACATCTCATTAGAAACAAATTCAATGGCTTTCAGCAGACTTTTATCGGAAGAACTAAGAACTTTGCCAAGGTCGGATCTTATGATACAAAGCTGTGCTACAAACTCAGCATTACAGCCAAGAAAATTTATTTCAGAGACAGTCTTAAATACATGATCTGTCACATTAACAGCGATTTGTTTTGAAATAATTTTGTTACCCAGCATATCCTTCAAGCTTTTTAAAGACGCCAGCGTTCTCAAGCTACCAAAGCAGTCCCGTAACGCAGGGGCATTATTAGAAAATCTATTAATTACATAATCACCCAACGAAGGGTTAAACAACCGTACATAAGGATGGGGATCGCCATTCACAAACCTTGTAAGCATGGAACCCGAAAGATGCCGTAGATTAAGCAAAAAATCCTTCTTACCCATAATGCTCGCGGTGCTTGGAGAAGCTAAATATCTCGCAAACGCCTCCGCAAGCTCTGATTCGTTGATCACCCGCCCATTCAAAGCAACCAGTAGTACAAGCGCACGGCCACAGTCATCCAGTTGCGCTTGAAATGGATGATCCCAGACTTGAGAAGGATTTTTTAATAAATCAATTGCATGCGACCAATATGAATCAGCTGGAACGTCCTCTAACCGCTGAGCGTCGGTAATGAAACGGATTAGCCTGGGGTTAAAATTTGGATGATCAATGATGGTTCGGTAACGCTTACCTAGATATAACTGTTCGACGTAGTCGCGATCCATCTCCGAATGCCAAATATGGTTATATAGAATTCGGGCCTTGTCTATCTTATCCAAAGATTCCAGCGTAATTTCAAACTCATTTCGGCTTACGTTTGAGTTATGAAAAACATCATTCAAAATCTTCCCCTGATTGAGAATGGTGGTACGAGACGTCAATACAAATCGCTTTTTTGGATCTTTCACAATGCGTCGAATAAAGCTCACGATCTTAGCGCCTTCGTGCCCAGAAAGCGCCTCCAAATAGTTACGACCCAAAAAATCATCAAAATAGAATATTTGCTTTGAATCTTGGTCGTATACCCCTTCTGCTTCTTTAATATCATCAGAAATAACCGACAGCGCAAAGCCTTCTGCCGCATACTGTAGGATCAGTTGACCAGCCAGCGTCGTCTTACCGATCCCTGCCGGACCTGTGATAATGACGACATTCATAGACTCCAGTTTCTCAATGGCCTCATCATGATTGACGGTCGGCACATACAGACGAGACGCCTCCATGATTTCGTCAAGCTCAAATTGACTTCTATCATATATAGGCTTATTGAAGATATAACTCAGAACATTTGAGCTAGCAATCCAGAGCTTATAATGTCGTTTTTCGACATCAGCGTGGTTCGCCAAAATATCATTTAAATCCTCGCGACCTAATATGTCATCAGGAGAGCACACAAAAGGCGAAAGCTTCTCCATTAAAATGCTTTTATCTTTTCGTGAAAGCGGGTGTGATACTGCCAAAATATATCGACTAGGCGATAGCTTCTGAACTTTTAAGCTCTCCGAGTCCTCGATGTGCTTAACCAGACGTTCCAACGGCGTCGAAATCCAATGCTTACACTGAAGAATCCACTCATTCCCCTCGGACTTAAAATAACGACCATCCACCCCTCCATCACGTCCAGGCTTGAAGCGCTCAAACCGGACTCCTTCCCTTGCGCTGAGCAGGTCAGTGCAGAAGACTTCGAATTCCTTGTCGTTTAGTCGCGAAAAGTCGTATTCGTTCACAGAGGCCTCGGTATTGGTGAGCCACATGCCACTCACCAGATCAGCACGTAGTTGTAGTTTTTGATGTTTTTCTAAGGCCTATAGCTGGGAGAGCTGTGTAGAGAGAGCTACCAGGCGACTTCGCTACATCTTACCTGTAGAAACCGGGCGAATAGAGCATTCGCCCGAACTAAGCCAGAGGGCTAGCTGACGGGTGCGGGCCAACCAATTCCTTCTCCGATTTTTTCGAAATAGTAGTTCACACGATCACGAAGCATTTTTGCAAACGGCGCAGTGTCGGCATCGGCCATTGCCAGTAAATGAGTCTTCAAGTTTTCGACCCACTCGTACTCAGCCTTCAGGGACTGGCCGATTTGGAAATTTTGCTCGTATCGCTTTGCGAGCGACGCGAAAAGCTGGTCATTGGTGCGAGAATCGGCGATCAGGAGAGCCGCCAGATCCTCCACATTTGTATGGTGAAGAAATGGTGCACCGCCATAGTTTTCGTCCTCAATGCCATGCTCGTATAGTGAAGAATAGCTGTCAGGCCCAGTCGCCAGGCGCGCCACGTAGTTGTGCGCTTTAACCTTCAACTGCCTACGTAAAACTTCTGCACTGGCGTCTTTCACCATCGTATAGATAGAGGTGAACTCTGGGTTGGTATAAGAAGAATATCCGAGCCCAACAGCGCTCATGCTGTCGAAGCCATAAACGCCCTTGTTTGGTATCAACGTACCCGCGTCTACCAATCTGAGCACATACTCAGTGAAATACTTTAGTAGGTCCCGCTCGCCGCCTATCAAGTGGTCACCATATCCACCTAGGGTAATGGCGATTCCTGCCACATGCAGAATCACACCTGGATGAGTAAGCTTTTCGTCAGCCAATTCACTCAACAGCTCAGTCTTGGCTTTCTCATACTCCGATTTACTCATGCGCGACCAATCCCAGAGAAGCCGCCATGCCGGGATATGAGCGTGCCCGACTACATCTGGATGGCGGGCTAACTCATCGTTGATTGCATCTACATCGATTTTGCCGCTGAAGAACAGATCGGCCAGATGCTTCAGGCTGACAATGGGGTCCGTCCAGCGGACCTCGGGGTAGCGGTTGTTGAGCATCTCAAAGGCTTGCTCTGTAGGAGTCTTTTCTGATTTCGAGAACAGCCGTCCCACTGAGAAAGCGGTAGTCGGAAGCTGCCGGAGCATAGCCTCACTCAAATCTGCACTGCGGGCTTCACATCCTGTCGCAATCATGTACAACAGGAGCTGCTTCAGTGCATCTGGGGCTTCGCTCAGCCGCTTATCCACTACCCCCACCAAGCGCTCGAAGTCCGCTAGTACGGCGCGCAGATTGCGATAATTGGGTTTCTTCGAGGCGTTGAAAGTGGCCAGCAACGCCATCTTTTCAGCCGACACGATCTCCTTAACAGCGCCTGACTTCAGGTCGCTCGTTAGCTTGTCCAGAACCTCAGCAGGATCTGCCTTAACCTCAATAGTCTTGCCTACAAGCTTCTCTTTCTGCCTGTCGTAGTCTTCACGCTGGGCTTTGGGGATCTCGCTCTCGTTGGCGAGGATGATCACTTTGAGCTTCTCATGCTCGATCAGAGTGTTGATGAAGCCCATGACATCCGAGATCTTCATCGAGCAGCGTTCTAGGTCATCGATTACCAGAATCTTGCCGTCCAGGTTTAGTAGCAACTCCTTCAAAGCCTGAGCGCCACCCTTAGCGCCGGAAAACTTTTCTAAGACCCCAGAGGCCATATTTCCGAAAAGCTGAAAACCCTTCGAATTGAGCTGCGGATGAATCTGGGCGAAAAATTGATCTTTGATCGCAGAGATAGCGGTGACGCCGAAAAGGCTCGCATACAAGTAGTAGGGGGCTTTTTCCTCAGTCAGACTAGCCGAACGGTGATCCAGATATTTCCTGATGAAGTGAGTTTTCCCAGCTCCCCATGGGGCAGAGAGCATAATTGCGTATTCTGTATCGACAGAATCATCAAGGTAATAGTCCAGCAGTTTGGTCGCTTCGTTGGATTGGCTGCTCGCCATGGCTAAAACTCCGGAATGCCTGTAGCGGGTCTAGGTTCTTACCACTCTTGAGTGGGTTGGATTTCAGGTCACATTGGCGAAGGGTATCGACGATGACGTGTGCGTCGTTTGCACTGGCCACCAACCGCCATTAATTCGTCTTGCGAGATCTCGGCCAGCAGTTCCTCTTCGACGTCAGGGAAGATGGGTAAGGCAGAATCGTTACTCGATGCACTACCGTCATGCCAGGCGCAAGCATCAGCTCGGACACGTTATGAATCGAGTCCACTCAGAAAGAAAAAGGTGTTCATGAAGCTATCGAAGCCTTGAGGTAGTAGAGAGCCAGATGAAGGCTATGAGCCGTCATTTTCAATCCTTGAACTCTACCAGATGCTCATTCCTAGGTAGGACTTCAACTTCTCTAAATCAGGCAGTACCGGGTAGAGCCCACCCGGCAACTCTAGCCCCCCCCCTGGCACCCTCAGCGCTTGTGCTGCTCTCAAGACAATGCAGGGATGTCGCACTCTGTAAATTTTGTCGATCAGATGGTCGAAAAAAACGGGGCTTATGAAATGGCTCTCGGATTACCGAGAGCCTTTTGTTGAGCACTGATCAATCACACAGATGGATGAGAGAAGGAAGCCGCATAATGCCGTGCCGCTGGAGCCATGATGTTCGCGTCTATACATTCGTCTATATCGTAGCTTCGCTTGTTGAACGAGTATTATGGAATAAAATAATCAGGGCAAACGTCCCCAGGAGAAACTAGCCCTACGGGAACGTAACTGCGAACTCCGAGCTTCCAGTGATGATTTATGTTCCTCACATACTCATCGGTTACCACTGGCATCATTTCCGCTTGGAACGTATCCCTGTCGAAGCATTTAAAACTGACGCTCAACCAATAAGGGTCTTCTGCGGAGCCGAACACGTCATCCCATTCCCGTCTGAACACATCCGATCTCTCTAACCCACTTCCCGCATCAACCACCAACGTTACGCTGCCCGATCGCGCACAGACGAAAAGCACAGGGGACAAAATCCCTCTCGCTAGAGCGTCTTCTAGCCAAAGGAACAAATTAGGTTCACTGAGCGCACACCAGGCCACCCCTATCCGCTGAATGCTCCTGACCATTAACGGTTTTCCGTCCGCAGTTCTCCACTGAACAGCCTGTATGATGCTGTACCCACAATGGTCCTCATTAATGAAGGGCCCGCTTTCCTCGTACTCTGTGAAGAAAAATCTGGAATACCGAGAATAATCACTTCTGATTACCATAGCTTCGTGCCCGTTCTTGATAGCTACGACCAATACAAGACCACAGACTGAGAAATTTCAAGCATGCTCAATCAGATAATTCGGCTTGAATCCTTCACTAAACCGACTATCGGGAAATTTGGAATACTCTGCTCTTTATTGCACACCCCAAAACAGCACAAAATGTTTATCTAATAAACGCCCTTCACTCTTCATGCAGCAGGATAAGCGTTACCATCATGGAAATCAGTCATTTACCTATCAGTACAAAATTCAAACCGACGAAATCTTGAACCAATTAATAAACCAGAAAACATCAACTCTCGTTTTTTCTGCTTTGAATACACCTTGACGATTCGCGCGCACTGAACTTTCATTCAAAAGCATACTGGCTAACCAATGAGTGATTGACATGACAATCCCAAAAAAGCCGCAGACACACGATATCCGGAGGTCCATCGAAGACCTCGAATCAAAACGTCGCCTCGCGCTCCGACTCGCTTTGAAACACTCAGACATCAACCATAAAGTCAGTCGTATGACCGGACACATGGCGCCACAGAATTTGGACTTGTACTTTTTCCTGGCCATGCAAGGTATCGAAGAAGATGAGTAGTTCTAAATGGATGCTTCATTACTTTAATGACCTTGATGTGAACACCGATTGCAGAACCGCTCCAGCTTGGTATAACGAGGCGGCGGAAATACTGGTTCTGGACTACGAAGGGGAAGCCTTCCTTGCCTTATATTCGGTAATGAAATTTGGTGGGTTATCTCCGCTATACCCTCTAGTACATGGAGATTTCAGCGGCTATGGCTATAGTGCTGCATTGCTCTTCAAAGCAGGCGGCATCTACCCTACCGGCAAATACGTTTTGCGTGAGAGGTTGCCATACAAGCCAATGGTAATTGCCTTGCTCAAGTCAGAATTGATCAATGCGGGAGCGCTTGAGAAACCTCAATCTATCATTAGAAACTATGACTCGGAATTAGTAACTGACGAACTACGTGACCAGGACATTAGCCAGGATGCTGCTATTGAGTACATTCAATCCGAGATCAATGCTATTGCTGATATCCAAAACCGCCCACAACAATCAGAGGTCACCTACCAGAGTCAGTTATTGTACTGGCAGCCTACCTCAATCGAGAACCAAAACCCCATTACTCTCTACAATGCATCGAGTTTTTTATTTCATAAATTGCGTTTACCCGCTATTCGATTATTCGGCACAAGTGTAGAAAAATGCCATATATCAAAAGTGTACTTTATAGTCGATGAACGGGCTTACGCAGAATCCATTCAGAAGCTGGCAACTGGAATTTATCATGCGCGCGCAAACTGCTCGGGATTAGCTTTCTCTCAATTGAGACTTTTAGACGCAAAAATCATAATAACAGATGAATTGCTTTCTCCGGCAGAGCAGCCATTGACCATAGAAGAAATAGAGCAATATCACCCTAACGCCATAGTCCAAGCGGTAGACAATCTGACAGTGTTTGATTCAAAGATTGATGCAAAAATTTCAGAAGTCATACAAGAAGCAATAAAAGATGGCGAGAATGCTGCGAGTGATTTCCGTAAAGCTCATGGAGAACCTATCTGGCCCTGTGGCGGTGCGCATGCAGAAACTTTTCAGATCACACACCCAATAGTTCAGCATATGATTCGGAGCGGGCTAGTTAAAACATACGATGATTATGCAATTTTACATCTACATGGAATGCATAGTTCAATGTCACGATATGTGGACGAGGCGGCCTGCACCGCTGCGTGTGAGACCCTGACAAGCCGCTTGGGGGTCTTTTTCTACATGTCTGGGTACGACGATTAGCGAGCCATTGCGACCTATTCAACATCTTTCAACTTGAACGCCTCTATTTTCATAGAGATTTGACGATCCATAACTGATCGAGTTTTGTAGTAAAGCTTTGGCTCATCAAATCCCGACGCATAGACCATTGTGGATCTGCTGGAACGCTTGCTGCACGCAATGTCCCTCGCCCCCACCTGCCATTAATCTCATCAAGAACACCCATCACCTTGCCCACCGAAGCAGGCTGCGAAAAGGCGAATAGGTCATCGGTGAATTCGCCGGGCTGGCGTAGATCCATGAGTAACACTTCTGCTTTGCTGTATTTGAACCCAGACCGGAACAGGCGATTAACTGCCTCAGTTGCAGCCTTCGTCATCAACCTTACGTCATTGGTGGGATATGGTAGCTCGACCAATGCGCCGTTTGCATACTTCGGTTCTTCTGGGTTGAACATTCCAGTCCGGATACTGACTCGTATCTTTTTGCAGAGAGAGTTCTGCGCCCGAAGCTTCTCGGCAGCACGCTGGGTGTATGTCGCCACCGCCTCTTTGATTGGCTCGATGTCTGTTAGGCGAGTGCCAAACATTCGACTGCAACAGATTTCCTGTTTCGGTGGGTCGGCCTCCCCAAGCTCCAGGCAAGGAGTACCGGCAAGCTCGCGAGCGGTCTTCTCAATGACCACGCTGAACTTCTGCCTGAGCATCGTTGGATCAGCGTTTGCTAGGTCCATCGCCGTCTTGATTGCGAGAGATTCGAGGTGTGCCTTCATACGTTTGCCAACGCCCCAGACTTCTCCCACATCTGTGTTGCGCAGTGTCTAATCGCATTTGAACTGATCGCAGAGGTCCACTACTCCGCCCGTCTTATCGAGTAGACGTTTAGCGGTGTGGTTGGCCAGTTTCGCAAGAGTTTTGGTACGAGCGATCCCCACACCAACAGGTATGCCCGTTTGCTTGAAAATTGTTGCTCGGATTTTGCGTCCGAATGCTGTCAGATCACCGGGTATCCCAGTGAGATCCGCAAACGCTTCGTCGATGCTGAAAACCTCAAGTGCAGGTACTAGGGACTCGATGATGGTCATCACACGCTCGCTCATGTCCCCATAAAGCGCATAGTTGCTACTGAACGCCACCACGCCGTTACGACGAAGGTGGTCTTTGATCTGAAAGTATGGCGCCCCCATCTTCACGAAGGGCTTCGCGTCATATGAGCGGGCGATGACGCAGCCAACCACCCGCGTGGAAATTATTCGGCCGGTGGAGGATGGGATAAGCATCGACAAAGTGCGCTGGGGATGGTCGCCATTCTGGGCAAAGGGAAAGCGGCCTGACCCAATAAACGCCAGAGTCGAGACAGTGATGACAGGAAAGTTCTTCAGGGAGCTTTGGCCACATGGCCGGATGCTTGCGCCGGCAAATGGCTGGTTCGAGTGGGTGAAAGACCCAACAGACCCGAAAAAGAAACAGCCGTTCTTCATCAGGCTCAGGGATGAGCGCCCGATGTTCTTCGCTGCACTCGGCCAAGTCCGGCCAGGGCTTGAACCGGACGAGCGAGACGGTTTTGTGATTATCACGGCTGATAGCGACCAAGGTATGGTCGACATTCATGACCGCCGTCCCGTTGTCCTAAGCGCGGAGCACGCTCGGGAGTGGGTTGATCCGAATACCTCAGCACTACGCGCTGAGGAGCTTGCCAGGGAGTGCTGTCGTGATGTCGCGGAGTTCGTCTGGTATCCAGTTGGCAAGGAGGTGGGCAACGTGCGGAATCAGGGGGCTGAACTGATTGACCCACTGGTTGCTGAGTAGCAATGTTCACAGTCACTCACCATGCGATTGTGAGGCTCAACCACCGGACATTCCCCAAGTGATCAAAGGACGGTGTGTGCTCTAAGTGACGCTATTCGGCCTGCCAATCGGATTCAAGCTGCCGAGATCCTTGCTCCTTTCAAAAAGAACGTATGTGCAGCAGATGGCCTTCCAGCACAGTGCTTGGACGAATGAACAATGGATCACTAAGCTTGCCACGCTGCCCAAAACAAAAAAAAGAGAGCATAAAACGAATGGCACTTCCAATCACAGACTTGATCGTGGCGACAGTTAGTAAGATGGTCGATGACTCCCAATCGGGGGCGTACAGAGAGCCAAGTCATTCGGATCTGGATTTCTACATTAGCCGCGCGGGACTATCGAACATCGACCCAAAGGTACAGGGTCAAACGGTGGGCAAAGCGAAGCGTGTACGGGCTGTGCTGTCCTGGGCACTCGATAACGACCAAGCTGCCGGAGGAAAGCTGGTCGAGAGCTTGATTTCCAAGATAAGAGCTTCCGGTGGTTTCAGGGAAACGTCCGAAAACTATGTAGGAAATGATGTCATTTTGCGGGCCGTAGACGCCTTCAATTCCGAAGGCTATGTGCTCGCAATGGATGGAGATCTACGATCCAAGAACTTGGAATCACTAAGTGGCCGGAACCTCACCGAGGCACTACGAGCATATGCTAGACGCGCTAAGAAAGGTTCGGAAGACGCAGCGCTGCTCTCCGGCACAAGCAAAGACTTACTAGAAGCGACGGCGGCTCACGTGATAACAGTGAAGTTCGGCGCCTACCCTCAGCAAGCCAATTTCCCAGCATTGCTTGGCCAAGCCTTTGTTGCTCTCGGCATGGCTACGCCGGAAGACCCGCCATCATCGACAGAAGCTCCATGCCGAGTTATGGAACGCGGCATGTATCACGTTGCGGTAGGCGTTAATCGTCTTCGAAATAAAGAAGGCGCCGGCCACGGCCGGCCTTGGTCTTCTGGCATTACAAAGGTTGAAGCAGAAGCGGCGGTAGAGGTAGCTGGCGTAATCGCTGGGTACATGCTGGACAAGCTCAACACATACTAAAAGTGAAGATCGCCCGACTCTCACCGCTCTAGCGACTTGCTCTGACGCTGCTGACATGTGCTTCTTCGTGGTCGTTAGCTTCAAAATCCGGTCTGATACCGGAGTTCCCCGGAAGAAAAGACAGATCTTTAAGGTTCCCGCGCTGGTAGGCGTGGCCCATTTCCGACTTCAATAGCTCCCTCAAATTTCGCGGGAGATTCGGCCTTCATCTTTTAAACCTCCTGGCTGACACTCTCCGTCGCCCTCATTCCGAGGACATCAAAGACACCATCGGGAGACGAAAAATGAAAGACTACTTCGACGAGAAAAAACTGCTCATTCGTCAAGGCCATCAACTTTGGCACCTCCATAACGCCTTGCTCGAAAACCCTGAGGAGATAGTGATTTCTGAGATGGCCAACGTGTATAAAGAGGTCGGTCGAGTGCGAACCATAGCTGAAGGCATGGTTCTGGCTGGTGCGAATATCACCGCCTACCGCAGCACCGAAGAAGGAGAGCGGGTGATGCAGCGCACCCGTGACAATCTCAAAACTCGCCCAAAGGGCGACCCACTATTGGCTTAAGGAGACGAAAAATGGATCGCACGTTCCAGCCTATAGAGCGTGCGCTCAAAGATGAGTTCGAACGCATTGGGCGAGAGTATCCGGACCGAGAGATTAAGACAGCCATTGAGGACGGTATCGTCCGAAAGGTCATCCGCGAAATTTTATCCTTGCCACCCCACGCAAAAGTCCCCGGTACAGCGGACGAGCATAGCTTGCTGGAAAGTATCATCTGCTTGGTAAGCAGTCATAATAGAAAGTGGCTGAGTGAGATTCAGGTTGCGATCCCATACAGCCGGCTCACTTCGAAGCTTCGCCCAAAAGATGCGCAGTTGAAAGCCAAGGTACCAGTACGCACGGTTCCCGATGAGGTCGTAGGCTCCTGCATGTTGTCGGACATGCAGCTTCGCAACTACTTTCTCAAATGGCTATGGATGTGTGTTCCTGAATCCGAGTTGGAAACCTTTCCGCACCTGCTGTCGCTGTTCAACCAAAATGAAGACGCGGCAGAAACGACAGATCGGTTAGAAGTCGTCATGGAGTCAGGGGCTTGGGAGGTTCTGACCAAATGCCAACAGTTCGTGTATGCCTCCGAAAAGAAAGCGCGCCCAGCGAAGAGAAAGAACGTTCGGGAATACAGTAACGAAGATATACAAGGCATTCAGGCCAAAATTCTTGCATCTATGACACAGAGCGTCTCTGAAAGTACTTGGCGCTCTGACCTCCTCAACACGCTACCAAGCCAAGATGGATTGTTCGCCAAACTGCTGATCAATGCTGCTCTCAATCGCTTCATTTTGGAGAACTGGGCGTTCGAAAAGCGCACCCGATCTGTGGCCGAAATTCACTCAGGCTTTTTATCAGAGCTTGAAGAAACTGCTCCTGAAGGACTAGTTCAGATGCTCGATGAGCACCGAATCGAGGGGAAAATCTGTCACCGTGATCTTGCCTGGAGCATGCTCCAGCATTCTCTTTCGAACCACAGAAGTGGCCTAACACCCACTGTCGTCGAAGCACTTGATGCGCAGAGCGATGCGGTGCTCGCAAGTGCGGCATTAAAAGAGTACGAGGCCGAAAGAGAAGTGAACCGCATTTTCAGCCTTGATTCTGACACATCGCGCGCCATGATCTGGTTAGCCCTAGCGTGGATCTATCTCAACGGCAAGACACTGCCCAATGACAATCCCACCCTTCATGCGACTGGTTTTCGTCCCGTGTCACGTCGAGCGAAAACGACGCAGATTGGTCAAAACATGGTTTCACTAAGACGCGTCCTATCATCACTACTACTCAACCATCATCATGAGCTTCCGTCCGCAGAGCGAAGCGGCCTGCATGCAAAGTGGGTCATTGATGTTAGAAGCACAGTGATTCGAACTCTCCTCGAAAACTTCAAACACGCGACGCTATCTCAGTGGGACAGCGCCCTCACGAGCGGGATGACGGATATTGCCCTGAGGGATTTGCTAGGCCGCTGCGGCCTGCCTTCGAGGCCCGTGTAACACATGTACAAACAGATTAGGTCAGACGGAAGCGACCACTCATGGACGCTTTCGTCGAATAGGTACATTTCGGCGGCAGCTTAGGGCCGTATGCGGTCATGAGCGACCGGCGAAAGATGACCGCTTTCGAACCTTTCCACATCACGTCTTTGTTGACTTATCCTTCGGTTGCGCCTGGCATCACGCGTCGAACTCGGAGCTGCTCCTTGTACTCCTCACAATATTCATCGATCAGAATCTGCCGAGGCATATCGCTAAACATGTTGCCACTGTTGGCAAGTTCATGATTTGGTGGTGGGGCCGTCGCAAAACTTCCATTCATTGCATCTACGACAAGGATATAAGAAAAGAGATGCCGTGCTTCCAGCCCACGAACCTGCCAGTTCGCCGCAAGTTGTTTGCAAGCATGGTATTTAGCGGCTTGATTTTTAGACCAAAAAAGCAACGCATGGATACCCCTATCATGCCCCAAACCAAAAGGTGCTCCGGTTTCCAAGTCGAAGAAAGTCCAGAAAGGGGTTCCCACGCAGAGTTCGGTTGGTATTGCATTATGACGAAGCCGCATCCCTAACAGCTGTCCAATTGAGGGGATCTCTTCGATACTCAAAGCTGAAATTCGGTTTCGCTCAGCGAAATCCTTGGCTCCAGATTGGAAACCGCTGGCAGAAACGATGACGCCTATTACATCTGAAAACTCGCCGATCTTGGCTTTGAACGCCAAGACATCGTTGCGTTCTACGCGTCTTTTTGTATTTTTACACTCAATAGCAACTCGATGGCGTATTCCAGCCACCTCAAACTCGTAATAGACATCAATCTGATACTCGGCGCCTTCTCGGCCCATCAAACAAGCATCCTTCGCAACCACGACGTTGTGGCCACCAAGGCTCAGAAGTGTTTGATAAACATATTGCACGTGATCCTCAAAATCCCTCCAATTTAGCGAGCTGGAGGGGTCGGCACGTTGCTGTTCGAGGGTTTCTATGAGGCCTAACATCGACCGTTGGATTGTTCTAGACATGGCGGGCAAGGTTCGAATTGGAAGCCATTGGAAACCGACAACATAACGCCGGAGTGCATGCCTGTATTTTATATGAGTTACATTGCGCCCCGCATTAACTCAGCAGAATGCATCTATGAGGTGAATGGGCAAGATGCTTCAGACACGTGACGAGGACTGCTGCTGGCCATTCCCTGAGACTCACGTCAGGCAACAATCGGTTGACTGCTGCCTACGCACCATTCCAAGTTGACCAGGGCTGGTGCGGATCTGCCGGACGCCAGATCAGTTTGCTGGTGTCATACCCCTGCCGCTGGGCAATCTTTAGCAGTTGTTCGCGGTTGACTCCGTTAATTTCAGAAGCGCGTGAAAGCCCCCATAGATATTCACGGTTCGGGTGGCCTACCAGTGCGAACTGGTAGGCGGAGTCGTGGTAATCCGTGCCGCCGAGGCTTCCCCAACACCGCGTTCAGGCGACGCAGAATTTAGTGCATGGGCACAAAATCGTCCCGCTCAAAAACCAGCAGCGCCTCCACCACCTGAGCCTCCGGTCATACCGGCGGCATGGCCAGAGCCGCAGGCCTTCGATGAAGATATTCCATGGTAGTTCTTAGCATCATCTTGAGGCCTAGGGGATACCCGCTAGCTCCACCTGCCGGCGGGCACGCTGGGTAACGTCGGATCTTCACGAGCTTAATTAAATCCCGATAAATCCTGCCATATAGAGCTGCGGCTCAACGTCTCTATTGGATTTTCAGTTGCGTAACAGGCGAGATGGAATGAGAACATCGCGCAGACGTACGATAGATCTCACTGAAGAGGAGTTGTCTTCTCTTGCCTCTCAAGGGCGTTCCTCTAAATACGTATCTAAAGTCGTAGCCCATCAAGGCATGGTTGGTAAGCAGATGAAATCGACATCCAAGCCCATTGTGACTGCCCTAGTGACCCAGGCGCTCAATGCAATCACGTGCAAAGATCCTTGATGTAGCGACATTGGAGGCATGAGCATGTGCCTCTAGGCAGCTCATCGTTATCGGCTCTTCGGGTTGACGTGACATTCAATTATGACGGCAGCATGCGGTACTCGATGCCCTGACGGCCGACCCTAAAACTATCATAGGCTGACTCCTCGACGAATACCTGCGGATCAGCTGGCGTTTTTGGTCTGGGGGTTTTAAAGGGTTTCAGGGGGTAACCGCCCCCCTCCCTAAATCGCCAAACAAAACTGGATTGGTAAAAATGTGGTACGACAATAGTGATGCGGGTGAAGCACAGTAGACTGAGACGCTCTGCCAGAATAACCTGCACAACCAATCTACTGCGACGGTGTAGGAAATGGCTTTTCCGGAAAATATCTTTGTGCCCATTGGCGTTGTCTCAGCAGCATTAATTGCAGGAGCTATTGCCTATGCTGGATTTATTTCCACAAAGGAATCAAAAGTTTCAGAGTTTAGACAAAATTGGATCAATAGCCTTAGAGATGAAATTTCAAAATATATTTCCTGCATAGACTCATTAATCGAACACCTAAAAAAAGACAACACAGGGATGATGTATGCTCCAACAAAGTTTATGCAGAAAAAACTGGATCACAGTGAACTTTATACGGAGATGCTCCAAGCCAAGATAAGCATCCTCCTTAGAATTAACAACAAGGAAAAAAAGCCAGAAGATTTTGAGAGAAACGAAAAATTCCTTACACTGATCGAAAATATTTCTATCAAGTTCGAAAGCATGAAATTTGGCGAAGTTGATGAGGATGTAAAGCTCTTGACTTCTGCGTCGAGAGATCTGCTTAAGCACGAGTGGAATCGCGCTCGGGATGGAGAGAAAAAATTTCAAGAAGCCAAAGCAGTTTCCGAATGGACGATGGGAGCAGCGGGGGCATTTTTGATGGCTCTTTTCATGACCATCGGGTACGAAGCCCTTACTACCGCGCTTGCCAGTTCGTCAGCAAGCCCTGAAACTAAAGCCGTTACGACGCTCAAGGCACCCTAATTACAGCTTATTGCTGTACAGAACAGGTATCAGCGTTCATTGCGGCTGGCATGGATTGATGTGGCCCGGCGACACCTACTCAAATACAGCATTGAGTTCCACAAGGAGACGGATAGATGTTCAACCTTTTGGTCAAATCTGCCCCATGGTCTGCGAATCGCGACATTTTCTGGGCGAGTCGTGTGTTCGAATACACGGAAGCTCCAATTCAACAACTATTTACCAGCAATGAGTCTGTCGATTTCGACAAGCTGCTACGACTACCTACATTGTTCGCAGAAGAAACCGATCGTACTGAGCTACAAATGGCAAGGGTGGGGCGAATAGTAGAGGTGCGCAAAATCGGAGGCGATGAAATATCCCTTGAGTATTTTTTCGACCCTGCAATTCCCCCAATACCCCAGGCAGAGCTTATTCGGCTGGCGCCATCGCTTGGCGTTCAAGCAACACGTTACGGTCCACCGTCATTCTCTAGAACCCACTGGGCCGTAAAAGACATAGACCTATTCCACCTGTTGCTTACTCAACGTAACCAACAGACTCGCACACCCAGCGTTTTCAGCTTGGAGCAATCGCAAACCATTGAGAACGACCTACTCTCTGCGATGATGCCTTTCGCGGGTTTCGATGGCACCTGGAGCACAATTCAACGTGTCGCTGTAGCGAATGGGATGCGATCTGGTAGAGCAGATAATTTCTGGGAGCACCATGCAATTATTCAAGACATTGTGTCACTCATTGATCGATCTGCCATCGTCATTTGTGATTGCTCATCAAGAAACGCCAATGTTTTTTACGAGATGGGAATTGCACACAGCGTCGGAAAAGAAGTAATTCTAATTACCCAAAATTCTGCTGATATTCCCTTCGATATCGCTCATCATCGATATATTCGATATCTGAATAATGGAGAAGGCCATCTTCAGCTAGAAAGGGAGCTTTCTGCGCGTGTAGCAACCTTGAAGGCTCAACGTGCTAACTCACGCACATAAGCTAATGGGCACCAGGGTTTGGCGTTTACTAACCGTTTCATTGACGCTTGCTTCAAACGGTGCCTATCAAAGCCAGTCCGCGAAAAGTCACCACACATTTTCGTGCCATCTCCGGCGACATGCCGAACGAGCATACCTTTTCGTACTGCTACATTTCCTACTATCCACGGTGCTGGGAGATATGGTGGATCACACAGGGTTGCGACCCCACGCCAATACTGTATATTCATACAGCTAAATTCCATTTATTAGTATCTATTAGCCATCAAGGGCAGCAAGGTATATAAACAGCCACCGGCACATGGAAGTCGTGGTGATCCCTTGCATCTCGACTCCATGTCCTTTAGCTAGGGGCTCACCGTTGTTCGCACGGTATTTCCCTGTTGAATGACTTGAAGGAAGTAGATGATGAATGACCTTACTGTCGCCAATGAGGCTGGAGCTGTCGAGGGCGTAGTAGCCGATGCAGGAGCGGCACATGCTGAGTTTGAAGTGGTCGCTGCCATCACAGCATCTATGGAGCGAGATACCGACCTAGTGGGAAACCCCTTCAAATCTGAGCTAGGTAACCTCTGGAACCTCAATAGCAAAGCCGCGCACGACTTTATTGGGCAAATTGAAAAAAAATTCAGAAGAAAAAATAAATTTCATAGCTATTTCTCAGGGGTTCCATCAAACACGACGCCTGTGAACCTAGAAAAATACATCTCTAAGGATATTGGTTTTCAGAAACTAGCTGAAGCTCAGATGTCGGTGATCATGTACGTTGCCAATAGTAACGAGCGCGGCACACTGCAAGGCGGCAACCTTGTATTTATACATTATAAAACACCTGGTGATCTGGATGATGTAGGCCGTCTGATGATCGTTATGGTTGATAAAAAAAGTGCATTTGAATTCGATAAAACCCTTCAACCCAAAGCCCTGCAACCAATCGATACGGATGCATTACGTCAAGCAGCAATGTTTGATTTGACGCTATTTTCTATCGTGTACCCGAAGAACGACGGTGCTACGTACCTGCATTTCATCGAGGGCCGGTCAAAGTCGGACTTTTTCAAGACCGCTTTGGGTTGTGATAACACTATTCCCAACAAAGAAAGCGTATCCAACCTATTCGAGGCTATAAAAAGTTTTGCTCAACACCACCAGTTGAAACCTGCCTTGCAAGAAAAGCTAACTCAAGGAGTTTACGACTTCTTGGACAAGCACATTGGCAAGCAAGTTTCGCTTGATGATATTCAGCATATTGTGGACAAGCAAATGCCGGACGGTCACAAAGCAGTTGGGTCTTTTTCGGAATTTGCTAATGATCAAGGCTTCCAGATTAATGACTTTTTTGAGGCAACTAGGGCGAGCTTGAACAATGGAGTTTCAGTCAAGATTGACGATGTCGAGAGAAATTATTCAGTCTCAGTTAAGTCAGGCTCACTAGGATACGAAGGCTCGGACAAGCCTGTTCTTGTGGATAAAAATCTAACTTACTTAATGATCCCACTTTCTGCCGCTGATCGGGAAAAAATACGTGTCATAGTTGGTGATGAAGACAGTGCCGATGAAAATATTAGCTGAGCTATTGAAGCAGTCCAGTTGCCTGATTGAGGAAGGCAACCTAGAGGTGGTATCCACCAACGTGGATATTGTTGCCATTCAGGAGCATTTGACAAGACTTGGCTACAGAGGAAATTACTTTGTATTGGGTCAGACGTTGAGTGTCAGTCTGGCTACATCTTCTTGGACGATGCCGTTTTTCTTTGAATCTAATGCAGAGCTTTGGCAGAAGGTCGTTCAGCGCAAAATTCTGCCCGAGCGCTTTTATGTCCTAGAAAATCATTTTCATAGCGACGACACGAATGAGCATGCTATTTTCCTCATGCAGCTCTATGTCGAGTGGGTGTCGCTGCTGCTCAAAATAAAAGACCATGGCGGCAGTACTCACGACCCGATACTGGCATTTTATATAAATTCTGATAAGGGGGCAAAGAAGTACGAGATAGACTACAGGAAAGTTGAATTTGCCGACCTCATCAAACTGGAACTCGAAACTGAAGATAGAGCAGATTTAAAATACCTTCTCGACATCGTATCCTTAGATGACGCCCACCAAAAGGAACGGCGTGAAGTACTGCGTTCTTCCCTTGCAGAGATATTGGATAACAATTACGCAGACTCACCGATGTTATGGCTTTTACAGCAAAGTAAAAAACTTAAAAAGAAATTCCAAGAAAACCATGATGTTTATCTTCATAAATTTTCTGTGAATAAGCTCTTATCCGAAATTGAGGAAAAATCTACAGACTACATTTCCAAGATCAACGAATCGATTTCTTCTAGCCAATCTAAAGCATTCGCAATTCCTGGGGCCTTAATCGCAATTGCTGCGCTGATCAAGAACGCAGATTTCTTTTCTCTTCTCTTTGTTTGCGCGGGACTATTGAGCGTGACCGTTCTGACTTTTGTCGCAAATAGAATTCATTCCGAGGCTTATGATGCGCTGAAAGAACAAGTGACGCGCTCCTTGACTCGGTATGAGATCATGAAAGATGAAGACGCGGTACGAGTCAGCGCGACAGACGCAAAGAACAAACTTTTAGATCTGATTAAAAAGTCAAAAAGCAGATTAGATCTAATAAATGCTTTGTCGGTTACTATCTTTATAATGGGTGTATGCTACACATTGCTCAGTACATCCGTTCTGAATCATCCCTTCAGATAGTTTTGTCGCGCCATTGCCGTGGAATCGTTGAAAATATGATCTCACCACTGCTGGAAAGGTATGTTCTCAAGCCTACATCCTTTTCTAACCATGCCTCATTCCAAAATCTTCAAGCAGACGACGCCGACAATACTCATTTGCAATGTCTGGTTCGATCTTCTTAGCAATTAATAAATCAGCACGGATCGGAATCCATACAGTTTAATTTGAGCGCACACGCCTTCAATGTCTCAACCATCACGTGACCATCTTCTACCATTTCGAGTGCGCTAGTGACTTCCTGAACGGTGAGTTTGGTTTCAATTTCAACTTCCACGTCCGGAAAAGTAGAATCTGGGACTATCGTGATTTTCCTCAGCGAAGTGGCTTCAGGCAACGCTAGAAAGCTAAGAACATCGTCGCGGCATTCAGCGCGGAAGGAATACGTGCTTATATGGTTAACGTTCACATTTTTTTTAATCATCTTTTCACCATTTAGTTGATAATATTTTTGGCGGAGGCTAGCGAGCCGTGTCTAGGTAGTCGAGCCAAAACCGTCCCCGTTCCTGCACCCTCGGACGCAAGCGCTTCCCCTCGATTCGCTGAACGTTGGTCACCGTATAAAGCTCGGTCTGATGCGCGAGGTGGAGTGTTAAAACTTCCAAGCCCATGCATCCGTGCCTTCACACCGTGCGACGTCTCAACAAGGGATAATCGGTCATAAGGACAACGGCCCGCCGGGAAGCAATGGACAGAACTGATGCTCCAGAATGCTTAAGCTGTTGGTGTGTCAGGACGATCAAGCCTAGAGCACTCCCAATCAGAAGCCCTTTTCTAAGGGTTCCCAAGGCAGATCAAGAGCGTCAGAGCCTTATGGAATTTGACACTGAAATAGGGTCTGTCTGGAAAATGACCACAGACTGCATGCGGTTGGCCAGTGCCGCCCGCAACGCGGTCAGAATTTCCGGCGCCGCCGAGATTGCCGCCACCAGGATCGCCGTGATCACCGGCGGTGCGCCCGTCCCTTCGAGGCCCAG
>Ga0207713_1000455_pt1 | contig 42889 bp, 30 predicted proteins | sample KBSS64metaG_FD_184404 | JGI IMG/M metagenome (GOLD analysis project Ga0207713, IMG submission 184404) | Switchgrass rhizosphere microbial communities from Kellogg Biological Station, Michigan, USA - KBS S6-4 metaG (SPAdes) (version 2) | ecosystem: Host-associated > Plants > Roots > Rhizosphere >... | reverse complement strand
TGATCGTGCTGGTCTGCGCCCTGCTCACCTACGGCGGCGTTTCGCTGTTCGTCGTGGTGTTCGCGGTCTACCCGTTCGCAGCGGAAATGTTCCGCCAGAGCAACATCCCCAAGCGCCTGATCCCGGCAACCATCGCCCTCGGCGCGTTTTCATTCACCATGGACGCCCTGCCCGGCACGCCGCAGATCCAGAACATCATCCCCAGCACCTTCTTCAACACCACCGCGTGGGCGGCGCCGTGGCTGGGTGTGATCGGCACGATTTTCGTGTTCTGCGCCGGCATGCTGTTCCTGCAACGTCAACGCAACAAGGCGCAGCGTGCCGGTGAAGGCTACGGCACCGAACTGCGCAACGAACCGGAAACCGCCGAAGACCTGAAACTGCCAAACCCGTGGATCGCTCTTTCGCCACTGCTGGCGGTGGGCATCATGAACCTGCTGTTCACCCAATGGATTCCGCAGTGGTACGGCAAGACCCACAGCCTCGCGCTGCCTGGCATGACCGCGCCGGTCACCACCGAGATCGCCAAACTCACGGCGATCTGGGCGGTGCAGGCAGCCCTGTTGGTCGGCATCCTGATGGTGCTGGCGTTCGGCTTTCAGGCGATTCGCAGCAAACTCGCCGAAGGCAGCAAAAGTGCAGTCAGCGGTGCGTTGCTGGCGGCAATGAACACCGCCTCTGAATACGGTTTCGGCGCCGTCATCGCCTCGTTGCCGGGTTTTCTGGTGCTGGCCGACTGGCTCAAGAGCATTCCCAATCCGCTGGTCAACGAAGCGATCACCGTGACCCTGCTGGCCGGTATCACCGGTTCCGCTTCGGGCGGCATGAGCATCGCGCTGGCAGCGATGTCCGAACAATTCATCAGCGCTGCCCACGCCGCCAACATTCCGCTGGAAGTGCTGCACCGGGTGGCCGCGATGGCCAGCGGCGGCATGGACACCCTGCCGCACAACGGCGCCGTGATCACCCTGCTCGCCGTCACCGGCCTGACTCACCGTGAGGCCTACAAGGACATTTTCTGTATTACGCTGATCAAGACCCTGGCGGTTTTCGTGGTGATCGGCACTTTCTACGCCACTGGCATTGTGTGAGGTATTGATGACGACTCTTTCTGGCAAGACCGCACTGGTTACCGGCTCCACCAGCGGCATCGGACTGGGCATCGCCCTGACGCTGGCCAAGGCTGGCGCCAACCTGATCCTCAACGGCTTTGGCGACGCGTCGAAGGTGATCGCCGAAGTCGAACAGTTCGGCGGCAAGGTCGGCCATCACCCGGCAGACGTCAGCGACCCTGCGCAGATCGCCGACATGATCGCCTACGCCGAGCGCGAGTTCGGCGGCGTGGACATTCTGGTCAATAACGCCGGTATCCAGCACGTCGCGGCGGTGGAAGAGTTTCCGGTGGAGCGCTGGGATTCGATCATCGCGATCAACCTGTCGTCGGTGTTTCACAGCACCCGCCTGAGTTTGCCGGGCATGCGCGCCAAGGGTTGGGGGCGTATCGTCAACATTGCTTCGGTGCATGGTCTGGTCGGTTCCACCGGCAAGGCCGCGTATGTAGCGGCCAAGCATGGGGTGATCGGCCTGACCAAAGTGGTCGGCCTGGAAACCGCCGCCAGCAATGTCACCTGCAACGCCATCTGCCCTGGCTGGGTGCTGACGCCGCTGGTGCAAAAGCAGATCGACGATCGCGCGGCCAAAGGTGTCGACCCGCAGCAGGCGCAGCACGATCTGCTGGCCGAGAAACAGCCGTCGCTGGAGTTCGTCACTCCGGCGCACTTGGGTGAGCTGGTGCTGTTTCTGTGCAGCGAGGCCGGCAGCCAGGTGCGTGGCGCGGCGTGGAATATCGATGGCGGGTGGCTGGCGCAGTAAGCCCTGCCCTTGTGGGAGCCAGCCTGCTGGCGATAGCGGATCATCATTTGACTGACCGATCTCAATCGCCAGCAGGCTGGCTCCCACAGGTCATGTGAACAACAAAAAAAAGAGGCAAACCATGTCCGACATTCTCTGGCAGCCCGATGCCAAACGCATTGCCCGGTCCCGCATGGACGGCTTTCGGCGCTTCATCAATCAGCGCCACCACCTGAAGCTCGACGACTACCCGGCCCTGCACCAATGGTCCATCGACCAGCGCGAAGCGTTCTGGCAGGCGATCGTGGATTTCTTCGACATCAGTTTTCACACCCAGCCCGACGCTGTTCTGCGTGGAGGCATGAAAATGCCGGGGGCCGAATGGTTTCCCGGCGCCACGTTGAATTTCGCCGAGCATCTGCTGAGTCGGCGCGACGATGCCATCGCTGTGATCGCTATCGGGGAAAATGGCCAGCGAGAACTGCTGACCTGGGCCGAGCTGGCCCGGCAAGTCGCCGGGTTCCAGGCCAGTCTGCAAGCGGCCGGCGTCGTGCTCGGCGACCGTGTTGCAGCCTGCATGCCCAACACCTGGCAAACCCTGGTGGCCATGCTGGCGACCACCAGCCTGGGGGCGATCTGGTCTTGCTCGTCGCCGGACTTCGGCACCCACGGCGTGATCGACCGGTTTGGCCAGATCGAACCGAAAGTACTCATCACCTGTGCCGGTTACCGTTACGCCGGCAAAGAGATCGACCAGACCGTCAAGATCAACGAAATCCTCGAACAGCTGCCGTCCCTGCAACAGCTGATCATCGTGCCCTACGCACGACCTCACGCCCATGCCACGGATTACCGCACGCCCGCCAACGTCACGCTGTGGGACGACTTCTATGACCCCGGCGATGAGCCGCACTTCGTCCCGGTGCCGTTCGACCATCCGCTGTACGTGCTGTATTCCAGCGGCACCACCGGCGTGCCGAAATGCATCGTGCACAGCACCGGCGGCGTGCTGCTGCAACACGTCAAGGAACACGGGCTGCATGTCGACCTCGGCCCCGGCGACCGCTTGTTCTACTACACCACCTGCGGCTGGATGATGTGGAACTGGTTGGTCTCGGCACTGGCGGTGGGCAGCGCGGTGGTGCTGTATGACGGCTCACCGTTTTACCCGGACAACGAGCGGTTGCTGGAGCTGCTCGACGACGAACAGGTCAGCGTGTTCGGCACCAGCCCCAAATTCCTCGCAACCCTGGAAAGCAGCGGCATCAAGCCCCGGGAAAACCGCGATTTGAGTTGCCTGAAAACGTTGCTCTGCACCGGCTCCGCGCTATCGCCGCAAAGTTATGACTTCGTATATCGCGACTTCAAACCAGATGTGTGCCTGTCATCGATGTCCGGTGGCACGGACATCGTGTCCTGCTTCGTCAACGGCAACCCGATGTCGCCGGTTCGCCGGGGCGAGATCATGGGCAAGAGTCTGGCCATGGCGGTGGAAGTGTGGAACGACGCCGGGCAACCGGTGGTTGGCGAAAAAGGTGAGCTGGTGTGTACCCGACCGTTTCCGGCGATGCCGATCGGACTCTGGAACGATCCCGACGGCGAAAAGCTGCGCAAATCCTATTTCAGCCAGTTCCCCGGGGCCTGGGCTCAGGGTGACTACGCCGAACAACTGCCCCACGGCGGGATGCTGATTCACGGCCGCTCCGACGCCGTGCTCAACCCCGGTGGCGTGCGTATCGGCACGGCGGAAATCTACCGCCAGGTGGAGAAAGTCCCGCAAGTGCTGGACAGCGTCGCCATCGGCCAGCAGTGGCAGGACGACGTGCGCGTGGTGCTGTTCGTGCGTCTCAAGGAAGGCGTAACGCTGGATGAGGCACTGCAACAGCAGATCCGCCAGGTGATCCGCGCCAACACCACGCCGCGGCATGTGCCGGCAAAGATCGTTGCAGTCACCGACATTCCACGCACGATCAGCGGCAAAGTGGTTGAACTGGCGGTGCGCAACGTCGTGCACGGTGAGCCCGTGAAAAACACCGATGCCCTGGCCAACCCCGAAGCATTGGAGCAGTTTCGGGATCGACCAGAACTGACTGGTCAGTGAAATGGGGCATCCTCTGAGTGGATGCCCCAGCGATCAAAGGTCGAACGCCAGCAGGACTTCTCCTTCAATCTGCTCGCCGTTGCTGGCCGTCACGGCGCTCTGCAGGGTTTCAAGGTTGCGACGGAATCGCCAGTTGTACTCACCCGACGCCTGATCCAGCAACAGGGTCATCACGGCGTAGGTATCGGCATTCTCCAGGGCGCGACTCTTGTCGTATTTTCCCGACGCGCCTTCGCCGGTCGATGCTTTGAAACTGCCCCGGCTCGCATCCACACCGGCATCGGCCTGGATACTCGTCGGGACGCGCGCGTGACCCCGCGCCAGATTAATCAACGGTGCGACGTCCAACTTATAATGCTCGGCCTCGATTGCCGGCTTCATGGGGGCAATTGCAAGCTGTCGGAATTTCGGATCGACTTTAAAGACTTCATGAATCAGGTCATCGGCAATGACGTTGGTACTCAGATGTGCATTGTGGAAATGATCCTGCAGATTTTCTCCGTACACCTTCATAAACCGATGCGTCTCGGAGGCTGGCTTGCCCGCTCGCCTCCACGCAAGGTAAAGCGCGGAGTCGATAAGCATCGTTCGGCCATCCTCCTGAACCGCTTCCAGAAGGCAGTTGCCGAACGAAAAGCCGTCGAAGTCGGTTTTGATTAACTTGAGATACGTCAGCATGTTGTCTCGCCCCCTGGCACTGCTGCCAAACAGCAAACCGGCTACCAGGTCAGTCTTGAGCTGATCGACATTATTGACTAGAGACCTCAAGGCTCCATCGACCTTGCTGGACGCCCTGGGCAAGGCTCTGCCGATGATTTGGCCGATATAGACATCCGGCAGTTTTCGGAAAGACTGATAGGGTCGCAACGCATGAGCAAAGGTGAAATCACTCAGCTTCGGCCCCCATGCACGTCCTGATTGGCTGATTGCGTACCAGTGAGCACCTTGGTTGAGCGACCGGACATTCAGTACTTGAGCCGACGTAGCCGATGGCCGCCAGCTACCCTGGCACAGTCTTGCGTAATCACTCGCCTGCCACAGATCGACAGACGCTGCATGGCCCACAATTCGACGCAACTGGAACCTGGCGGACGAGAGAGTCTTCACACCATTTCGAACAAGCCGCGCACCGCCTCGTCCCAGTAGTTTGCCGCCGGTTCTGGCCATCGCGCCAAAGCCATCGAGTGGATTGAAGACCGAAATCGTCGTGCTCAAGGCGAACCTGGCCAGACTGGCAACCTTAGCCGTAGTCGACACCGAACGCGCGATCACGCTCATCACTTTGCTGGCGACGCCAACAGCGGTTCCGAGCAGTCCGATAGCATCCATGACGCAACCAAACACACCGCTGGCGATACGGTCCTTGTCACCGGAGGTCAGATCGGCGATACAGCTTCTGAAAGGCACTACCAGATTCAGAACGTACTCCCCGAGTTTCTCCAGACGTTGCCTTTCTTCTTCCAGCGGCGTCGGCAGCAATGCGACGGATTCGACATCCTTGTAGGTCGCTGGCGGATGATGATCGACGATAAAGGCTGCCAGCGCCGTTAATTGAACGTCGTCAAAACTTTGATAGGCAGTACCGTTGTATTCGGCCGAACGATTTATTTTGCGCAGCGTTCCCAGTTTGTCGATGACACCGCGACTGTCGTTGGCACTGGCGCTTCTGCGCCCTTCGGTGAAACACCCCAGGTCCGTCGGCAACGTCAGTACCGCTGCTGCCGGCACGTACGCTTTCAGATTCCCGTCATAGTCCAGACGCGAAGCCTTGTTCATGGCACCGCAAAGGCGGACCAGTTCAGCCAGTCGTTCATTTTTGCGACACACACCCTGCAAGGTGAATACTTCATAGCAGAGCAGTTCATTGCCACCCTTCAAGGCACACATGACAAAGCCATAACGGCCGGTCGCTTCATCTCGAGCCTGCTGAGTCTCCGACAGCACCGTCCTGGAAACTGACGCGGCGCCAGTCAAGCCATTCTGTGTGGACACCGGCGGCGTGTGATAAACACCTACGGACGGTCGCAGGGTGAAGAAACTGACATCACCGTTCAGAAATACCCGACGATCCGCCGTAGGCATTCTGGAAATGGCCAGCTTCAACGTGGTGGTCATTGCACCTTTCAGGTTGTCATACCACCGCGAAACCTCCTTGATTACAAAGGGCTTGATCGGCGCCAACGCGTATATCGGCGCGCCGAACTGTCTGAAGATGCTGGGTTGATTCATCAGGTCCCACTGCCGGCTCGTAAGTTCTCCCGAGGCATGAATTTCGACCATTGATCTGGCTTTCGGATCGGGTTTGGTCACTTTATCCAGTACAGGCCGTATGTCCAACGCGAACGATGGTGCAGGCACCTCGCCCGCATCACGCACTCGCTGTTCAAAAAGAACGTCCTTCTCCAGGAAATTGCATCCCGGAAGGGCTCTTTTCAACTCTTGCAATGCGCAGGTCATTTTGTCAGGCAATGGTCTGGCCAGCACCTCGGCTGTCCGGGCTAACAGTTTCATATGCGTTTCATAATGGCCAAACACCACATTCGATGCGCTCTGAGGGTCCGCAGCCAAGGCGTCATGAGTGATGATGCCGTTGATAAGCCCCCAATCGAGCACCGGGTCAATGACCGCAATGGCTCGTAGATCACGTAAGGATTTGCTCGGCGGTTCCATATTGCCAAACACTTGGATTTTGCTGGCATTCATTACACGGGCCAGCCCTTTGGTTTTCAGCTCGAGGGTCGCCACCGCACTGCAAAAGCTGATCCAGCCAACAGAACCGACCAGCATATCTTCACTGATGCCTTGCACCAGAAATTCCGGTGCCTGTTCACCGAGCATGATATGGGCGGCCAGAGCGGCGGCTTCCCGGGACACTTTTCTTGTAGCAATCAAATGATTTTCGAAGTGTTTGAAGACTGCATAAGGATGCAAATCGCAATTAGCTGGCTGATAAAGATCATACCCACAAATAACGTTTCTGTTGGCAGACCCCTCTGTTGAGTCTAGATCGATAATAATGGCGCTCAACATCAATTGACCCAGTTCTTCCGGCGCCATGGCGTCGGTGTCATCGGCGCCATACCAATCCAGTGCCTGGATATATTTTTTCGCCAGAAGTTGAGTGTCCTCGTGAAACAAAATTCCCTCTATCAACCATCCATTATCGGCATTGGCTCCTGCCAACGCACTTGCGGCGCCCTTGTATACCTTGTCCAGCAATCGGACATCATTGGTTAATAAAGTAGCTGTAAAAGCCTTGATACGACTTTTTTCTGCATCTGTCAGAACGACGGACATCTCATCTTCGCCACTGATCTGCCCCCAATAATTCCCAAACCAAGGATCAAATGCTTCAAGGCTTAGATGCTCGATGAGCTTTTTGCAATCGCCCACAGTGGCAGGAATATCGAACTCATAGAATCTCAGCCATTGTTCCAGCGACCCTTCATTGGTGTCCCAGATCACTCCACCTGTCTGCGCCGCGCACCGCGCCAACAAGTCCAAGTCACTGCGGTCTTGGTCGAGGGTGGCGTACAGCGGCAACGGGGGCAGCACCTTACCTTTGGAAAAAATCAGCAGTTCACCCTCTTCCGTCAAGGCGGCGTGGCTATAGGTTTCGATAGCAAGTGCATTGATAACGTCCTGTATGAATGCACGCTCCTGCAGTTCCCCGATGCGGCCAGCCAGCGGTGCATGCAGATTGTAAATTGACGAGCCCTTGACCATGTTAAAAAAACTGCCTGACAGATCCAGCTGAACATCATCGGTCTCGCCATACTTGCCGACATTCTTATTCAGTCGCTCTACAACCAATAGTGTTTCTTCACGATCAGCTGCCAAACGTTTTACATCCGCCTCTGTCGTCGAGACAGCAGACGCATTCGATTGAATTCTCACAAATAATCCTCAAAAAATATCTGACAAAAGAACAGGCAAATAACCTTTAAACAGACTCAAGCAAATACTGTTTAAAATCGACCCTTACGATGTCAGCTAATTTTTCAGAACCATTCAAAAGTATGCAAACTTCAAAAAAACAATAACAAAACCAGCACAACGCCTTTTACTCTTCAAAATTGCCAGGCCTTGCAGAAAAACATTTTTTACAGTTGCTTACTATTCATCAAGCAGCCCCCAACTTTCCGAAGAAGTTTTGTCGGCACGTACATTTTGCTCATTTAACTTCAGTGAAAGACGCAAGTTATTGACTGAGTCAGCATTTCTCAATGCTTCGTCCTCACTGATTGCACCTTCAATCACTAGTTGATGCAGGGCGCTGTCAAAGGTACGCATACCAAGTTCCCCGGACTTTTCCATGATGACTTTCAGATCGTCCAACTGGTTGTTTTTGATCAGGTCGGCAATCGTCGGCGATCCCAGCATCACTTCCACGGCCGCGCGCCGCTGTCCATCGACGGTTCGTACCAGACGCTGGGACACGAGAGCCTTGAGGTTGTTGCCCAAGGCGTGCATCAGTTGAGGACGCCGCTCCTCGGGAAATAAATTGACGGCTCGATCCAGCGCCTGACTGGCGTTGACAGCATGCAATGTGGAGAGAACCAGATGCCCGGTTTCGGCGAACGCCAATGCATGCTCCATGGTCTCGCGGTCGCGGATCTCGCCGATCAGCACCACGTCCGGAGCCTGGCGCAAGGTGTTCTTGAGCGCCGCATGAAAGCTACGTGTGTCGACCCCGACTTCGCGCTGATTGATGATCGACTTCTTGTGTCGATGGATATACTCCACCGGATCCTCAATGGTGATGATGTGCCCGCTGCTGTGGCGATTGCGATGATCGATCAGCGCCGCCAGGGAGGTAGACTTGCCGGAGTCGGTAGCGCCCACGAACAGAATCAACCCCTGCTTGAGCATCACCGTTTCGAGCAGCACTGGCGGTAATTTGAGGTCTTCGAATCGCGGAATGTCGAGTTTGACGTTACGGATAACAATCGACACGTCGTTGCGTTGTTTGAAAATATTGACCCGGAAGCGGCCGATACCCGTTCGAGAAATCGCCAGGTTCATTTCCAGATCCCGGTCGAACTCACGGCGCTGCTCGGCGTCCATCAGGGAGGCGGCGACACTGCTCACCTCGCCGGGTTTGAAGGGCTGGTCGCTCAAGGGCGTCAGTACCCCGTCGAACCGCGCACTGGGTGGTGCACCGGTGGAAAGAAACAGATCCGAACCGTGACGGCTCGCCAGCAGTTTGAGCAGTGCGTCGATTTCCATGGCAAGAAACACCCGTGAAGCTTTCAATGAATCGCAAGGCCCGTCGTCGTGACGCAACGGGCCTTACAGCGTCTACCGCACTAGGATAGTAGACGCCGCCTCACCGACCGATGCTCAGGATTGATGTGATGAACGCTGTACCGAACACCAACGACGCCCAGGCATTGATTGCCCGCACCAACTGGAGCCGCAGCCCGCTGGGCGCCTCCGGCACCTGGCCACAGAGCTTGCGCACCGCGGTAGACATCGTGATTCACTCGCCGATGCCGATGCTGCTGTTGTGGGGTCCGCAGTTGACCCAGATCTACAACAACGGCTTTGCGCTGCTGGCCGGCAGCAAGCATCCGCACGCTTTCGGACAGCCGGCACACCAGATATGGCCGGAACTTCGAGACTTTACCGACCCGATTTACAGCGCAGTCCTACAAGGCCAGGTGCGAACCTACAGCGAACGGCGCTTCACCTTGCAACGGGACGGCAAGGATTCCGACTTCTGGCTGGATTTGACCTACAGCCCGATCCGCGATGAAAGCGCGCAAGTGGCTGGCATTCTGGTCACCGCCATTGAAACCAACGAACGCCGGCGCATCGCCCTGGAACTGCAGCAACGCTCGGAAGACAGTCTCAAGGCCCAGCGCGAAAGCGAAGAGCGCCTGCAACTGGCGCTGGCAGCCACCGATGCGGTCGGCACCTGGGATTGGGACATCGGCGAAGACCGCTTCATCGCCGACGCGCATTTCGCCCAGTTGCACGGTGTCGATCCGGCGCTGGCCGGTCAGTTGCCGATCAGCGAATACCTGCAAGGCGTGCACCCCGAAGACCGCGCGATGATTGCCCGCAGCATCAAGCACTGCATCACCCACGGCACCGAATACGCCGAGGAATACCGGTTACTGCAAGCCAATGGCGAGCTGCGCTGGGTGTTCGCCCGCGGGCGCTGCTACAAGGATCATCATGGCCGGCCGATGCGTTTTCTCGGCGCTGCGCTGGATCTGACCGAGCGCAAGCACACCGAACAGGCATTGCGCCAAAGCCAGACCGAGCTGCAATTGATCATCAACGCCATGCCGATCCTGATCAGCTATGTCGACCACGAACAACGCTTTCGCCTGAACAACGCCGCGTACCTCGACTGGTACGGGCTGACGCCCCAGGAGCTGTACGGTCGCACGATCCGCGAAGTGATCGGCGACGAGGCTTATTTCCTGCGGGCACCGTACATCGCTGAAGCCCTCGCCGGTCGGCCCTGCTCGTTCAGCCTGTACACGCCACACCGCGACGGCAGCCAGCGGCATGCCTTGATGAATTACCTGCCGCGCCACGGTGCGGACGGTGCGGTGAACGGTTTCTACATCTTCGTGATCGACGAGACCGAACGCAAAAAGACCGAAGAAGCCCTGCGCAACCTCAACGAAACCCTTGAGGAACGTGTGAGCGCGCGCACCGAGCAACTGGCCCAGGCCAACCAGCGTTTGCAGAACGAGATGTTCGAACGCGAACGCGCCGAAGACGCCCTGCGTCACGCACAGAAAATGGAAGCGGTCGGCCAGCTCACCGGCGGCATCGCCCACGACTTCAACAACATGCTGACCGGCATCATCGGCAGCCTCGACCTGATGCAGCGCTACATCGCCAATGGCCGCGCCGATGAGATCGGCCGTTTCACCGACGCGGCGGTGTCTTCGGCCAACCGCGCAGCCGCGCTGACTCACCGCCTGCTGGCATTCTCCCGGCGCCAGTCGCTGGATCGCAAGACCATCGACGTCAACGAACTGATCCGTTCGCTGGAAGACCTGATCCGCCGCACCAAGGGTGATCCGATCGAGCTCAAGTTGCGCCTCGCCGACAATGTCTGGTCCGTCAGTACGGATGTCAGCCAACTGGAAAACGCCCTGCTCAATCTGGTGATCAACGCCCGCGACGCCATGCCCGACGGCGGCGAGCTGTTGATCGAAACCGCCAACGTCTACCTCGACGGCAACGACATCACCACCCTCGAACCGGTCAAGGCCGGCGACTACTTGATGCTCGCGGTGAGCGACAACGGCACCGGCATGACGCCTTCGGTGCGCTCCAAGGCGTTCGATCCGTTCTTTACGACCAAACCCATCGGGCAAGGCACCGGGCTCGGGTTATCGATGATTTATGGCTTTGCCCAGCAATCGGGTGGACACGTCAGCCTCGACAGCCTGCCTGGCCAGGGCACCTGCGTGCGGCTGTACTTGCCGCGCCTCCACGCGCCGGAACCTGAGCAGCCATTGGCGGAAACGGTCAGCGAGACACCCACCCCCGCGACCGGCGAAACCGTGGTGGTGGTCGAGGACGATCCGGCGGTGCGCATGCTGGTGATGGACCTGCTCAAGGAGCTGGGTTATCGCGCCCATGAGGCCGAAGACGCCAAGAGTGCCCTGCCGCTGCTTGAGTCGGACATGCGGGTTGACCTGCTGGTGACCGACGTCGGCCTGCCGGGCATGAACGGCCGGCAAATGGCGGAGATCGCCCGTCAGCATCGTCCGGGGCTCAAGGTGTTGTTCATGACCGGTTACGCGCAGAAAGCCGCCGAACGTCAGGGCTTCCTCGAAGACGGCATGGACATGGTCGCCAAACCGTTTTCCATCGAACAGCTGGCCGGCAAGATCCGCACGATGACCAGCCAAACCCCGTGACTTGAGGCATAATCCGCGCCCCGCCGTCACCCCGCTACAGGTATTGCACGATGAAAGCCCAAGCCCGCCACATTCTGGTGAAAACCGCCGAAGAGGCTGAAAAACTCAAACAACGCATCGCCAACGGTGAAGCGTTCGATGTGCTGGCGAAGAAGTTTTCGACCTGCCCGTCCGGCAAGCGCGGTGGTGATCTGGGTGAAGTGCGGCCGGGACAGATGATCGGCGCGATCGATGCGGTGATCTTCAAAAAGCCGCTGCGCACGGTGCACGGGCCGATCAAGAGCAAGTTCGGTTATCACCTGGTGCAGGTGTTTTACCGCGACTGAGTGATTGGCTTCAGGGCCAATCGCGAGCAGGCTCGCGATCCGATTGCCCGGCAATCGGCCATTCACCGATTACTTCGGAATCAGAGCTCCGGGTACTTGAATAACCTGGCTCGCTAGCAGATGGCCGGCCTGCGCCGCTTCCGCCGGGCTGCCCCCAAGCAAACGACTCGCCAGATACGCCGCACTGAACGAATCCCCCGCCGCCGTGGTGTCCACCACCTTCTCGACCTTCTGCGCCGGGATTTCGAACGCCTCCCCGTCGCAACGGATCAGACAGGCTTCGGCGCCGCGTTTGAGCACCACTTCCGGCGTGCCGATCTGCGCGTATGCTTCAAACACCGCGTCACAGTCCTCGAAATGGAACAGCGCCTGCTCGTCGTCCACCGTCAGCAACGCCAGATCGACATGGGGCAACACGCTGCGATACGCCGCCCGCGCCGCCTCCACTGAATCCCACAGTCGCGGCCGATAGTTGTTGTCGAAGACGATTCGCGCATCACGCTGACGGGCTTCGATCAAGGTTTGAATCAGTTTTTCACGGCCCTGTGTGCCGAGTACCGCCAACGTGATACCGCTGAAATACAACACGTCATAATCCGGCAGCGCCGCCAGAATCGGTGCGGCCGCCGGCGTGGTGAAGCAGTCGCGCACGGCGGCTTCGTTGCGCCAGTAAAGGAAGCGACGCTCCCCGGCGGCATCGGTCTGGATGCAATACAGGCCAGGCAGACGACCGGGCAAGCGCTGAACCAGATCCAGACCAATGCCTTCGTCGGCCCAACTGCGGCACATCGCGTCACTGAAGCTGTCGTCACCCAGCGCCGTGACGTAATCGACCTTCGCCTTGTCGCCCATGGCGCGGGACAGATAGACCGCCGTGTTCAGCGTGTCACCGCCAAAGCTCTGTTGCAGACTGCCATCGGCACGTTGCTGGAGTTCGATCATGCATTCGCCGATCAGGGCGATGCGCGGGGTGTTCGGACCCAATGCACTGAGCATGTTCATCAGAAGCAGGTTTCCATGGTTTCGATCACCGACAACTGCTCGTCCACCAGCAGCCCTACGCGCCACTTGTCGAAGGTCAGGCACGGGTGGGAAGTGCCAAAGGAAATGATGTCGCCGACGCGCAATTCCACGCCCGGCGCCACGGTCATGAACGCGTGCTGGTCCATCACCGCCGTCACCTTGCAGGCACCGACATCGTCGCCCACCGCCGGCAGCACACCGGCCTTGTAACGCAGCAACGGCACCGGCATCCCGGCATCGAACGCCACGTCACGCTTGCCCAGGGCAATCACGGCAAAGCCAGGCTCCGGCATCGACTGCACGTGGGCCCAGACTTCCAGCGCCGGACGCAGCCCTTCGTGCAGGTCACTGCGACGATCGAGCACGCAGCACTGCGCCTCTTTATAAATGCCATGGTCGTGCGCCACGTAACTGCCGGGACGCAACACACTGAGGAAACGCCCGCCAGCGTTCTGCGCTTCGAACGATTCGGCAATCAGGTCGTACCAGGCCGAACCCGACGCGGTGATGATCGGCTTGGCGATGGCGAACGCGCCGCTGTCCTGCAACTGCACCGCCAGACGCACCAGCGACGCGGCGAATTCACGGATGCCAGTGACGGCGTGATCGCCATGGATCACGCCTTCGTAACCTTCGATGCCGGTCAAGGCCAGTGCCGGCTGCGCGCCGATGGCCTTGGCCAGTTCGATGACTTCCTGCTCGCTGCGGCAACCGCAACGGCCACCGACCACCCCGTACTCGATCATTACGTTCAGACGCACACCGCGCGAGGCGAAATAAGCGCCCAGATCGGCGACGTTGTCCGGGTGATCGACCATGCAATAGAAATCGAAGCCCGAATCCGCCGCCAGCAGGTCGGCAATCAACGCCATGTTCGGCGTGCCGACCAATTGGTTGGCCATCAACACCCGGCGCACGCCGTGGGCGTATGCAGCGCGGGTCTGGGTGGCGCTGGCCAGGGTGATGCCCCAAGCGCCGGCGTCGAGCTGACGACGAAACAGCGCCGGGGTCATGCTGGTCTTGCCATGAGGCGCGAGTTCGGCGCCGCTGTCGCTGACGAATTTCTGCATCCAGCGGATGTTGTGTTCCAGCGCTTCACGGTGCAGCACCAGCGCCGGCAGGCTGATGTCACGCACCAGTTGCGCGCCGACGGCGGCATCGCCCTTTTCCACGGCAGCAGTGTTGTTGGCAGTCGTCATGGTCGAACTCCTCACAGTCGCGCCCGCAGGCAGGCGCGGTTATTCGTTGATTCGCCGGGCGAGGCTGTTGGCGCTCTCGATCAAGACCCGGCGATAGTCGTTGTAATGGGTCTTGGCATCGGCGCGCGGGGCGACGATGCACAGGGTGCAGATGGCCACGCCTTGAGGGTCTTTGACCGGGGCGGCGAAGCAATGGGTGAAGGTGTCGGCGACACTGTCGAAGGAGAAGAAACCGTCGATGCCAGCCTGACGGATTTCCGCCAGAAACGTCTCCATCGGCAGGCGTTCGCCATCCGGCAGGATGAAGTCCTCGGGGTCGATCAAATCGCTGATCTGCTGGTCACTCAAGTGCGCCAGCAGCAGGCGTCCCGAGGCGGTCCACGGGATCGGCGCGTTTTCGCCGATATCGGAAGAAATGCGGAAATGCCGCTCGCCCTCCTTCATCAGGGCCACCGTGTATTTGCGCCCGTTAAGCAGGCACATCTGCGCGGTTTCCCGGGTCTGGCTGACGATCTCCTGCAACGCGTGATCGGCCTCGCGACTGAGGTCGAAGTGACGCAAATGCGCCTGGCCAAGGAAGTACAGCTGACGACCGAGATAGACGTGACCGTCCTTGCCCACCGGCTCCAGGATCCGCCGCTCGAGCAATGACGCCACCAGTTCGTAGACCGTGGATTTCGGGCTGCCGATGCCGTTGGCGATGTCGTTGGGGCGCAGTGGCTGGCCGATTTCCTTGAGGAAATCGAGGATATCGAACGCCCGGTCCAGACCGCGTGCCCGGCGCTTGATGGTGTCTTCGGTCATTTCAGTGGTTCCCATAAAAGATGCCGGGGATGGTAACTGGCCCTTGGCGTTGTGTCAGTTGGATCGCAGCCCTCACCCCCCCGCCCTCCCGAAACGTCGGACCGCCCGGAGGGAGAGGGAGCCTGACCGTATCGATGCAAATGCCATCGTCTGGCACAACAATCTGCATCGATAGAGATCAGTCCCCTCTCCTGGGGGAGAGGGCTAGGGTGAGGGGGCTACGGCCTCAGCGACGCCACATCACTCAAGCCTTCTTCTTGTACGCAATGCAGTCGATCTCGACCTTGCAGTCGACCATCATGCTCGCCTGCACACAGGCCCGGGCCGGTGCGTGTTCGGGCTTGAAGTATTCGCCGAAGACCTTGTTGAAACTGGTGAAATCCCGCGGATCGTCCAGCCACACGCCGGCGCGTACCACGTCTTCCAGGCCATAACCGGCCTCTTCGAGAATCGCGATCAGGTTTTTCATGGTCTGGTGCGTCTGCTCGACGATGCCGCCCACAATGATCTCGCCATCCACCGCCGGCACCTGCCCGGAAACATGCAGCCAGCCATCGGCTTCAACGGCGCGGGCGAATGGACGCGGCTGGCCGCCAGCGGCGGTGCTGCCGGTGCCGTAACGAGTAATGCTCATGGGTGTTTCTCCTGATTGAAAAAGTGAAAAGTCAGAACCGCGTGCTTTTGAGAAATTCCGCCAGCCGCGGCGATTGAGGACGCTCGAACAGTTCCTTGGGAGGCCCCTGCTCTTCGATGCGCCCCTGATTCATGAAAACGATCTTGTCCGAAACCTCGAAGGCAAAACGCATTTCGTGGGTCACCAGCAACATGGTCATGCCGTCCTCGGCCAGGCCTTTGATCACGTTCAACACTTCGCCGACCAGTTCCGGATCGAGGGCCGAGGTGACTTCGTCGAACAGCATCAGGCTCGGGTTCATCGCAATCGCCCGGGCAATCGCCACGCGCTGCTGCTGACCGCCGGACAACTGGCCGGGAAAGTGATTGCGCCGTTCCAGCAGGCCGACCCGCTCCAGCCATTTTTCGGCCAGGGCCACGGCTTCGTCCTTGTGCATCTTTTTGACTTTGAGCAGGCCGAGCGTGACGTTCTGCAACGCGGTCAGGTGCGGGAACAGGTTGAATTGCTGAAACGCCATGCCGGTCATCGCCCGATGACGGGCAATGACTTTTTCCGGGTGGCGCACGCGTTTGCCGTTGAGTTCGTCATAGCCGATGGATTCGCCGTCGAGCAGGATCTGCCCGCCCTGAAATTCCTCGAGCATGTTCACGCAACGCAGCAGCGTGGTCTTGCCCGAGCCACTGGAGCCGATCAGCGTCACCACGTTGCCGCGCTGCATGCTCAGGTCGACACCCTTGAGCACTTCGACCGCGCCGTATTGCTTGTGCAGGCCACGGATGTCCAGCAGCGGCTGAGCGTTCTGGAGGTTGGAAACTTGAGCTTGAGTCATGGCAGGGCCACCCGCTTTTCAATGTGCCGGCCGAGTAATTCGATGCCGTAGTTGATGACGAAGAACAGAAAACCGGCGAACAGATAAAACTCCAGGGTCATGAACGTCCGGGCAATGATCTGCTGGGTGCTGAGCAACAGCTCGGCCACGCCGATCACCGACAGCAAAGTCGAAGCCTTGACGATTTCCGTGGACGAGTTGACCCAGGTCGGCAGGATCTGCCGCAGTGCCTGAGGCAACAGCACATAACCAAGGGATTGATAGAACGTCAGGCCGATGGCCTTGCCCGCTTCCATCTGCCCGCGCGGCAATGCCTGCAACGCACCGCGCACAATTTCGGCCACGTGAGAGCCGCAAAACAGCGTCAGCCCGAGGGCGCCGGCCTGAAAGGCACTGATCTGCCAACCGAGCGCCGGCGCCATGTAAAAGCAGGCCAGCACCAGCACGAACACCGGGGTGCCGCGAATCAGGTCGACATAAAAACGGAACGGCGCGCGCATCCAGAACTTGCCGTAGGTCAGCACCAGCCCGGCGAATACGCCGATGACGGTGCCGAACAGAATCGCCAGCGCCGACACCTGCACGCTGGTCAGAAAGCCTTGCCACAAGGCTTCACGGGCAATCCACAACTCATGCAACCAACTGGGGGATTCGTACATCGCAGCCTCCTATCGGCGGATTGCCAGACGCTGCTCGAGGTAACGCAGCAGCATGGCAATGAGGTAACAGGCCGCGACATACAACGCCGTGGTCACCAGCCAGGTTTCGATCACCCGGTAGCTTTCGACGTTGATCTTGCGCGCGTAATAGGTCAGCTCCGGCACCGCGATCGCAGCGGCCAGCGAGGTGTCCTTGAACAGCGAAATGAAGTTGTTCGAAAGCGCCGGCAGCACGTTGCGCAACATCACCGGCACGGTGACGTAGGCCTTCACCTGCCACTCGCCCAGACCAATCGCCAGCCCCGCTTCGCGCTGGCCCTTGGGGATGCTCAACAAACCGCCGCGGAACACTTCGGTCAGGTACGCCCCGGCATACAGCGACAGGGTGATGATGAACGACGGGATCTTGTCCAGCCGGATCCCCAGGCTTGGCAACGCAAAGTAGATCAACAGAATCAACACCAGAATCGGCGTGTTACGGATCACCGTCACATACACCGATGCCAGCACCCGCAAGGCGCGATGCTTCGACAGCAAGGCAAACGCCATCAGCAGGCCGATCACGCAGCCGATGGCGATCGACACCAGCGCCAGCTCGAGGCCCAGACCGAGCCCCGCCAGCAAGGTGTCGAAATCGCGCCACACGGCGGCAAAGTTCAACTGATAGTTCATGGTCGGCAGTACCTTGAGCGGGGCGCATCAGGGCGCCCCACTCTCACGGGATCATTTGAATTCGACAGGGAAACCGATGGCAGGCGATGGCAGATCGACGCCGAACCATTGCTTGAACGAGGCGGCATAAGTCGGGAACTCGACGCCGGTCATGGCTTCATGCAGCGCGGTATTGACGAAGTTCAGCCAGTCCTGATCGCCACGTTTGACGGCGCAGGCGTAGGTCTGCGGACTCCAGGCGTAAGTCGGGCTGCGGTAGCGGCCAGGGTTCTGCACCATCAGGTATTTGACCGAAGATTGGTCGGTGGCTGCGGCATCGGCGCGGCCGGAGTTCACCGCCTGATACATCAGATCGACGCTGTCGTACTGATCGACCTTGGCCTTGGGCAGCGCCTGATGCACCAGCTCCTCGGCGTACACGTTCTGCAGCACGGCCACGGTCACGCCGTCGCCCCCGGCCTGCAGGTCTTCGATTTCCTTGTACTTGCTGTTGTTCGGCAGCAGCAGGCCAACGCCTTCGCGGTAATACGGGAGGGTGAACGCCACTTGCTGCGCACGGCTGGCGGTGACGGTGATGAACTGGCAGCTCATGTCGACTTTGTCGGTCAGCAGGTTGGGAATCCGCGCATCGGATGACTGCACCACGAACTCGACCTTGCTCGGATCATTGAACAGACCTTTGGCCACTATCCGCGCGATGTCGATATCAAAACCCTGCAACTTGCCGTCCGCGCCCTGGAAGTGCCACGGCGCATTGGTGCTGCCGGTGCCCACAATCAGTTTTCCACGGGCCAGGACGCTGTCGAGCTTGCTGTCGGCCGCCTGGGCCATACCCATGACAGCGGACGAAGCCGCGAGAACAAAAACACATGCTTTGAACAAGGAAGGTCGGCGATGCATGGCAAGCACTCCAGAGGATTGTTTATTCCGCTATAACGGAACACGGTTTGTTACTACGGAATAGACAGCAGAAAGTGTGCCACAGGATTCGCGGGGAATCTGCACCCGTTTGAAAATTCACAGGAATCAAAGAGATACGTAAAACGGAAAAATAGAGAAACAGCGAGAGAGCGGAGCGTGCGCTACCGTTGGCTACAACAATGCGGGTAACAGGTTCCCAGTCGGTGCACGGGTGATCGATTCAGGGGCAGCGTTTATCTCCGAGAACCAAGCTCAAAGGTCGTCTATCGAAACTTTTATGGTCGGATCATTTTCCCGCTCCTTGCAGAGAGCTATCAGCTCCAGATCCTCAAGGCGATTCATAAGTGCCTCATCGATTCGTACTACGGAAACTGCTTTCAAACCTGCATCGCTGTCCATCAGAAGCTCCTTTGATAAATGTCTGAAAAACGATCCAGCTGCCTGGCCTCCACGGATCTGAGTCTTCTGAGGGAATGCTCTTGCATCAAAGTAGGACGAAATCATCCTTTGCAGGACCTACCTGTAATTTCTGACAGTAGACCGCCGTTTTGCACTGCTTTAACTTCAAAGGCCTTCCAGACTCATTGACCAGGAGGCTCCAATGACGACACCGACTCGATATTCAGCGTTGCCCCCGACGTACCGGAAAGTCTTGAAAGCCAGGCGTCTTGTCGTCCTGTATTTCTTCAATGAGCATTGCGCTGCCTGCGTGTTTTCCAGCCCCGTTTTTCTCGAGATCGCCAAGCCCTTTCGGGCCTGGATGGATATCTTCATGCTCGATACCGCACAGTCGTGTCGGCATCCGGATGTCACGGGGACGCCAACGGTGTTGTTCTACAAGGAAGGCGTTCTGGTCAAAAAACTGAAAGGCATCGGTTCGGAAGAATCCCTCCTGCACGACTTCACCCAATTCCTCGGCAAAACCCGACACCCCGCTGCGCCGCGCAAATCGGCCCATGACCTGAACTGGCTGCGTCACAACCTCCGCACACTCTGCACCGTCCACCGCGCAAAACGGTGGAACCTTTCCTGAAAGTGCCATCCAAGCGCCATCAGGCAGTTGCACCTTCGCTGCTATTGATCTGTAACAGCTAGCCTCGAGACCGGATTGGACAAGCTCCAATCCGGCTGCTTTTCTTTATTTCTCAGAAAGAGAAGAGTGCTGCCGGCCCTCGGGTCGCAGCCTTGCTACGTCCCAGGAGGGGTCAATGTCCTTTAAAGTCATGATGGTTTTCGGCACTCGCCCGGAGGCCATCAAAATGGCTCCGCTGGCCCGGATTCTGCGTCAGTGGCCCGACATCACACTCAACATCTGCTCTACCGGCCAGCATCGCGAGATGCTCACTCAGGTGCTGGACGCATTCGAACTGACGGTCGACGAAGACCTGCAAGTCATGACCCAGGGCCAGACCCTGAACGGTCTGTCGCAACATCTGCTCGCCCAACTTGATCAGGCCTACGAACGGGTCAAACCGGACATCGTGCTGGTCCACGGCGACACCACCACCAGCTTCATCGCCGCCCTCGCCGCCTTCAATCGCCAGTTGCCCATCGGTCACGTCGAAGCCGGTTTGCGTACCGGCAACCTTCGCGCGCCCTGGCCTGAGGAAGCGAATCGGCGCCTGACCGGCGTGATAACCGACCTGCATTTCCCGCCGACCTCCAAATCCGCTGCCAATCTGCTACGCGAAGGCGTACCCGAAGACAACATTGAAATCACCGGCAACACCGTGATCGATGCCTTGCTGTGGATGCGCAAGCACCAGCAGGACATCGATTGGCATCCGCCCGCCGATTCGCCTCTGGCGGCAATTGATGACCAGCGCCGGATGATTCTGGTGACCAGCCATCGACGGGAAAATCTCGGCGACGGTTTCCGCAATATCTGCCAGGCCCTGGCCGAACTGGCCGGGCAATACCCGGACGTGCAATTTGTCTATCCGGTGCACCTCAATCCGCTGGTGCAGGAGGTGGTGTACGGCATGCTGGCCGACAAACCGAACATCTATCTGGTGCCACCGCAGGACTATCCGAACTTCGTCTGGCTGATGGGCCGCGCGCACTTCATCCTGACCGACTCCGGCGGCGTCCAGGAGGAAGCCCCGGCAATCGGCAAACCGCTGCTGGTACTGCGCGACGTCACTGAACGGCCTTCCGTGCTCGAGAGCGGCACGATGTTGCTGGTGGGCACCGACAAGGCGCGCATCATCAAGGAAGCCCGGCTACTGCTGGACGACCCGGACACCTACACCCGCATGAGCCGCGTTCACTTCCCGTATGGCGACGGTCACGCCAGCGAACTGATCGCCACCCGCCTCCACGCCTGGCTGAGCGCACACTCGGCGGTGGGTAAAGGGGTATGAGTCTGGGTTGGGTCGATTTCTTCGCGTATGTGCTGTTCGGTCTCAAATATGTGGCGATCGCCCTCGCCTTGCTGATGTTCATCCTCGGGCTCGATGACCTGTTCATCGACCTCGTGTACTGGAGCCGCAAGTTCATCCGGCGCTGGCGGATCTACGAAAAATTCAAGCGCGCCGACGAGGAGCGCCTGTATTCGATTCCCGAGAAGCCGCTGGCAATCATGGTGCCAGCGTGGAACGAAGTCGGCGTGGTCGGTGAAATGGCGCGCCTGGCGGCCTCGACCATCGACTACGAGAACTATCAGATTTTCGTCGGCACCTATCCCAACGATGCCGAAACCCAGGCCGATGTCGATGCGGTCTGCCAGCACTACCCCAACGTGCACAAAGTGGTGTGCGCCCGCCCCGGCCCGACCAGCAAGGCCGACTGTCTGAACAACATCATCGACGCAATCCTGCGCTTCGAGAGCGAGGCGAAAATCCAGTTCGCCGGGTTCATCCTGCACGACGCCGAAGACGTGATTTCGCCGATGGAATTGCGCCTCTACAACTACCTGTTGCCCAACAAGGATCTGATCCAGATTCCGGTCTACCCCTACGCGCCGGAGTGGAAAGGCTTCACCGCCGGGCACTACGTCGATGAGTTCGCGGAAAACCACGGCAAAGACGTCATTGTTCGCGAAGCCCTCACCGGTCAAGTGCCCAGCGCCGGCGTCGGCACCTGCTTCAGCCGCAAGGCCATCAGCGCCCTGCTGGAAGACGGCGATGGCATTGCCTTCGATGTGCAAAGTCTCACCGAAGACTACGACATCGGTTTCCGCCTAAAGCAGAAAGGCATGAAATGCATCTTCGCCCGTTATTCGGTCAGCGATCCGAAACTGGCGCTGGAGCAACCCTGGGTGTTCGGGATGAACCGCGAGTTCTCCCAGGTGATCTGCGTGCGCGAGCACTTTCCCCGCGACCTTCAACATGCGATCCGGCAGAAATCGCGGTGGATTGTCGGCATCGTGTTCCAGGGCACCAAGAACCTCGGCTGGAGCCGCAAGGGTCTGCTCAACTACTTCCTGTGGCGCGACCGTCGCGGGCTGATCGCCTACCTGCTGAGCTTTTTGGTGAACCTGCTGTTCCTGGTACTGCTGGCGATGTGGGCGGTCACGATCATTTCCCCGGACTCGTGGCGTTATCCATCGATTCTCGCCGACAGTTCGCTGCTCTCGGTGCTGCTGTGGCTCAACGGCCTGATGCTGCTCAACCGCCTGTTCCAGCGCGGCTGGTTTGTCACTCGTTACTACGGATTGGTTGAAGGTCTGCTGTCTGCGCCGCGCATGATGTGGAGCAACTTCGTCAATTTCTTCGCCAACCTGCGCGCCCTGCGTCAGGTGATGGAAATGGGCGATTCTCGACACGTGGCCTGGGACAAAACCACTCACGAATTCCCGGCGCTGACCAAGGCCCAGCGCACTCCACTTGGCCATCGGCTGGTGGAAAAAGGCCTGCTTACCGAAGAGCAACTGGAAGCGGCGATCACCAGCCCGGTACGCCGGCGCCTCGGGCGCGAACTGCTTTTGCGTGAATACATCAACAGCACCCAACTCGTGCAAACCCTGGCCGAACAGCTTGATCTGGAATGGGCGCCACTCAATCCGTTCAAGCTCGACAAACGCCTGATCGATGCCGTACCGCGCCGGGTCGCTTCCCACTACGGCATTTTGCCGGTGGCCGAAGAAGGCGACACCCTGATTCTGGCCTCCGAAGGCCCGGTCAGCCAGGTCTCGCTGGGCGCCATCAGCCGTCAATTGAAACGCCCGGTGCGCAGCCGTCTCGCACCACAGGGCCGCGTCACATTGGGGATTCGCTACTGGTACGCCAGCCCCCGCCAGAATGAGGAAGTGCGTCATATGCTCGAAGTGCTTGAGCGCCATCAGGACGATGAGGCCCTGCTGGAACGGGTCAGTCGCCATCAAGTGCTGCTCGGCAATCTGTTGCAGGTGCGCGGCATGGTGCCGCCCACCCTGTTCAATCAGGCGCTGATCGACTTCGATGCCGAGAAGATGTCACTCGGTGAACACCTGATTTCTCGGGGCATGATTACCCAGGAAGTACTGGAACAGGCGCTGGCTGATCAGACCAGCGAACAGCAAGCTGCCTACCGCATTGTCCGGGAGGTCGCATGAAGCCTGTGCATCGTCAAACCTTGCTGATGGGCAGCCTGCTGCTGGGCCTGAGCACCGCGTATCCGCTGCAAGCGGCACCGCTGAGCGACTTTGAACAGTTCCGCAGCTATCCCTACATGGACCGCAGCTATCGCGAGGCGAAAAAGGGCAACTGGAAAGAAGTCGAACGCCTGATGCGCCACTTGCTGGAAAAGGTCCCGAAAAACGACGAGGCCCGGGCACTGTTGGTGGAGTCCCTGGCCAAGCAGCGTCGTTACAAGGAAGCGCTGCAAGCCTTGCCGGACAACAGCGAAGCGCTGCTCGACCTGCGCCTGACCTGGATCGAACAGGATCCTCCGACCAGCACACAAGTGGAAAGCTGGATGGCCACCAGCAACCTGAATGACCGTGTGCGTCTTTGGCAGGCCTACAGCCTGAGCCTGGCCAAGTTCGGCGGCGCGGCCAAGGCCCACGACTGGCTGGCGCAACTGGCGCCCAAGGGCGATGACAATATCCTGCGTCTGGCCCGCGCCAACTGGTCGGAGCAACTGCGCGACTGGAGCGGCACCATCGACCAACTGGCACCGCTGGCCGCACGCAAACAACTGGACGCCGAAGGCTGGCAACGTCTGGCCAATGCCTACGTGCAACGCCTCGATGAAAAGCCGCTGCAGCAACTGCTGCAACAGGCGCCGAGTCCCGAGGCCGCGCGCAACATTCGCCTGGCAATGGTCGACCGCGCCATCGCCATGGGTCACGAGCAACAGGCCCAACGCTGGATGCAGTCGCTGCCGGCCAGCGACCTCGCCGATCCGGCGCAACGTCAGCGGCTGTGGGAACTGGCGCGCAAGACCGAAGACGTGCCCACCGTCCAGCGCCTGAGCAACGATCTGCAACGTCCTTGCCTGGAAACCGCCGAATGGCTGTCGCGGCAGGATCCGGAAGCGGCGCTCAAGCAACTGCGCAATTGCACGCCAACGGACGACCCACAAACCTGGCTGGTACTCGCCCAGCGCCTGCAAGCCTCGGATTTGTTGCAAAGCACCCGTCTGCCGGAGCCTTGGGACAGCCGTCGGCAAACGCAGGTGCTCGACATCTGGCAGGAGCAAGGTCGCAGCGCCGAGGTCAACGCGTGGCTGGCCGGTCAGCAACAGACGCCCGATATCGTCAAGCGCCGAGCCGAACTGACACAGCGCATGGGGCGAATGATCGAAGCGCAAACCCTTTGGGAACTGCATTACCGGCAAACCGACAATCTGTCCTCGCTGAATCAGGCCACCTATCTGGCAGTGAATGCGGGTGATCGCGCGCATGCCCAACAGTTGCTGGAATCCGCGTTCGATCGTCATGGCGGGCGTCTGCCGGCGACGGCGTTGCAGCGTCTTGCCGGTTTGTATGCCGCAGCGCCATCCACGACATCTGAACAACAGCGGCGTATGGCGCTGCTGCTCAACCGGGTGGACGGCGCCACCCGCGGCCAACTGCTCGCGCAACTCGCGGAGACCGGCCAGTGCGACGCCGTGCAGCAAGCCATCGGCAGCCATCCGCAAGCGGCCGGCGATTACCGCGCGCTCGGTCGCTGCGCCATGCCTGATCGCCCGGGTGAGGCCGTCGTCTATTACCAGCAGGCTGAAAAGCTCGGGGATCGCGGCAGTCGTCTGCCGCTGGCCTATGCCCTGGAAGCGGCCGGTGACTCTGCCGGTGCGCTGGCCCTCTGGCACAGCTTCCCGACAGCCGAGCTCAGCGACAACGCGCGTCTGACAGCCAGTCGCAGCGCGCTGAATGTCGGCGACAGCCAGACCGCCGAAAACTACTGGCAGCAGAGCACCGCTCGCGGCGCCAATGAGTGGGCCCTCGGCGCAGCCATCGCCGATGCACGGGGTGATCACGCCCAGGCGCTGCAACGTCAGCGTCAGGCTCTGCAACAGGCACCGGATGCCGGCCACTTCTACGCCGCATCGGTCACCGCGCAAAAGGCCGGGGACTTGCCACAAAGCACCGCGTGGCTGGCCGAAGCGGTACGCCGCGAGCCGAACAACCCGCGTTATCGCGCCGACTACGGCATGCGTCTGGCCGGTGCCGAAACCCGCGAAGAACGCGCCACGGCGATTCCGTATCTGCAACAGGCCACCCGCGATTTCCCCGAGGATTACCGCCTCGGCGAAACCCTGGCCTGGCGCTACGACGAAGTGGAAGACAGCGCCTCCGCGCGCAAGGAACTGCGTCGGGTGATCGATCTGGAGCAGAACCCGGTGGCGGCCGATGACGAAGACGGCAGCATGGAGGCCCGCCGTTATCGCCAACGCCGTGCCCATGAAACCTTGTCCCGTCGCGACAGCCGGACGATTGCCAGCACCTGGTCGCCGGCCGGGATCTCCACCAACGACTTCGTGCGCCCGGACGACAGCAAAGGTTCACGCCGTCGCTCGGATTCGCAGAATGTGCAATTGGCGATGTGGGACCACGCCCTCGGCGAAGAACCAAGCCGCGCCGGCAGCACGCTGTCGGTGTACGGTCGCGTCTTGCTGGGCGGACAAGGTCGCTCCAGTTACGCCGAGTCCCTCGCCGCCGGTGTCGGCCTGCGCTACAAACCGTGGGGCACACAGAACATCAACTTCTACGGCGAGATCTACAAGCAGAGCCAGTTCGACGATGACGACAGTCACAGCCTGAGCCTCGGCCAGATGCTGGTGCCGGAAAAGCTGTTCGATCAGGTCAACGATCACCGCAAGGACGGCCACACCACCACTGATTACCTGCTGCGCGCCACCGCCTCATTCCTCGATCAGGGCAAGTACCGCAACGACTGGCGTGTCGACGAAAACGACTGGGACGAGCGTTTCCTGTACCTCGACGCCGCGTGGTGGACCAAGGCCGGCGATCACCAGTGGCTGTCGCGGTTCCAGCAAGGTCATGCATGGAAACTGCCGTTCAGCGGAGCCCAGACGATCATGCCTTACGGCTTCCTCGAATTTGCCAGCCAGGACCCGAGCAACGACTGGCGCCAGGACCTGCGCACCGGTGTCGGTCTGCGCTGGCAATGGTGGTACGACGAGGATCGCTACAACGCTTACCGTTCGAAACTGACGGTTCGCACCGAATATCAACAGTCGCTGGGCGGCAATCTGTATGAAGGCGGCAACGGTGTGCTGCTGGGCGTGGAGTGGAATTTCTGATGGCTCGATGGATGTTGTGTTTGTGCCTGCTGATGAGCGCCACCGTCGCGAAGGCCGATGAGCGGCTGTTCTATCAGCCGCTGAATGTCGATGCCGGTCTGACCCAGGCGCAGTGGCAGAAAGTCTGGCAAGACACCGCGAAGCAAGGCACGCGAACCGTGATCGTGCAGTGGACGGCCTATGGCGACTCGGACTTCGGTGGCGCCAATGGCTGGCTCGCCAACAGCCTGAAACTCGCTCAACGACAAGGTCTGCAACTGGTGCTCGGCCTGGCGATGGACCCGGCCTACTACAAGCGCATCGATGAACTGGACAGCGCCGGCCTCGGCACCTACTGGCAGGCGCAACTGGGGCAATCGCTGGCCCAGCAGAAGAAGCTGCGGCAGGACTGGAAGCTGCAAGTCAGCGGGTGGTATCTGCCGCTGGAACTGGATGACCAGCACTTTCTGCCGGCAGATCGACGGGCCACGCTTGCGCGTCAGTTGAAGGACTTCGCTGCAAAGCTGGATGCACCGTTGCATGTCAGCGCCTTCAGTGCCGGCAAACTGGCCCCGGCGGTCAACGCTCAATGGCTGGGGGAACTGACGGCGGCCGGTGCGCAGGTCTGGTGGCAGGACGGCGCGGGCACCGGGCGTTTGTCACCGCTGGTGCGCAACGGTTACGCCAGTGCACTGCCCTGCTCCGTGGGGATCGTGCGCGAAGCCTTCCGGCAGGTCAGCCGCGAGGGCGAGCCATTCCGTGCCGAACCGGCCAGCCCGGAGGCGACCTCGACCGGCTGCCATCAGAACGCGGTGTTTTCCCTGCGCTATCGACCGTGGGGCTCGGTTATCCTCGACAACCAACGCAAGCATCCGGGCAGCAATGTACAAAACCATTGAAGACGAAGTCCTGAAGAAGACCGCGCCCGCCGAACTGTGGAGCGAGTTCATCCAGCATGAATTCGAGCGGCTGCATTCGTTCTGCCTGTTGATCTACCTGGCGAGCATGGGCATCTGGCTGGCCTTCGACCTGATCGTCAGCTTCATCGGCAATCAGGGATTCACCTGGCGTTCGATGGTGTTCATCGCAGCCTTTGCGATTCTTGCTGTGGTGTTGATGTTCACCCGCAAGGCCCGACACTTCGACTGGCTGAACCTGACATTCGTGGTGATCATCACACTCGGCATCCGAATGGTGATCGACGGCCTGCCGCCGACCTTTCATGGCATCTGGCTGGTGCTCGCCGCAGCCACTACGTTGTACAGCGCCTCGGTACTGCCGCTCAGCCGCTGGTCGTTCTTCGGTGCCCAGGTCATCACCTGGCTGGTGCTCAATCCGTTCATGAACACCGGCATCGACCTGCTGGAACTCAAAGGCGTGATGACCATCGCCTACAGCGTTTTTCTCTGTGCGTTGACGATCTATACGTTTCTGAAGCTACGCGAGGCCAAGCTCTACAACTACATCATGTCCAAACTGCTGTTGGATCAAGCCTACAACGACACCCTCACTGAAATCCCCAACCGTCGTTCATTCATGACCCGCGCCGGAAAAACCCTGCAAGCGGTACCGCGCGAGCATGACCATTACCTGGCGATGGTCGACATCGACAACTTCAAGAAAGTGAATGATGTGTACGGCCACGACATCGGCGATGAGGTGCTCAAGCGCATCGCGGCGGACATAAAAGCGGTGATGGCACCGTTTGAGTACGCGCGACTGGGTGGCGAGGAGTTTGCGATCTATCTGGCCGGTGTGCGCCGCGAGGATGTCGAGGCGCTGGCCGGGAAATTGTGCCGGGTGGTGCGTGAGCAACCGACCCGGCACCCGGTGACCATCAGCATCGGTCTGGCCCGGGTCGAAGATGGCGACACCCTGAACCAGGCCCTGATCAAGGCTGACGAAGCGTTGTACGAGTCAAAGCATACCGGCAAGGACCGGTACACTTTTCATCAGTGAGGCCATCAGGCCTCACGCACCAGTAACACCCGTGTCACACGACGTTCTTCGACCGCCATTACGGTCATGCCCCAGCCTTCATGTTCCAGTCGATCGCCCTTCATCGGCAGGCGATCCAGCAGGCTCATCACCAGCCCGGCGAGGGTCTGGTAATCCTCGGTCGGCTCAGCGCGAAAACCGGTGTGCTCGCGGATGCGCGTCAGGTTCAGCGCACCGTTGACGATAAACCCGCCCTGCTCCTCGACTACGTCCGGCCCCGCGATTTCGCTGGCATCGGGCAGTTCACCGGCAATCGATTCGAGAATGTCGGTCATGGTCAACACACCCACAAAGTCACCGAACTCGTTCACCACAAAGGCAATGTGGGTCGAGGCTGCACGCATTTGTTCCAGTGCGTTGAGGATCGAATAGCTGTCCAGCAGGTTGACGGTCTTGCGCGCCAGGTGTTCAAGGTTTGGCTCGTTGCCGGCCAGATACTCCTTGAGCAGTTCCTTCTTGTGCACGAAGCCCAGCGGCTCATCCACTGCGCCGTTACGAATCAGCGGCAAGCGCGAGTAGGACGAATGCATCAGTCGCGTGCGAATAGCCTCGGCGTCGTCCGCCAGATCAATGTGATCGACATCGGCGCGCACTGTCATCAAGGCGCGAATCGGTCGCTCGGCCAATTGCAGCACACCGCTGATCATCACCCGCTCGCGACGGTCGAACAGCTCCGCGCTCGGCGCTTCACCGTTGTCCAGCAAGTCGGAAATCTCCTCGCCGACTTCTTCCGCCGCCAGTTTGCGACCACCCAACAGACGCATCACCGCATGGGCCGTGCGCTCGCGCATCGGGCGCAAGCCCTGCATCGAGCGCTTGCGACGAGCGCGGGCGATTTGGTTGAAGATCTCGATCAGGATCGAGAAACCAATGGCCGCGTACAGATAACCTTTCGGTATGTGGAAACCCAGGCCTTCAGCGGTCAGGGCAAAACCGATCATCATCAGGAAGCCCAGACACAGCATGATCACCGTCGGGTGGGCGTTGACGAAGCGGGTCAGCGGCTTGCTGGCAACGATCATCACACCAATGGACACGACCACCGCGATCATCATCACCGCCAGTTCATCGACCATGCCCACGGCAGTAATCACCGCGTCCAGGGAGAACACCGCGTCGAGCACGACGATCTGAGCCACGATCGGCCAGAACAGCGCATAAGCGGCGTTGGTCGAACGCTCGCCGATATGGCCTTCCAGCCGTTCGTGCAATTCCATGGTCGCCTTGAACAACAGGAACACACCACCGAACAGCATGATCAGGTCACGGCCGGAGAAGCTCTTGCCGAACACCTCGAACAAAGGCTGCGTGAGGGTAACCAGCCAGGAAATACTCGCCAGCAGGCCGAGACGCATGATCAGCGCCAGGCTCAAGCCGATGATGCGTGCGCGGTCGCGCTGATGCGGCGGCAGTTTGTCCGCCAGGATCGCGATGAACACCAGGTTGTCGATGCCCAATACCAGTTCCAGCACGATCAGTGTCAACAAGCCCAGCCATGCCGTGGGATCCGCTAACCATTCCATAATCTGTCTCTGTCTCTCTTCAGTGAATTCAGGCTGCCGGACACGGCAAAGCGCGGCGCGAAAGCTCGAAGGCTGCGCCATCAACGATAGTCGGGAGTCGGAAGACCGGATGCTGCGAGTGCGTCAAGACCGCGCAATGGCGCGAAAGGAACGTTGTTTTTTTAGAAGAACTGGGAGGCTCCGAGAGGGTGTTCATGCAAATCCTGAATGAAAAAAGGCCTTGAAGCGTACAGGCTCTGATGACTTTTCCTACAGCTGGAAATCATTTCAAAATCTGTACGTCGCCTGACTATCGCCGCTCTTGTCAGCATCGGCAGCCAACGGATATGTAAGGGCTAACGCCCGGAAAACCGCAGGCGAGACAACTGGCGCAGATCGTCCTCGACGTAGTAGTCGTTGGTCCAGCTGTCATCCGCCGCCAACGGCTGCACCTGCTTCAATGCCAGTTTTTTCGCGAAGTAGCGAAAACGGTAATGCTCGTAGAACCGCAGCAGTTCCAGGCCGTAACGGTCCGCCAGATCGGTGTCACCGCGAATGATCAGGTAGTTCTCATCATTGCCGTTGCTGGCGGAGGTGCTGAGGTTATGGCTGCCGCTGATGAGGGTCGGGCTGTCGCTGGTGAAATCGGTGACCACCGCTTTGGTGTGCACCAGCAGGTTGCCTTTCTGGCCTTTCATGTTTTCCCGTAACCAGCCTTCCAGCCCGGTGTTGAGCAACGCGGTGGCGGCGAATTCGGCGGTTCGGTCGGCGTGGAAGCCGGTGATGCGGCTGACCGTGTTTTGCAGGCCGTAACGCAGGATGTCGTCGTGCGGCTGGCCGAGCAATGCGTTGAGAATCGCGTCGGGCAAGGCGAATGCGGTGACGAACAGCAGGTCTTTCTTCGCCGCCTCGATGATATCGACGAACTCCCGCAGATCCGCGCCGCCGGTACGCGGGGAGAACCCGGCGAACAGGGGTTGCGCCGGGTTCATCGGGTTGTGTTGGGTAATCCAGTCGCGGGTGGCGCCGACGTCCGCCGGCTCGGCCCAGATCTGCTCGAAGGTTTTCAGGTAACTCGTACCGATCGCCTCATCGTCCAGCACATGCACCACGTTGGCCTGGCGGTACACGCCGTTGGCGGTGAAGTTGGTGCTGCCGCACAGTACGGCTTGTGGCTGACGTTCACCGCCTCCGTCGAGGCGGCTGAGGACGATGAACTTGTTATGGAAAATATTGTGGGTGACCCGCCCGCGCTTGCTGGTCGCCGGCAGTTTCGCAAGACTCGCTTCATTGATCGTGGTGTCTTCGTCGTCGGGCCGGGCGTGATACAGCACGCGCACCTGAACACCTCGATCAAACGCCGCGTTTACCGTGTCGACGATGGCTTGCAACTGGTACTCGTAGATCGCGATGTCCAGCGCCCACTGAGCGTCCACCGCTCGTTCGATAAAGCCTTGCAGGCGCCCGAGCAGACCGTTCTCCAGCCACTGACGCGCCGCATCGGGCCAGGCTTCGATGGGCAGGTTTTTGTTGGCACTGATCTGTGCGTCGAGATCGGGGAATTTGCGCTGAAACGCCTGGCTCGCTGCCACAGCACGGTTGAAGATCACGCCCTGACTGGCAGGATGACCGTCATCAGAACGGATCGTCAGCTCCAGCGCTTCGCCGAGTTGCGGCGCATCCGGCGTGCCATACGCCAGGTGCACGCGGTAGTGAATCGTCATGCCTGGATTGACCGCGTAATCGGCCCAGCGAAATTTCTGCAACGGCGCCTTGTCGCTCGGCGTGGCGTGAAACTGCGCGAACGTATGGGCCTTGCCGGGAAAGGTCAGGCTGTTGAACAGGAACAACCACGGTTTGTCGCCCTGCTGCTTTTCGATGGCAAACCCCAGCAGGCCTTTGCGCCGGGGTTCGGCGAGGTCCATGGCGAGCAGCACGCCGTTGGTGCCGGCGTAGGCCTTGACGCGAAAATCATCCTGCGAATTGGCGACCAGCACGCGCATGACTCACTCCTTGTGAATTGGCCTGGATGCAGCATAGCCCTCAGACCGACAATAACTCGTCGATATGCCGGTAATCCGCGTCCAGCGCTGTCGCCAATTGCCTTGCGCGCTTCAGGCGGATCGGCCCGCGCTCGATATCGATCAACAGGCCCGGACACGCGAGCGCTGGCAGTTGCGGCCAGTCTTTCAAACGGCCATCGGTGATCACCAGCAACCGTTGCTGTTCAGCGGGGAAACGCTTGCGCCGCACCGTCAGCCAATGCCCGGCTTCCGTCAGCGCTGCCAACAGAGGCGTGCCGCCTCCCGCACCCAATCCATCGAGCCACGCACGCAACCCGCTGGAAGCCTTCAGCCCTTGCACCTGCCATTTCGGCGCGGCGCCGCTTGCGGTCAGCAACGCAAGGCGTGCGCGCTGCCGATAAGCGTCGTCGAACAGTTGCGCGAGCACGCCCTTGGCATCGCTCAAGGCTTGATGGCGACGGGTCGAGGCCGAGGCATCGACGATCACCAGCCACAGTTCATGGGGCGTGCGGGTGCGCAGTTGAAACAGCAGATCCGCCCGGGTTTTCGGACGGCCATTGAGCAAGGTTCCGGGCCAGTTCACCGAGCCACTGCGAGCCGCGTGACGCTTGCCCTGGCGACCGTTATCGAGGCGTCCGGCGCGGGGTCTGGCATTCGCCCCCGCGTCGGATCGGGGGCGAATGCCTAAAGCTTTTTTGGCCAGGCCGGGACTTCGCGGCGTGCGCCGGTAGCCAGTGCCGGCGCCGGCATTTCACCCCACTGCCCCTGCCCTTCGCTTGGATCAGTCTGGGAGCCGGACGGTGATTGCGCCGGTGGCTGCGCACTGGAGGAGGACTGTTCGCGACGACGATGACGCAATGCGAACTCAGCCACCGCATCGATATCCTGCTCGGCGATGGCGTCCGCACCGCGCCACGCCGCATGCGCCCGCGCGGCACGCAGCCAGACCAGATCGGCGCGCAAACCGTCGACGCCCGCCGCGAAGCAGCGCTCGGTGATCTGTGCCAGCGCCGCGTCATCCAGCGGGATGCCCGGTAAAACCTTGCGGGCGTTCTCGCAGCGTTGACGCAGAGCTTGCTGTTCAGCCTCCCACTGCGCACAGAACGCCCGCGGATCGCTGTCGAAATCCAGTCGACGCCGGATGATCTGACCGCGCTCGGCCGGCGCCGTGTGACCGCTCAGGGCGACGTTCAAACCAAAGCGATCCAGCAATTGCGGACGCAATTCACCCTCTTCCGGGTTCATCGTGCCGATCAAAACGAACTTCGCCGAATGCCGATGGGAAATCCCGTCACGCTCGATCAGGTTGGTGCCGCTGGCGGCCACATCAAGCAGCAAGTCCACCAGATGATCCGGCAGCAGATTCACTTCATCGACGTACAACACGCCGCCGTCAGCCTTCGCCAGAACGCCGGGAGAAAACTGCGCACGACCGTCGCTCAACGCCGCGTCCAGATCCAGCGTGCCGACCAGTCGCTCTTCGGTGGCGCCCAACGGCAAGGTGACGAACTGACCGCTGGCCAGCAGATCCGCCAGACCCCGGGCCAGTGTCGACTTGGCCATGCCGCGCGGGCCTTCGATCAGCACGCCGCCGATCTTCGGGTCGATGGCCGTCAGGTACAGCGCCAGTTTCAGATCATCGGCGCCAACCACGGCGGAGAGCGGGAAATGCGGGGTGTCGGTCATGTTCAGTCTCAGCTCTCTTCTTCTATGTCCAGCAGCAGGCTTTCCAGCGCCTCTTTGTAGGCGCCCGGTGCCTGCCACATCCCGCGCTGCTGCGCTTCGAGCATGCGTTCGGTCATGTCGCGCAGCGCGTGGGGATTATGCTCGCGCACGAACTCGCGGGTTGCCGGGTCCAGCAGATACGCATCGGCCAGCAAGGCGTACTGATGGTCGTCGATCAGTTGCGTGGTGGCATCGAAGGCAAACAGGTTGTCGACCGTCGCCGCCAGTTCGAACGCGCCTTTATAGCCGTGGCGCTTGACCCCGTCGATCCATTTCGGGTTCGCCGCCCGGGAGCGGATGACCCGGTTCAGTTCCTCTTTCAAGGTGCGGATCTTTGGCAGGTCCGGCTGACTGTGATCGCCGTGATAACTGGCTGCCGCTTCACCGCGCAGGCTTTCCACGGCGGCGAGCATGCCGCCCTGGAACTGGTAATAGTCGTTGGAATCGAGCAGGTCATGCTCGCGATTGTCCTGGTTTTGCAGCACGGCCTGCACCTGGCTCAGGCGCTGGACGAATTGCTCGCGGGCGGCGGTGCCCTCATCGGAGCCACCGTAAGCATAGGCGCCCCAATTCAAGTAAACCTCGGCCAGATCCTCGCGGGTTTGCCACAGACGACCGTCGATGGCGCCCTGCACACCCGCGCCATAAGCGCCGGGTTTGGCACCGAAGATCCGCCAGCCGGCCTGACGTCGGGCAGCCTCGTCATCCAGCCCCGACTGACGCAACGCCTCACGTTCAGCACGTACCTTGGCGGCCAACGGGTTGAGGTCATCCGGCTCGTCCAGTTCGGCCACGGCTTGTACGGCGGCGTCGAACAGGCGAATCAGGTTGGCGAACGCGTCGCGGAAGAATCCTGAGACCCGCAGCGTGACATCGACCCGAGGCCGGTCGAGCAGGCTCAGCGGCAGAATCTCGAAATCATCGACCCGCTGACTGCCGGTGGCCCACACCGGACGCACGCCCATCAGCGCCATGGCTTGGGCAATGTCATCGCCGCCGGTGCGCATGGTCGCGGTGCCCCAGACCGACAGGCCGAGTTGGCGCAGGTGATCGCCGTGATCCTGCAGGTGTCGCTCGAGAATCAGGGTTGCCGACTGGAAGCCGATTCGCCAGGCCGTGGTGGTCGGCAGGTTACGCACGTCCACGGAGTAGAAGTTGCGCCCGGTGGGCAGTACATCGAGGCGGCCGCGACTGGGTGCGCCGCTCGGGCCGGCCGGGACGAAGCGGCCGCTGAGGGCGTCGAGCAGGCCGTGCATTTCCGCCGGGCCGCAGGCGTCCAGACGAGGGGCGATCACTTCGCGGAGGTTGTCGAGGATTGCACCGACTTCAACCCAGCGCGGCTCGCTCCCACAGGGGGATGGCAGTGACTGGGAGATCAGTTGGGTGGCGAACAGCTCCAGACGTTCGCGAGTATCCCCCGCCGTGCGCCAGACTTCATCGCTCAGCGATTGCAGTTCCATTGGGCGCGGGCCGGTCCAGGAATCAGCCAGTGCACAATCCAGCGGATCGAACCCCAACTGAAACGCCTTGGCCAGCGCACGCAACAGACTCGACTGTGCCCCTTTGCCATCCCCACGCGGAATCCGCAGCAACGCCAGCAACGTGTCGATGCGCAGCCGGCCACTCGGCGACTCTCCAAAGATGTGCAGACCATCGCGGATCTGCGATTCCTTCAGATCACACAGATAGGTATCCAGACGCGGCAGCCAGATCGCCGCATCGGCATCGCTGTCGAGGGCTTCGTCGAGTTGCAGTTCGCGATCGATCTGCGTGTCACGCACCAGTTGCAGGATGTCGCGCTGCAACTCACGGGCACGGCGCGGATCGAGCAACTGAGCTTCGTAATATTCGTCGGCGAGCAATTCGAGATTACGCAACGGGCCATAGGTTTCGGCGCGAGTCAGCGGCGGCATCAGGTGGTCGATGATCACCGCCTGAGTGCGACGTTTGGCTTGGGCGCCCTCGCCCGGATCGTTGACGATAAACGGATAGATGTTCGGCAGCGGCCCGAGCAGCGCGTCCGGCCAGCAGCTCTCCGACAGGCCCACACCTTTGCCGGGCAGCCATTCGAGGTTGCCGTGCTTGCCGACGTGGATCACGCCGTGGGCGCCGTAGGTCTGGCGCAGCCAGAAATAGAACGCGAGGTATGCGTGCGGCGGCACCAGATCCGGGTCGTGATACACCGCGCTCGGATCGACCTGATAACCCCGCGCCGGTTGAATGCCGACGAAAGTCAGGCCAAAACGCAGGCCGGCGATCATCATCCGCCCGTCCCGGCACATCGGATCATTTTGCGGCGAGCCCCAGCGCTCCAGCACCGCCGTGCGGTTGGCTTCGGGCAGCGCGTTGAACATCGACAGGTAATCATTCATCGCCAGGCTTTGCTGGCATGGGCGCTGATCGAGGGTGTCGAGATCATTGCTGACACCACCCAGCAGTTGCCGGATCAGTTCGGTGCCGCTGTCCGGCAGTTCGGCGGGCAGCGGATAACCTTGGGCCTGCAATGCCCGCAGGATATTCAGCGCAGCGGCCGGCGTGTCGAGGCCCACGCCGTTGCCGATGCGCCCGTCCCGGGTCGGGTAATTGGCGAGGATCAGCGCGATGCGCTTTTCAGCGTTCGGCACCCGCGCCAGATCGACCCAGCGGCGCGCCAGTTCGGCGACGAAATCCATGCGTTCAGGCTGCGCCCGATAACACACCACATCGGACTGACTGCGCTCGCTGCGCCAGGCCAGATCCTTGAAGCTGATCGGTCGGCTAATGATCCGACCGTCCAGCTCAGGCAGCGCGATATGCATCGCCAGATCCCGCGGACCGAGGCCCTGCTCGCTGTCGCGCCAGCCGGGCTCGTTGTCCTGGGCACAGATCGCCTGAATCACCGGAATGTTGCGACGGAATGGCCGCAGATGCGGCGCTTCCGGGCTGGACTGGGCGAAACCGGTGGTGTTCAAAATCACCGAGGCCTCGACTTCATCCAGCCAGTCCTCGACCACCGACAGGCAGCCGGGCTCTTTCAAACTGGCCACGGCGATCGGCAGCGGATTGAGTCCGGCCGCCTGAAGCCGTTGGCAGAACACGTCGATAAACGCCGTGTTGGCCGCTTGCAAATGCGAGCGATAAAACAACACCGCCGACACCGGTTGACCGGGCAGCCAATCGGCTTGCCAGTCACTCAGTGCGGCGGTGTTTTTGTTCGGGTGATAAATCGCCGTGCGCGGCAGCGTCTGCGGCTCGCCCCACACGTAATCCCGCGCCAGCCAGCGATTGGCCAGGCAGCGGAAAAAATCCAGCGCATTGCCCATGCCGCCCTGACGCAGAAACTGCCAGAGCCGGTCGCGATCCTCTGCGCCCACGGTACTCAAGTCGCTGAGCTCCGGGTCCGGACGGTCATCGCCCGGCACCAGAATCACCTGCACGCCACGCTCGGACAACTCGACCAGCCGCTCGACGCCATAACGCCAATAGGCGATGCCGCCGTGCAGCGAGATCAGAATCACCTTGGCGTGGCGCAGCACCTCATCGACATAGAGGTCGACCGATGCATGGTTCTGCACCTGCATTGGGTTGGCCAGGCGCACGCTCGGGTAATCCTCGGGCAGTTGCTGCGCGGCTTCGGCGAGCAGCGCGAGGCTGGAATCGCCGCTGCACAGGATCACCAGCTCGGCGGGGGTTTGTCCAAGGTCGGCAATGTTGTCATCCGACACGAAACCGCCGGGCTGGGTCCTGAGCAGGTGCATGGCTTAAACGCTGAGCGCGGCGCGCAGTTGCGCTTCGAGTTGAGCGGCATCCAGTTCCTGACCGATCAACACCAGACGCGTCACGCGCGCCTCATCGGCGCCCCATTGACGGTCGAAGTGCTTGTCGAAACGCGTGCCCACGCCCTGGATCAGCAGGCGCATCGGCTTGTTCGGGATCGCCGCGAAACCTTTGACCCGCAGGATGCCGTGTTGAACCACCAGTTGCGTCAATGCGTCGAGCAGCAGGCTTTCGTCAGCTTGCGGCAGTTCGATGGAAATCGAGTCGAATGCGTCGTGATCGTGGTCATCGTGATCGTCATCGCCTTCACCGTGGTGGTGATCGTGATGGCTGTGGCGGCTGTCGATGTGTTCTTCGGAACCGGCGCCCAGACCAATCAGCACGTCCAACGGCAGACGACCATTGCTGGCTTCGATGATTTTTACGGCCGGCGGCAGTTCTTCGGCGACTTCCAGACGGACGCGCGCGAGGTCTTCAGGGCTGGTCTGGTCGGCCTTGTTGAGGATCACCAGGTCGGCGCTGGCCAGTTGGTCGGCGAACAGCTCGTGCAGCGGCGATTCGTGGTCCAGGTTCGGATCGAGTTTGCGCTGGGCATCGACCTGATCCGGGAACGCGGCGAAGGTGCCAGCGGCCACGGCCGGGCTGTCGACCACGGTGATCACTGCGTCAACGGTGCAGGCGCTGCGGATTTCCGGCCACTGAAAGGCTTGAACCAAAGGTTTTGGCAGGGCCAGGCCCGAAGTTTCGATCAGGATGTGGTCAAGGTCGCCGCGACGGGCCACCAGTTCGCGCATCACCGGGAAGAACTCTTCCTGCACCGTGCAGCACAGGCAGCCGTTGGCCAGTTCGTAGACGCGGCCGGTGGCTTCTTCTTCGGTGCATCCGATGGTGCATTGCTTGAGGATTTCACCGTCGATGCCCAACTCGCCAAACTCGTTGACGATCACCGCGATGCGGCGGCCCTGGGCGTTGTCGAGCATGTGCCGCAGCAAGGTGGTTTTGCCCGAGCCGAGGAAGCCGGTGACGATGGTGACGGGGAGTTTGGCCAGTGTTTTCATCGGATGCCCTTTGGCAAGGTGGCGGGCATACGGGACGAGACCGGCAACGCGGGTGCGTGCCTGGAGAGTTCGCCACCGGATCACCCCGCCCGGTTGAAAGTGAGAATCTGTGACGAGGCAGGTCTCCTGGCTGACGGTGTTCGGGCCTTGGCCCGGTATTCGCTGCGCCTTCCCGCTGGCTCTGGATTGAGTTGGCAGTGGCGTGGCAGCGAACAGCACCGTTCACAGTTGCGGGGGCAGCCGCGGCTTGGACCGCGTTCCCTTCTTAGCTTCGGCGTGGGCCGAAGAACCTCGAAAGCGCAAGGCTACGCATGGGTTCGTGATGGGTCAATGGCCGTTGTTTTTTGGTTTTGGGATTTGTGAGCATATCCGTTGCTGCGGTAACGGCTTCTTAGGGTTTCGCTCTTACAGCGAGTCCCTTTTTCCAAACGCCGAAAAAGTAACCAAAAAGGCTGAGCCCCGGCGTACGGCACTTCGCTTAGGCTCAGTGTTCCCTCGCTACGGTGTCCACCAGGGGGCATCGCCTACGGTTTGCTTCGCTGCACCTCCTCTCGATGTATGCGGCTTCGCCGCACGGCGCTGCGCGCCTTCCCCCTGATGGACACCTTCGCTCGGCCTGCCGAAGGGGCAAAAAATCAAAAGCAGATCAAGAGCCAGATCAAGAGCCAGATCAAGAGCCAGATCAAGAGCCAGATCAAGAGCCCCTCACCCTAGCCCTCTCCCGGAGGGAGAGGGGACTGACCGAGTGGTTTGGAAGAGATTCGCCGACGTGCAATACCGAGTCGAACTCAGGCTTTGAAAAGCACAAAAATCGGCCCCCTCTCCTCGGGGAGAGGGCTGGGGTGAGGGGTAAACCCACCAAAAAACCAAAGCCGAACACCCGCCCCTCACCACTCAACACGATGAGCGTTAGCTCGAGTACCGCTTTTGATCGCAGGGCCCGTCGGCAGGCTGAGTGGAGGGATTGATCCGGGGGTGGGAGCGCAGCGACCGTGCGGCGCAGCCGCATGCATCGAGAGGAGGTGCAGCGAAGCAAACCGTAGGCGATGCCCCCGGATCAATCCCGGAGCGAAGGAACCCCGAGCCTCAGCGAGGGGCCGTACGTCAGGGTGCAGCCTTTTTGGTTACTTTTTCGGCGTTTGGAAAAAGTGACCCGCCGTAAGGGCGGAACCCTAAGCAGCCATAACCGCAGCAACGGATCTGCCCCCAATCCCAATCCCAATCCCAATCCCAATTGACTCAAATCCCCCGCCCATGGTCTCCTACACAACTTGTTACGGGTGCCCCTCACAGGGTGAAACGGGAAACCGGTGAATCATGTGCTTTACTCTAAAGCCATGTCAGTCCGGTGCTGCCCCCGCAACGGTAAGCGAGCGAAGCGTCAGATCCACTGTGCCCACGGGCATGGGAAGGTGACGCTTGCAGGTCGGCAGACAGCCACCCCTCGTGAGCCCGGAGACCGGCCCGCAACACACAGTGCGCATCTTGCGTTACTGAACATAACAAACCCGCGGTGGGCGGGCGCTGTTCGAACCTCTGCGCGCCCGGCCGCAGGGGTTTTCATGCGCTCTATTCACCCGCTGACACTTCAGAGGGAAGCGCCATGTCGATCATCAGCAGCACCGGCAGCAATTCGGACAAGATCTCCAGCACCACCACCCTGAGCCAACGCCTGACCGCCGCCGTCTGCGCGTCGATCCTCGGTGCGTGCCTGGTGTATTTCGCCGGTTTCTCGCACATCGAAGCGGTGCACAACGCTGCTCACGATACCCGCCACAGCGCTGCGTTTCCGTGCCACTGAGACCTGACGACATGATCAAGCGTATTGCGCAGACCGCAGGTTTCACCGGCCTTCTGGCTGCCCTGCTCCTGACCTTGCTGCAAAGCTTCTGGGTATCACCGCTGATTCTGCAGGCCGAAACCTTCGAGAAAGCCGAACCGGTTGCCGAAGTTCACGAACACGCTGCCGGCACCGCCGCCCACACCCACGATGCCGAAGCCTGGGAGCCGGAAGACGGCTGGCAGCGCGTGGTGTCCACCACCGGTGGCAATCTGGTGGTTGCCGTGGGTTTTGCCCTGATGCTCGCGGGCCTGTATACCCTGCGTGCGCCGACCAAAACCTCGCAAGGCCTGCTCTGGGGCCTGGCCGGTTATGCGACTTTCGTGCTTGCACCAACCCTAGGCCTGCCACCTGAGCTGCCGGGCACCGCCGCCGCGGATCTGGCCTCGCGTCAGATGTGGTGGATCGGCACCGCCGCTTCCACCGCTGTCGGTCTGGCCCTGATTGCGTTCAGCCGTCACTGGCTGATGAAGATCCTCGGCGTGGCGATCCTTGCCGTGCCGCACGTGATCGGCGCGCCGCAACCGGAAGTGCACTCGATGCTCGCTCCGGAAGCCCTCGAAGCTCAGTTCAAAATCGCTTCGCAGTTGACCAACGTCGCGTTCTGGTTGGCCCTGGGCCTGATCAGCGCGTGGTTGTTCCGCCGCAAAAGCGAAGGTCAGTACCAGGCATGACCGATGACAGCGCAGCGCCGACCTTCGTGGTCGGCCTGGGCTGCCAGCGCGGCTGCCCGGCCAGCACGCTGCGCGCCTTGCTTGATCAGGCATTACAGGCACATCGAATTGATCTGGAGAGGGTCAAGGCGCTGGCCAGCATCGACCTCAAACGCGACGAACCTGGCCTGCAGGAACTCGCCGCCCAACTGGCGCTGCCGTTGCTGTATTTCAGCAGCGAAGAACTGGCCAGTTATCAGCAACGACTGAGCCATCATTCACAGATTGCCTTCGAACGCACCGGTTGCTACGGCGTAGCGGAAAGTGCCGCGCTGGCGCTCGCCGAACAGTTGATAAGCGGCCCGGCAAAACTGCTGATACCCCGGCAAAAATACGCCCAGGCAACTCTGGCATTGGCCGGCGCGGCGTAAATTCCCGATAATCCATGCTTTCGATCATGAGCATTCTTCATCTGAAGCGCTTGCGAAGCACCGCCCTGCCCCTTTTTTACAGGATCCAACGATGACCGTTTACTTCATCGGCGCCGGCCCCGGCGACTCGGAATTAATCACTGTCAAAGGCCAGCGCCTGATCCGCAGTTGCCCGGTGATCATCTACGCAGGTTCGCTGGTGCCGACGGCGGTGCTGGAAGGTCATTGCGCGGAAACCGTGGTCAACAGCGCCGAACTGCACCTGGAACAGATCATCGACCTGATCAAGACCGCCCATGCCAAGGGCCAGGACGTGGCGCGGGTGCATTCGGGCGATCCGAGCCTGTATGGCGCGATTGGCGAGCAGATTCGTTATTTGCGCGAGCTGGATATTCCGTTCCAGATCATTCCCGGCGTGACCGCCACCGCCGCGTGCGCCGCGCTGTTGGGCGCTGAACTGACCCTGCCGGACATCTCGCAAAGCGTGATTTTGACCCGATATGCGGACAAGACCGCAATGCCGGTTGGCGAAGAGCTCGGCAGTCTGGCGCAGCACGGAGCGACCATGGCGATTCATCTGGGGGTCAATCATCTGGAGAAAATCCTGGCTGAGCTGCTGCCGCATTACGGCGCGGATTGCCCGATTGCGGTGATTCACCGGGCGACGTGGCCGGATCAGGACTGGGCGGTCGGGACGCTGGAGGATATTGCCGCGAAGGTTGCCGCCAAGGGGTTTCGGCGTACGGCGTTGATTCTGGTTGGGCGGGTGTTGGGTAGCGATCACTTTAGCGAGTCGTCGCTGTATCGCGCGGGGCATGCACATCTTTACCGCCCATGACGGCCCCATCGCGAGCAGGCTCGCTCCCACAATAGACCGCATTTCCCTGTGGGAGCGAGCCTGCTCGCGATTTGGGACGCTGAATTTCTGGCATAAAAAAACGGCGCTCACGGGGCGCCGTTTTTTCATGCCGCAGCGAACACCTTAGTAGTAGGCGTTTTCTTTCTGCGTGTGGTCGGTCACGTCGCGAACGCCCTTGAGCTCCGGAATGCGCTCGAGCAAGGTGCGCTCGATGCCTTCCTTCAGGGTCACGTCCGCCTGGCCGCAGCCCTGGCAACCGCCGCCGAACTGCAACACGGCAATGCCGTCTTCAACCACATCGATCAGGCTGACCTGCCCGCCGTGGCTGGCCAGCCCCGGGTTGATTTCGGTTTGCAGGTAGTAGTTGATGCGCTCGTTGATCGGGCTGTCGGCGTTGACCATCGGGACTTTGGCGTTTGGCGCCTTGATGGTCAGCTGGCCGCCCATGCGGTCGGTGGCGT
>Ga0207713_1000448_pt1 | contig 43290 bp, 49 predicted proteins | sample KBSS64metaG_FD_184404 | JGI IMG/M metagenome (GOLD analysis project Ga0207713, IMG submission 184404) | Switchgrass rhizosphere microbial communities from Kellogg Biological Station, Michigan, USA - KBS S6-4 metaG (SPAdes) (version 2) | ecosystem: Host-associated > Plants > Roots > Rhizosphere >... | reverse complement strand
AAGTACTCTGGGTAGCCAACCATTGGCCAGCAGCCGTTGAGTGGCACACGAAGAACAACCCGGACAAAAACCAATCAGAAACGAAAAAGGCCTACGCCGTTAAGCGCAAGCCCTTGATATTCATGGTGCCCGAAGCCGGAATCGAACCGGCACGCCCTTACGAGCGGGGGATTTTAAGTCCAGATTTATTTTATTCAAAATCAATCACTTAGGATGAAAATCGCTACACAATTCACCGCTAGCACTCTCTTGTGAAACTCTTATCCGTCAACCCTCTGGTGTTGGTTGCGGAGCAAACAATCCGACTTCTGTTGAGTTTGAGTCATCATAAAGAGATGCCTGAAAGCACGGTACGCAGCTGTAGAAAAACAAACCAAGCAAACGCCAAGGCACTGCCGGTGAACAGCATCATCAGCACCAAACGCCGGAGCGGCCGCATGTTGTCTTGCCAAAAGGCAATGATCTCTGCGAACGCCAACGCACTGCGATCATCCTTGAAGAGATAGACCAAACCTTCAGCTTCTGAGGCCATGTTCACTTGATTGTGATTAGGCAAATTATGCGCAATGCTGACCGGAGATCTGAACCATTCGATTACAAAATCTCCTACCTTCGCTTCGTCTTCCACCTCAACGTCATAGGACGTCAGGTGGCTGAGCATCAATCTACGCATCAGCGGTCTATTGCCCTCGAATGCGTAGCTTGGACCGAATGCCTCCAGTGAGGTGCCGGCGCGGTCTCGCCGCCAGATCCTTGCCCCCGTGATTTGGCTGTACTCGTAGAGTGCTTGCTCGATATGGGCACACGCATAGACACCGAAACCGGCAAACGCAGGCACTCCGTAACCACTCATGATGGCCAACACGATTTCGTCCTGAGAAGACTTCATGTCGAGCAGTTCTGTATCAGGCCACCACTTGCGGACGCTCCACCACCGACGTAATTCATCCTCAACTAAAGCTTGCAACCATCTCCTGCCACCTAGTCCTAGATAACGAGGCTTTGGGCTCAACGACTGCTTGAGCAAAGTTGGACAGCACAGTTCGAACCAGATCACGGCAACAATGTAAAACAACCCAGCCACCAACAACCAGTTAAAGGGTTCTGTACCGCTCACCTGCCCTCGTAGTGTTGGTGCTGCCTGGAAGAGCGCGCTAACTAGACCTGCCACCGCAGCAAATTTGAGACCCGTTGACGATTTTAGGTGCGACCAGAAGGACCAGCTGGTTCGCTGTCTCAGCCTGTGGTAGCGCATATCCTGTCGAGTACTCCTTCGATTCTCCGGCGATGCCTTATACATTTCCTGGGCGGGTAACTCATTGAAGAACCAGGCGAACGGGTTGCGCTCGACGAACTTCTCTCGACGCATCCGTCGACGGTACTTCCTAGCGTTTTTTTGCACTAATTCGAATATGTGCGGAGATCCCTCGTAGCTTATTTTCGTGTCAGTGCCCTGGGCAGGCTCGTCGGGTACCCTAGCGGACATAAAAAATCCTTCTTTTCGGGTCATTTGGCTGAAGATGATGACAGTGTTCATCGAGGTCGTCCAAACGAAGAAGCGATGCGCACTGAGGGGGATAAACACCATCGAAACCTGCTGTCAGCTTCCCGCGTAACAACCGTGCAGCCTGCTCGATGATGGATTGGTCGCACCAATTACCCTCCCCCAGCAAACAAAGGCTCTAAAGGCCGCTTGAAATCGCTTGTACCAGTTTCGTACCAATACCCTTCGCGCGCACTCAAATCGTGCCCCCCGCACCAATCTGATGTAGCAAATTTTTAGCAACCGTTTTCGGCTCCAATCACAAGCACGGTCGCAGCACCGATACCTATTTTGCTCAACACCTTTATCGGTCTTGGCGTGCAGAGAATCCCGCACAGAACGAATTACAGACGTCATATATAGCCACGTAATCGATTCAGAAACCTGAGATCGACGTAAATCTGTGATGAATGATGCCAATAAGACATCACTCTTGATATGCTGCACAAAACCACACAGAGAATCGACATGGCTGTCAATATTACTAAAATTCAATTTATGTCACATCGTGACACTGCCCACCCAATATTTTATTGCCATGCGCATGATGACGGCCATGCGCCCATGCTAGCAGTAACAACTGATGGGATTTCAATCTTCATCGAAGGTAGAAACTTACTGTTCAAGGTAAAAGCAAACCCCCAGACCAAAAACCGAATTGATATATACATGCCCATCACATCAGCCAATCAGCTTGGTCGTGAACTAGTGGCAGCGACTCAAGGATCGTCAGCGAATCAATGGCGTGAATCTACAGCTTCCCCTGGTCAATTTGCATCAGGGAGAATGTCACTTCCAAATATAATTTGGAGCAAATTCGGCAAGACTATCCAAGCAGTCGCACGCGTTAATTCAGGAACGCAAATGACTAAACTGGATGCGTATGTGAATATTGATCTAGAAACACCGCATGGGTCTCATATAATGATGAGCGACACAGAAATCCATATTGGGATTTCATTAGATAACCCAACTGGCACTCACAACACAGATCTCACGACGCCCGTGCATGTTCCCGAAATTGAATTGCAACGTGGCACTGCGGAAAGTAATCCGGTATCCAAAGTTGCAGGAGATTTTTCACTGAAATTTACAAAGGAAATAGCTGCCGGTCTAGGACAATTGTTGATTGGAACAGTTGCCGCAACGGCGATTCCTTAGTTCTCAACAATATCAATCAGCGTAACAGGGCATTCTGCACATCGACGCTTTCGGGCGTCGATCAATATCTTGGAGCCCACGCTATATTTTGGTAGCATCCGCAGCCTTTATGACCTGCCTCACACCAAAAGGAAAATCCTCCAATGCCGTTGTCATGGAACGAAATCCGGGATCGTGCTACAGCATTTGTTCGCGAATGGGAGACAGAGTCGTCTGAAGATGCGGAAGCCAAAAGCTTCTGGGATGCATTTTTCAATGTATTCGGTATTCCGCGGCGCCGTATCGCCCAGTTCGAAAAGCTTGTGCACAAGGCGAGTGGAAAAAACGGGTACATAGACCTCTTCTGGCCTGGCGTCATGCTGGCGGAACATAAGTCGAGAGGGAAAGATCTTTCCAGCGCCCATGATCAAGCCATTGATTATTTCCCGGGCCTTTCGGATAAAGAACTACCTCGTTACATCGTAGTCTCAGATTTCGCGCGTTTCCGACTGTACGACCTAGAGGCGGATACAGAATTCGAATTTCGTCTAGAGGAGTTACCACAACACATTACCGTATTTGGATTCATTGCAGGTTACGAAGCGAGGACGTTTCGCGAACAAGATCCAGTGAACGTTGATGCTGCTGAACGTCTCGGAAAACTCCATGACAAGTTGTTTAATGTGGGTTATGAGGGACATCAGCTAGAGGTCTATCTCGTACGCATTCTATTTTGTCTATTCGCGGACGATACCGGGATATTCATGCCCCGAGATGCGTTTGAGGATTTCATCCTAACGCGCACTAGTGTGGATGGCTCTGATCTCGCTGCGCGCTTAAATGAATTATTCGAGATCCTAAATACTCCCCCCAATAAACGCCTACGTAACCTAGATGAGCAACTTTCAGCATTTCCCTATATAAACGGTAAGCTTTTTGAGGAGCATCTGCGCACCGCAAGCTTCGACCGTGAGATGCGAGATCTGCTCCTATGGTGCTGTGGCCTTGACTGGGGCACGATTAGCCCAGCGATCTTCGGCTCGCTGTTTCAAGGCATAATGGATGCTAAAGTACGCCGTAACCTAGGTGCTCACTACACCAGCGAAAAGAACATTCTGAAGCTCATCTCGCCATTGTTCCTCGATGATCTGAAGGCCGAATATGAAAAGGTAAAGACTCAAACAACAAAGCTTCGGGCATTTCACGATAAGCTTGGCCGACTTAACTTTTTCGACCCTGCTTGTGGCTGCGGCAACTTCTTGGTAATTACCTATCGAGAAATACGCTTGTTAGAGCTTGAGGTTATAAAACGACTCTATAAGCGTGATCAGCAACAGCTTTCGATGGATGCCGTATCGCACTATGTGAAAGTAGATGTCGATCAGTTCCACGGCATTGAAATCGAAGAGTGGCCAGTCCAAATCGCTAGAGTGGCAATGTGGTTGATGGACCACCAAATGAACGTTTTAGTTGGGCAAACATTTGGGGATGCTCTTGTACGTATACCGCTGGTAAAATCAGCAAATATCGTGCACGGAAACGCTCTGCTCTTGGACTGGAATGATGTAATCCAGTCTAAAAACTGCAGCTTCATACTGGGTAATCCGCCGTTCATTGGCGCAAAAATGCTAAGCGACGATCAGCGCGATGCGATGAGTCTCGTATTAAACGGTATCAAAAATTCAGGTCTTCTTGATTTCGTTGCAGCGTGGTATATCAAAGCGGCTCAATACGCTACACCAGAAACAATGTGCGCCTTTGTATCTACTAATTCGATTACTCAAGGGGAGCAAGCGGGAGCTCTCTGGCAGGTAATGCTGAACATGGGCATCAACATTCATTTCGCTCATCGGACATTTCAATGGCGAAATGAGGCCAAAGGAGTTGCCGCCGTACATTGCGTAATTATTGGCTTCAGCCAAGCGAAACCCTCGAAGCGAGTACTCTATGACTATCATGATATAAGGGGCGAACCTCAGGCAATTTCGGCTACTAACATCAATCCCTATCTGGTCGATGCAGCAGACGTGGTATTGCAAAATCGTACCAACCCTCTTTGCGATGTACCGAAGATAGGAATCGGAAACAAGCCCATCGACGGTGGTCATTATTTGTTTACCACCGATGAGATGAAGGCGTTTATCAAGAGTGAACCACAGTCGAAAAAATGGTTTCGTCGCTGGATAGGTTCAGAGGAGTTTATCAATGGATTTGAGCGTTGGTGTCTCTGGCTCGGTGAGTGCACGCCGCAGGAGCTACGTGCTATGCCTATGGCATGCGAACGTATTAAAAAAGTTCGGGAAACTCGATTGGCCAGCAAAAGTCCGCCGACCCGCAAGCTCGCCGATACTCCTACTCGTTTCCATGTCGAAAACATGCCTAAGGGCACTTACTTAGTAATTCCTGAGGTTTCTTCCGAGCGCCGGCAGTTCATACCCATTGGGTTCGAGAAACCCGAGACAATGGCAAGTAACTTAGTAAAAATTATGCCCAATGCAGGAATATTTCACTTTGGAATATTGAACTCAACCATGCACAACGCTTGGATGCGTAACGTATGCGGGCGTCTGAAATCTGACTATCGGTACTCGGTGGGAATTGTATATAACAACTATCCATGGCCAAGGAACATTACACAACAACAGCATCTATCAATTGAAAATGCAGCCGATAGCATCCTTGTAACGCGCGCCAAATATACGGACTCTTCACTCGCCGACCTTTATGATCCGCTTACCATGCCGCCAGAGTTAATCAAAGCACACCGAAACTTAGACCGTGCTGTCGACTTAGCTTATGCGAATTCTGGCGGAAAGAAAATTTGGAGTTCTGATGCAGAGCGAGTTGCCTTTTTATTTGAACAATATATTGAACTAACAGATCTTTAATGCAAGACAAAGAGAGTAATAGTGAGCGGCGCCTGCATTTATCTTAGGATACTTTTTAATGCTCGCGCTGCACCGCCTCGTATTTTAGCCCCAATTCGGGCTCGCTATTAGCGTTGATTGCACTTGTTCGTGTAGCAATTTTACGGCCGACACGAAAAATTTGAAACCAACCGTTCACGCTTTTAGACAATCGAGCCCTCCCGAGGATTATAAGGGGTTCACCGCGATAGTTTTCACACACGCATTTCCATGCCTTCCACGAATCTATGCGACAAGAGGACGCACGCTGGTGTGTATGGGTTTTATGCGTTTTTCGGGAACGGCATCGGAAATGGGTAATTTTGGCAATGCATTGATTAGCTCAGCCTTAAGTCCTTAATTTCGTTGACGATCAAAGGAAACGCGCAAGGTATCTTTTAAGCAATGAAAAGGTAAGGTAATTACTTTTTAGTGAGGTAACTTTTTCTTTTATCTAGCCCTTACAAACTAGTCACTTGCCATCAAATTACCTTTTTCATTACTCAAAATCACCTTCTCAAGTAATCCAACAAAACCTATAAATACCGAGCTTTCAGAGATGCCAAGGGGTCTTGAATCTACACATTACTTTTTTCCGGTTGAGTTCCAAAAATGCGTGTTCACAGAGGTACGTGAACTGGGTCACCCAGGACCACCTTGACGAAAGCACGGCGTTTATTGACCCCTCCGCAGGTATTCGCAGGCTTTTGACCCTCCACGCTCGCCACGGCACCGCCCGGCCTGGGCCGTGCTCAGCTTGGTGCAGAAGTGCGGAAAAATAGACCTATTTAGCCCGCTGGCGAGGTGGGGGGACGACGACGCGCGCCGATATGGCCGCCAGTTAGATATGATGTCCATTACGGAACCACACAGACGGAGTGGGGGCTTAGATGAGTACAGGAGGCTAAATATGCGAAATGATAAAAAACGAGAGCTTCGAGCTTACATCGCTCATATGAAACGAGACGCTTTAATAGGGCTGTTTCTCGGTTTCATTCCCGCGATTGCCCACTCTTCTGGAGATAGAGAGTTTAGCGAATTAACAAAAACGCTTCTGACCAGTGCTTGGTTTACGGACTATTACGGATACCTATTTTCCATTTTCATGCTACTAGCCGCACTCAAAAAAATGGTGCGATTCGGTGAAGAATGGGCGCAACGATGGATGAATAACATTTTCAAATTTACTGCTGAAGTAGGCACAAGTCTTTCAACAGCTTTGAGAACGGGATTCGGAGTAATCCTGGGTTTTTTATGCACATGGAGCATTGTTGAGCCCCACACACTAACCAACAGTAATTTCTTGGGCACGTCCATTTTAGCTCTAATGACACTAATGTTATCTGCGTTCATATCTTATGTTCAGGCTATGCTCATTTCTGGTTTTCGGTCACCTGATCCTAGTTAGGCACATCCAACCCACACACACATCAACATGTTAAATATTAAAAGACAATCCACCACCCTCTAATGCTCTAGGCCGGCTTTACTTACTAAATCTCATCATCTCCACTTCACCCTCCAAAAACCCGCGAAGACATACCACAACTCAAAACATCACATTATTTACAACCAACAATAAACTGAGACGCACCCAAGACAACAGTGTGCGCCTCATAAGGCCTAGCCAATTAAATCCATAAATTTACTACGAAGCAAACTATAATCCAAAGCACCGATTTCTTTTTCCCTTTCATCCACCAGCGCAAAAACATCATTATCGTCCAATGCTATTATATAACCCCTCGAGTCATTCGCCGTATCTTTACATCTAGCTGACAAACGAACTTTATCTTCAACTGTCCTGCAGGTTAGTATACCTACAGTCCCCCGACTTGGCGAAAACCGTCCAGATAATTGATCCACCTCTGGATTACCGACTTCTTTACCATAATTTTTACATTCCACGAATATCAAAGATGACGGGTAATGTAGACCTATCCAATAGAAAAACCCGTTTTTAGCTTCATTGGTATAAGTAATATCTATCCGCTTACGTCCATTATGTATATTGTGCTGTTTTTTCGGATTGGCCAGAGAAGGATAAAAGATAGCTGAAAATATTTTCTCAATGACTTTTTCATAATCGCCCGCGCCTTCATTACCCGGGAGAATCGCTTTTAACTCAGACTTAAGCGAATTCCAATCAGGTTTATCCCCCCCTTCAATCTCGGCAATATCTTCATGACTAAGTGGTAGAGGACTCTTATCTCTTTTAGCCACCCTATAGTCCTCTAATGCATGAGGATGTTTTAGCGTCATATTAACAACAGCCAATTTATCCTTACCATATTTTTCCATCAGAGCTTTTTTAGTTACTCGCTCACTACCATCCTTTAAAACTTCAACCAGCGGCGTGTGCGCTTTTAACTCCGATCGTTGCATTTCCGGTAACAAAAAATGCCTATAATATTCGTCAACCCGATATGATAGTTTCTGCCTAACCAAGAGCTTAGGAACAAAAATTATTTTCCCAAATTTCCCTGCTACAGGGAGTGTGACAAAGCTATTCTCCCACGCGCCCTCGACAGGATTCCAAATTGGACCAGATACAACACCAGAACTCATAGGGATATCATAATATACGCACATATCTTGCGTATATTTAATAAGAGGCCCACGTAATATATTACTAACCGCATCAGAAATCATATCGGGCCCAACGCCTTCAATCAGAAGACATGTGTCTTCCAAGTCCTCCAAAAGGCCAGTCAAAGAAGCATTACTTTTAAATAATGCCCCCCACACACTTTCTGCAGACTTCGCTCCAAACGCATGACCTTGGGATTTCCCCCGCGAGTACCCCAGATGAAACTCATTACGCTCACTAAGAGACGCCAGCAATGCTTGCGCTACACTATGTTTTCCATTTTTTATGTAGCTCAAAACGGTTTCAAAAAAACTTTGAAGCAAAGAGGATAGTTCATTTCCCCAAGGAGACTGTAACGACTTTATGGCTGTGGGGTCTAAAAAAATAGGAATATCTGTGTCTAATTTCACATCTACGAAATCCAACTGAGACTGATTCCGACCCAACTTGTAAAATTTCGAAATATGCATTATTCAGACCAAAAATAGTCAACTCAATAACCTTCAGAAAAAAACTCTGGAGGCCTCCATGCCGCAACCCTGCCATTCCTATCAATCTTCTGGGCAGATAAAACTGAGACGCCACCGCAAAGATATTACTTTGCCACTATAGCGTCCATCAAAAAACGAGCGCGGTTCAGCCCAGATAGAATTAAATATTGCACTTGAACCCAACAACTCGCTCTCCAACCCATTCATTGACTTGCTCAAATCGCGCCTGAATCGGTCCAAGTTCATTCGCGATCCATACCTCGGTGGCTTCCTTGATCGATCCAAACCCACCTGCATTCTGTGGAACAATGCCCATCAACTGTGGCGGAATCCGCAAGCTGGCCAACACGTCATCGCGCGTCTGATTCTTGATCGAATTGAACTCGTCCTTGGCCGCCACCTCGCTGACGGGAATCAGTTGAATCCCGTCCTTCTTCCCAGTCGGCGAGTAAACAAATAGGTTCCGAAAATTGCCTGGTCCCTTCGACTCCTTCAGTGCCTTACGCAACGCATCGATGTCGGCCTCGGTCTGCGCCGCATCTGTCATATACAGGATGAACCCCGCATGGCTCCCGTTCTCGTAGTACTTGCGGCGGAACAAAGTGGCTGACTCATTGAGCAAGGCCGACTGTAAGGCGCTGATCCACTCCGGCAACCCATAAATCTCTTGGTGCAGATCAGCCTCCCGCAAGTGAAAGATACTGCCTGGCTCAAACGCATGCTCATCCTTCCAACCTCTTACTTGGTAGAACTGCCCCTGGGGTCCGACACGCATGTACTTAGCCAGCGGCGGGACAAGTTGCCGCGTATTGCCCAGCACCGAGCGGCGTACTTCCAGGTACCCATTGCCCAGGCACAGGAAGTCCAGCGCGAACTGCTCAAACGCCACCCTCGACAGCAGCGGATGGGGTATGAAGGTCTTGCTCAACAAGTTGCGCTTGAACATCAAACCCGAATGCAGATGAACGCTCGCCCCCACCGACCGAGCCAGCCCATCCAGCGACAACGGCGGCTCATACCAACGCCCGTTGAACCAGCACTCCAAATAGTCAAACACCTCCCGCCCCCCCAACACCGGCGACGGCTCACCGAAGCTAAAAACCTGCGTACCTGCACCTTTGAGAGCTGTAGTGGGTAGCAGCGTCTGGTTGCCGAGCTGTTCAGTCATCAATAAATCTCCATCCGCCCGGTATTGGCAACCGTCTGCCCCTCAAGCGGTTCATTGTGCAAGGCATGAAAAAGCGCCCACGCCAGATCGGCGTGACCGGTGTTGTCGTTGCGCCCGGCGGTGTAGGTGTACTGACGCCCACCAGCAGTGACCGTTTTACGAATCGCCATCAGCGACTGCGCCATGTCAGTCCAACCGGCATCGAACTCCAGCCGACCCTTGTGAATCACGTCATAGGCCTTCAGCACCAAGCGGGTTTTCACCTCGGGCGAATAGCTGAAGGCGGTGACGGCCGGGAAGAACTGGCGCACCAGCTGGGCCACGCCGCTGCCCAGACCGGTGACATCGATCCCGATGTAAGTCACCCAATACCGGTCGCAGACGCTCTTGATAAAAGCGGCCTGCGCCGCAAAATCCATCCCGCGAAACTGATGCCGCTCAAGCACACGGAATTTGCCGCCCGGCACCAACGGCGGAGCAACCACCACCAGCCCCGAACAATCGCCCGTCTCAGCAGGGTCATACCCCACCCACACCTGTCGGTCGCCGAAAGGCCTCATGGCAAAAGGTTTGTAATCCTCAGCCCACTCGACCCAGCTATCCACCATGCAGGACTGCAATAACGCCAACGGAAAGATGCTCGCCCCATCGTCGACAAAATCGCACATCAGCAGGTTGGCGAACGCCTCTGGGCTGTACTCCCGGCGCAGCTCTTCGATGTCGAAAAGGTCACAGCCACCCTGCTCCGCGTCGAGGATGTTGACAATCTGCCGCCACAAGCGGTCCTCGCAGAGCCGCCCCTGCTGGAGCGCGCCGTGGGACACGTCCACCTTCGTGTGCTGAGCCGCCGGCTTGCCCTTGTTGAAGCGCTCGCCCGTCCAGAAGGTGTAGGCCTCATGGGCCATGCTCGACGGTGTTGAGAAGTAGGTCTTGCGCCACTTCTTGTGCATCGCCATGCCTGAGGCGACCTTGTTCAGTTCTTCAAACTTGAACGTCCAGAAGAACTCATCGAAGTAGAAGTTGCCGTGGTAACCCTGGGCGGTACGGGCATTGGTGCCAAGGAAAAACAGCTCGGCACCGTTGGGCAACACGATGGGATCGCCAGTCAACTCGACACCAATCACTTCGCGAGCGAAGGCCTGAATGTAACCGCGAAACAGGTAGGCCTGGTTCTTCGAAGCCGACAAGAATATCTGGTTACGACCAGTCTCCAGCGCATCGATAAAGGCCTCACGGGCGAAGTAATAGGTCGCGCCGATCTGCCGACTTTTGAGGATGACGCGGGTGCGCTGGTTGCCGGCCCGGTACCAGTCTTTTTGGTAGTCGAAGCAGCCATCAATGAATGCCTCGCGCAGCAGCTCGATCTGGTCTTCACTGATGTCGTTCTTCGGGGTTTTCTTCTTCGGGCCTTCGTTGCGCTTGGCCAGATTAGGGTTAAGGTCGGTTTCGGTACCGCCGCCCTGAAAGCGCTGAATGCGGGCCTGCCGCTCCAACTGCCGATGCAGCAGATCAATCTCTTTGAAGTCGCCGCTGCTCTTGCCGTCCTTGAGGATCAACTGCACCAAGCGCGCTTCCAGCGCCCCACCGATGCGCTCGACGTTATCCGCCCGGTCCCACTCATCACGGGCCTTCCAGCTGTGCAGCGTCTTCTCCTTTTCGCCCGTCGCTTCGGCGATCTCACAGACACGCCAGCCCATCCAGTACAGGAACTTGGATTGGCGGCGGGGATCGATGGGCAAGAGCGCGGTCGTAGTCATGGCTGCGATGCTGCCGCCCAGACCCACGACTCAATAGCACCGCCCCTTGTGCCCTCCCCGCCTACAGTCCCGCCTCGTTGCCGCCACCTGCGCGCGACCCGACCATGCCCCTCATTGCAACGCACTGAGCATTCCCGGTATGAAGAAATTTCGCAGCAATTGGTTCCGCGTCGCCGTCGAAGGCGCGACCTCGGACAAACGCACCATCAAACGCGACTGGCTGGAACAGGCCGCGAAGAACTTCAACCCGTCCACCTACGGCGCCCGCATCTGGCTGGAGCATTTCCGCAGCCTGCTGCCGGACAGCCCGTTCAAGGCTTACGGCGACGTCCTCGCGGTGAAGACCGAAGAAATCGATATCAATGGCCAAAAGAAACTGGCCCTGTTCGCCCAGGTCGAGCCCACCCTCGAACTGATCGCCATGAACAAGGCCAAGCAAAAGATCTACACATCAATCGAAATCGACGACAGCTTCGCCGACACCGGGGAGGCCTACATCGTCGGCCTAGCGGTGACCGACTCGCCTGCCAGCCTCGGAACCGACGTACTCGCGTTCTCAGCGCAGAAGCCCGACGTCAGCCCCTTCAAAGACCGGCACTACTCCGCAACCTCGATGTTCACCGAGGCCGTCGAAGCCGAGCTGACATTCGAAGAGTTTGAAGAAAAGCCCAGCCTCGGCGCCCAGCTCTTCAGCAAGGTGCAAACCCTGCTCAAAGGCAAACAGGCCAAGGATGACAGCGAGTTCGCCCAGATCGGCCAAGCCGTCGAAACCCTCGCCGAACACGTCAAAGACTTGCCCGACCAACTGGCCGCGGAGAAACAGTTTTCCGCAGAACTGAAAACGCAGCTCGACCGGTTGGCCAAGGACTTCACCGAACTGAAAACCAAGCTCTCGACCACCCAGGACCACAACCAAAAGACACGCCCTCCCGTCACTGGCGGCGGAAACCAGGTCATGACCGACTGCTGACACCAAGGACGACTTCCATGCGCAACGACACCCGCAACCTCTTCAACGCCTACCTCGGCCAATTGACCAAACTGCACAGCGTCCCCGACGTCACCACCAAATTCGCCACCGCCCCCAGCGTCACCCAGACACTGGAAACCCGCATGCAGGAATCCAGTCAGTTCCTCAGCGCGATCAACATCTACGGCGTCACCGAACAGATGGGCGAGAAGATCGGCATGGGCATCGGCGGGCCGAACGCCGGCACCACTGACACCACCCAGAAAGACCGCGAAACCACCGACATCACCACCCTCGATGATCGCGGCTACTTCTGCTCGCAGACCAACTTCGACACCCACCTGCGTTACAGCAAACTGGATGCCTGGGCCAAATTCCCCGACTTCCAGGCACGCATTCGAGACGCGATCCTCAAGCGCCAGGCGCTGGACCGCATCCTGATCGGCTGGAACGGCACCAGCCGCGCCGTCACCTCAAACCCGGCGACCAACCCACTGCGCCAGGACGTCAACATCGGCTGGCTGCAAAAAATGCGCACCGAAAACGCCGCGCGGGTGATGAAGGAAATCGCTGAAGGCTCGGGCAAAATCGCCATCGGCGCCGGCAAAGACTTCACTAACCTCGACGCCCTGGTGTTCAGCATGGTCGAAGAGTTCATCGCGCCCTGGTACCAGGAAGATCCAGACCTGGTGGTGATCTGCGGCCGCCAACTGCTGGCCGACAAATACTTCCCGATCATCAACAAGGACAACGCCCCGAGCGAGATCCTCGCCGCCGACATCGTCACCAGCCAGAAACGCCTGGGCAACTTGCCGGCGGTGCGCGTGCCGTACTTCCCGGCACGTGGGCTGCTGGTGACCAAGCTCGAAAATCTGTCGATCTACTGGCAGGAAGGCAGCCGCCGCCGGACCGTTCTCGACAACGCCAAGCGCGACCGCATCGAAAACTACGAATCGGTCAACGACGCCTACGTGATCGAGGATTTGGAATGCGCCGCTCTCGCTGAAAACATCGAAATTGCATCCTGAGGCAGACGACCATGACCAATCCCTGCCGTCATCACTTCCTGCGGGTCACGGCCGCCATTGAAGCCGCCGCGGTCGAACCCAACCAAACCATGGCCGGCGCGACCGCCTACGAACATCAGCTCAACCAGCTGCTGCAGGATCGCCTGCGCCTTAAACAGATCCAGTCGAATCAGGGCAAGGCTGAACTCAAACGCCAACTGCTCCCTGATTACGTGCCCTACGTGCAAGGCGTGCTGGAAGCCGGGCTCGGTGCTCAGGATGAAGTGCTGACCACCATCATGGTCTGGCGTTTCGATGCCGGCGACTTCAGCGGTGGCCTCGACATCGCGCAATACGTGCTGAAGCACAAGATGGTCATGCCGGATCGCTTCGCTCGCACGTTGGGCTGCCTGGTTGCCGAAGACATCGCCACGGCAGCATTGAGCGCCCAGAAGGTCAGCGAATCGTTCGACTTGACCACGCTGCATCGAGCCGCCGAATTGACCGACACCGAAGACATGCCCGACCAGGCCCGCGCCAAGCTGTTCCTCGCCATGGGTCGCGCCACTCTGGAAGGCCTCACCGAAGAACTAACCGGCCAACCTGGTCAAGTTCAGGCCGGCATCGACCTGCTGAAAAAAGCCATCGAACTGCACGACGCCTGCGGTGGCAAAAAAGATTTGGAGCGAGCCGAACGCCTGCTCAACAAACTCGCCGCCACTGGCGGCTAACCGAGCGTCCCCACGCACCCCGCCGGCTCGGGGCGGATCGGCCAGGCCACGAGCCTGAACGTGAAGCCACGACCACCGGCGACCTATTGCAGAGTGCAGCGCAATGAGCGGATTCATCGCGGGCGGCAAGGCCCCCACCGGCCACATCAACACCGACCCATTCTGGCCGTCGATCAATCTGGACGACGTGCGCGGCACGCTGAGGATCGATTCCAGCGTCACCGCGATCCGGCTGGAAACCGCGACCATCGCCGCCGCCATTAGCGTCAACCGCGAGCTCGCCGAGTGGCGCCGGACCCAACAGGCCGACGGCTACACCACCCTCACCGACGTCCCCACCGATCGGGTCAAAAACGTATCGCAGTTCGTCCACCTGTACCAACGGGCGATCTATGCCGCGACCGGTGCAGAAATCTGTGAGCGCTACCGCTCCTACGACAGCACCAACAGCGGCCACCAGAACGCCGACGACCTCACCCCCAGCATCGACGAACTGCGCCGCGACCAGCGTTGGGCCGTGCGCGACTTCCTCGGCCTCGGCCGCACCACCGTGGAGTTGATCTGATGGTCGTCACCGTTCGCGCCCAGCAAAACGACACCGTCGATGCCCTCTGCTGGCGACATTACGGCCGCACCGCTGGCGTAACCGAAAACGTACTTGACGCCAACCCCGGGCTGGCCGACCACGGACCGACATTGCCCCAGGGCCTGGCCGTGCAAATGCCCGAAACACAAACCGCCGCCCCGCAAAGGCAAATGGTGAACCTATGGGACTGACCCATTGCAACCACGCCTAGACCAAGGAAGGATACACATGCCCGAACGCCCCGACACCTGGGCCTGGCTCGCCGCTTGGCTCGAACAACACTGGCCGACCCTATACGCCGGCCTCCTGGCCCTGATCATCGCCGCCCTTCGAATCATGTACGGCGGTGGCACTTGGCGCCGTATCGCCATCGAAGCCCCGCTCTGCGGCGCCTTGGCATTGGCCGCCAGCCATGGCCTTCCGTTACTCGGTGTTTCCGCGTCCACCGCGCCCTTTTTTGGTGGCATCATCGGCCTGCTCGGCGTGGAAGGAACCCGCGCTGCAGCAAGGAAACTTTTCATTCGCAAGGAAGCCTCACGATGATTTCATTACGTCACGGCGACCGCTCGCAAGCGGTGCGCCACCTGCAAACCACCCTGAACAACAACGGCGCTCGCCTGATCGTTGACGGGCACTACGGCGACACCACTGAAGCGGCCGTACGTGCCTATCAGCTGAGCATTGGTCTGGTGGCCGATGGCATCGCCGGTCCCAAAACACAGGCAGCGCTCGCCGGCAATGACTGCCAGCAACTGCTGAAAAACGTCGACCTGGTCAATGCCGCACAACGCCTCGACGTGCCGCTGGCTGCCGTCTACGCGGTCAACGAAGTCGAGTCGAAGGGCATGGGTTTTCTCGACATCGGCAAGCCAGTGATTCTGTTCGAACGTCACATCATGTACCGCCAGCTTTCGAAAGTTCGCCACGAAAGCGATAACCCTGCCGACCTTAAACGCCGCGCCGATCAACTCGCCGCCGCTCACCCAACCATCGTCAACCCGAAAGCCGGTGGCTACGTCGGCGGTAGCGCTGAACATCAGCGGCTCGGTAGCGCCCGTGTACTTAACGACGTTGCCGCCCTGGAGTCCGCTTCCTGGGGCGCCTTCCAGATCATGGGGTTTCACTGGAAGCGCCTGGGCTATGTCGGCGCGCAAGACTTCGCCGCAGCCATGAGCACAAACGAATCGCAGCAGTTCGATGCGTTCGTACGCTTCATAGAAACCGACCCGGCTTTGTACAAGGCATTGAAGGCACGCAAATGGGCCGAGTTTGCCAAGCTCTATAACGGGCCGGACTATCAGCGAAACCTGTACGACATCAAGCTCCAACGCGCCTACGAGCGGCATGAGAACTGCGGTTGTGGTCAGTTGGTGGCCGCATGATCCGCTACGCCAACGCTTATCTACAAATCAGCTCCGCAGGCCGCTATGAACAAACCCGATAGCCTGCGCACTCATCTGCTAGCCACCATTGCCGAACTCAAGCACAACCCTGACCGGTTGTTGATCTTCATCGACAATGGAAAGGTTCGCTGCACCGCTGCGGCGAGCCTATCGTTCGAATACAGCTTCGACCTGCAGATCATCCTGACCGACTTCGCCGGCCACCCCGACAGCGTCATGCTGCCGCTTCTCGGTTGGTTAAGCGTGCATCAGTCTGAGTTGCTTGAGAACCTGAGCAAGTCCGCCGACGGCATCCGGTTCGAGGCGGATATTCTCGACAACAGCAAAGTGGATATGAGTTTGACGCTGCCACTGACTGAGCGTGTGGTGGTGGGCAAGGACGAAGAAGGCAACATCACCATCCGCCATCCTGGTGAACCGCAACAAGTCGCCGCATTTCTTGACCCTGACTGGATACCCGTCACCTGTGCCAATGGTACCGAATGGGTGGTGCCTCAATGACCAATCAACTGGAAGCACTAGAAGACTGGGCTGCCGGTTTGCTCGGGCAACTTGAGCCGTTAGCGCGAAATCGGCTCGCCCGCAGTCTTGGCCAAGCACTGCGCCGTAGCCAGCAGCAACGAATTATGTCCCAGTGCAACCCTGAAGGCAGCAAGTACGTGCCGCGTCAACAGCGCAATCTGCGAGTAAAGCAAGGACGAGTGAAGCGGGAGGTTCAGATGTTTCAGAAGCTGCGCACTACCAGATTTTTGAGGGTTCGGGGCGACGACAATGCAGCCAGCGTTGGATTCACTGGTCGCATTGCCCGCATTGCTCGAGTACATCAGTATGGTTTGAAAGATCGAGCGGAGACTATCGCCCCTCCTGTAAGATATAACAAAAGAAAACTAATCGGACTCACTCACACCGACATCGTTATAGTACGAGACAAACTACTTACACACCTCAGCAACGAAACAGCAGCTTAGATAACACCCAGGCACTACCAACTAAAAAATGCAACTTAGGAAAGCAAAAAAAAATGGAGCAATTATGGACAAATATAATCACCTCGGGAGCTACCATTGGAGCTCTAATCAGTTCTTTGGTAGCTTTGTTTACGCTGCGAGAAATGAGGGCTCAACGTGTACACTCATACAAACCTGAGATTGCGATACCAGAAGTATGCTTTAACTACACCAATGAATTTCCTAACTATATTAGAATATGGACTACAGACGATAAAGAACCATTAAAACTAAAAATACATAACATCGGTCGTGGCGTTGCAAAAAACATTAAGTTTGAATGGGAATACGACATCGTAAAAATGATAGAAAGATTCTATCTACTCCGTACAAGCGAAGGCCATGAAATAAATCTAGATATATCCGGAGACCGATTGACATACACGGAATCGGGAGTCATAAAATCGGGCGGAGGCATCACCAGCGACAATACCAGCTTGGATTTCATGCTAGCGGCGGAGACAAATATCGAAGGTCATCTTCTTGACCTCCCAATGACCTACATAACTATCAGCACTTCCATCTACAAATATTCAGACCCTAGAAAAATATTTAATCTTGAAAACTATAACGAAGGACTAGAACCTCTACATCTAAAAATATCATATGAAGACATCGGGGGTGCAATTATGACAAAATCGTACGATATCGACATTAAATTTTTCCTAAAAAGCCTCAATCGCTACAACCCTTCAAACAATAAAATAAACACACTACGAGGACGAATCTATGTAAACCACAATTAAAAAAATGAAGTAGATCACCAAAAGAGGTGGCACCACTATCGATGCCACTAGCTTTTTTTCATATATCACGATAAGAGGCCCGCCTTAACTTCACTAATCTCGCGGTGATTTCTTCGAAGCCGACATTCAACGATCCCTAGCAGAGCTTACCGCTTCAATATCCAAACTGTAATGAGTCGGATGAATTTTAGCCTGATAGAACTTAACATGTTCAAAACCGTCTACTGAGGACATTTTTTGAATTATCGCTCCTGAAAAAATCTCCGGCATTTTGGAGCCAAAAACAATCGACCTAATCGCTTCTTTCGGAACCTCAAACAAATAAATTACATCATCAGAAACTTCAACTGTTTTATTCGCCCCGCTCAAAGGGAGCAACATCCTCCACTCCGCCTCATAACTCCAGTGGTTGCTTTTGGTAAGAAAAACATCTTCATCAGTTGCTTGAGACAGAGTAATGGCTGGCCGCTCCTCACTATAGTGCACCTTGCGTATTTCTCTCAAACTATCCTTAACGCCAATTTTTCGATGAAAAAAACTGGAATCTGAATCAAATTCAACTACGAATCCTTTATGCGAGTCTGCATAGTGGGCCCACATCAAAAGATCGTCACACTTTTCCGACAAACAAAATATCCCAATGCTCTCATTCGCACGTCCAAATAGCATCGATTGCGCATGCGGCGCTACTATCTCCATCAGTTCTTGACCACGCCCCTTACAATCAAGCATAAATGAGCTCATGAATTTTTGAAAATCCTCCTTTATAACTATCGCCCTAACATCAGAGTCAAGCGCCTCGTACGCATCTGTAAAGTCTTGCGCTGCTGCAATATCCATAGACGCATCGAACTCTTCAGGCGTTTTAATAGAGTGGATATTTGGCAAAAACTCAAACGGATCATTGAATGCAGCTGGTTGCGAAAATCGAATCAAACGATCTTCAAGAACAGCCATTCTCGCTGGACCGAAATACTTAAACAATCGCATGCTTACAACCTTGCAAAGTTATTGAATGAAACATAATACTATCCTTTAGTACCTCATCTGTATCCTCCTGACCTACAACCTACCGACCCTGCATCGCGGTAAAGTTGGTGCCAACATCGGCATCATGAACGACTTAGCCGCCCTCGCCCGCCTGATCGAAAACCTCATCCGCCTCGGCACCATTGCTGCCGTCCAGATAACCCCCCCGCGTGTGCAGGTCAAAACCGGATCGCTCACCACCGCCTGGCTTCCATGGATCGCCGCTAAAGCCGGCGCCGACCGCGAGTGGAACCCGCCCACCGAGGGCGAACAAGTCATCCTGTTCAGCCCCTCCGGCCAGCTCGGCAACGGCGCCGTCCTGGCCGGTTTATTCAGTGAGCACGTCCCGGCCAACGGCGACCGCGAAGGCCTGCACCGCTGTACCTACCGCGACGGCGCTGTGATCGAGTACGACAGCATCGCGCACCACCTGAATGTCGTGCTGGCTGAAGGCGGTACCACCAATTTGGTCAGCCAAGGCGGTATCCACATCGTCGGCCCAATCACCCATGAGGGCGACTACACCCAAACCGGCAACCAAACCATCACCGGCAAAATCACCGTCTCGGTGGATGTAGTCGCAGCCAACATCAGCCTGGTCAAACACCCCCACGGCGGTGTCATATCTGGCGGCGGCATCACAGGCCAGCCGCAATGAACCGAGAAACCGGCGCTGCCCTCGACCTGGTCGAACACATCACCCAGTCCGTCACCGACATCCTGACCACCCGCCTCGGAACCCGCGTCATGCGCCGCGAGTACGGCAGCTTGCTACCCGAACTCGTGGACCAGCCGTTCAACGACTTCATCCGTTTACAGGCCTACGCCGCCACCGTCATGGCGCTTATGCGCTGGGAGCCACGCATCAGCCTCAGTCGCGTGCAACTACTCGGTGCCACGTTGGCAGGCCAATCAACGCTGGATCTTGAGGGCTGCATCGTCGATACCAACGAGCCGCTGAGCCTCAGTGTCCCCTTGCGCCTAGGGGGCAGCGTTTGAACACCTTCGTCGCCATCGACCTAAGCCAGCTCCCGGCACCACAGGTCGTAGAACAGATTGATTACGAGCAGATCCTTGCCGAGCGCAAGGCGTACGCCATCAGCCTCTGGCCGACCGAGGAACAGGCAGAAATCGCCGCACGGCTGAACATGGAATCGGAACCACTGACCAAACTGCTCGAGGAAAACGCCTACCGCGAGATGATCTGGCGGCAGCGGGTCAATGAGGCATCAGCGGCGAACATGCTCGCCTTGGCCAAGGGCGCCGACCTGGAGAATCTGGCCGCCAACTACAACGTGAAGCGCTTGGTCATTCAGGTCGCCAACCCTTCGGCCATACCGCCCATTTCCAAGCTGATGGAAAGCGACGACAGCTTGCGCGAACGAGCGCAAATGGCTTGGGAAGGTCTCAGTACGGCGGGCCCGCGCAACAGCTACATCTTCCACGCACGATCCGCCGACGGTCGTGTGGCCGACGCCACAGCTGAAAGTCCTAATCCATCAGAAGCGGTCATCACCGTGCAATCGGCACTGGGCAATGGCAGCGCCTCGGCGGATCTGCTGGCCGCCGTTAAAGCCTACCTCAGCGACGATGACCGCCGCCCATTAGGCGACCGCCTGAAGGTTCAAGGGGCGCAAATCATCAATTACGAAATCAGCGCCGAACTCTACCTGCTGACACCGGGGCCGGAGTCGGAGCTGATCCTGAAAGCGGCCAAAGAACGGTTGCTGAAATTTGTGCATCAACGCCGTCGGCTGGGGCTGGAGATATCCGAATCCATCCTCCACGCCTCGCTGCATGTCGAGGGTGTGCGCAAAGTGGTGCTGGACGATTGGGAGGACATTGTCGCCACTCCCTACCAGGCGCCGTACTGCACTGACATCGACCTGTCGCTGGGGCTTGATGATGACTGACCTGTCACTGCTTCCGCGCAACGCCACACCGCTGGAACATCTAGCCGCTAAGGCCCTGGCCCAGATCCAACGCGTCCCCATCCCGCTGCGTCAGCTCTACAACCCAGACCTCTGCCCCGTGCCCTTACTGCCCTATCTGGCCTGGTCTTTCTCGGTAGACCGCTGGGACAGCCAATGGCCCGAAGCGGCCAAGCGTTCAGCCATTCGCTCCGCGTACTACATCCACTCGCGCAAAGGCACCCTCGGCTCACTGCGCCGTGTCGTCGAGCCGCTGGGATTTGTGATTGAAGTCGTGGAATGGTGGCAGACCATCCCGCTCGGCCCCCGCGCCACGTTTGCCCTGAACATCAGCGTGTCCGAAACCGGCATCACCGAAGAGATGTACCAGGAACTGACCTGGCTCATCGACGACGCCAAGCCCCTCACCCGTCACCTGAACAGCCTCGACATCATTCTGGAAACCCGCGTCGATACCTATGCCGCCGTGGCCATCGATGACGGCGACGAAATTGATGTTTATCCGTGGGTGAACCCGGACATCGATGTGTTCGTTCAGGGCTATGGCGGTGCCAGCATTTACACCCTCGACGAACTGGACGTGTACCTTCATGGTTGATAAGAACACCCTTTTCGGCGGCATGCTCACCACCCTCGGAGCCGCCAAGAAAACCAACTGCGATGCTCTCGGCATTCCTTGGGAGCCTAGTTACATGCTGATCGGCGATGCCTACGGCGACGATCCGGTACCGGATCCGTCACAGACACGGCTGATCCATCAGGTACATCGTGCGCAGCTCAATCAATTGCGCGTCTCCCCCACCGATTCGAATGTGTTGATTGCCGAAGTGGTGTTGCCTCCTGAAGTGGGCGGCTGGTGGATGACGGAACTGGCCCTTGAAGATAAGGACGGCGTGTTTTCGGCAGTGGCGAATCTGGCGCCCAGCTATAAACCGCTGCTGGCCCAAGGATCGGGGCGCAATCAGGTGGTGCGGATGCACATCATCACCAGCGGCACCGCCAACATTCAATTGAAAATTGACCCCTCTGTGGTGCTCGCTACCCGTGACTTTGTAGAACGTTCTCTACGAAATGCACATGCGCGGCCCTACACCCTGATTCGCGAAAGGAAAACCCTCACCTCCGAACACATGGGCTTGGTGCTCTGCGATGCCAGCAAGAGTGCCGTGACGATAAGACTACCGCCGTCTGATGCGAAACTCGCTAGGCGAGAAATTCTGATACGTCGCAAAGACCATTCCGGACATCGACTTGTTGTTGAAGCCAACGGAACAGATCGCATCCTGTTTCATACGCATCTTTCCGATAACGGCTATTCGTTTCTGACACTGATGGGCACAGGCGATTGGTGGCACTTGTGCGCTGACGGATTGGGTCACTGGTGGCCCCTCGGGCGCCTGGATACGCTACCGCTGGGCCATCCGGTTTTTGAAACCACTACCAAATTCAGCCCCGGCGGTTACGCCGCACTGAACCGTCGAACGTTTCAACGCTTGGAGTGGCCTTGGCTTTGGGATCACGCCCAGCAATCAGGAATGCTCAGCACCGAGCAACACAGCATAGGCAACGAAGGTGGATGGACTGTTCAAGACGACGGAATGACCTTTCGCGGACCAGAAGGCCGGGGGGAGTTTCTTAGAATTCTCGACGACTCACGCAACGTTGATGCAGGACGCACACCAGGTACTTGGCAAAAGGGTACGAGGCAAACCTACAGCTTCATGGCTGACGGCGCGACCCAACTTGTAACGGGCCTCGGTCAAGATGAGCAGAAACAAGCTCACGACATTCACGGCCTCGACCTGGGTGAAATGTCGAATTACAGAGGGAGCATATTGGCGGGTGAGTATTCCGGCATAACGCAAATCAGGCAAATCGGTACGGTTGGAGTAACACGACCTCGAAACATTGCTTATCCGGGACGGATCAAAATCATTTGAGAGTAGCCATGAAGAATTACTTGATCGATAACGCAGGTGTTTTGGTAGGACCGGTCGAATTCCCGGTTGTCCCAGGACTTGGACTTGAGTTACCCAGCAATGCTGTTCATCTGCCGAAGGCGTTGGAAAATGCAAAACCAGGCTATGTCTGGGTTTTGGTTGATGGCTTGCCTGAGCAGAGGGTGGATCATCGCGGTCTCGTCTACCGGACAAACAACGGCGAATCGCTGCTGTGGCATGAAGTGGGCGAGCTGCCCGACTCCGTTACTACAAAACCTTGGCCAGGTACCCATTACCACTGGACAGGTGATGATTGGTTGCTCGATCAGTCAGCAGTTTTGGCGGAAAAAAAGGCACACGTACTATTGGAGCGTGACACCTTGATGCAACACGCCCAACTGCGCATCGCTCCGCTGCAATATGCCGAACAACTGCAGTTGATTACATCGGATGAACAGGCAGCTTTACTGGGCTGGATGCGTTATTGCGTTGAACTCAATCGCCTTGAACAGCAACCCGGATTTCCTGTGAATACCGAGTGGCCAGCGTCTCCGGTAGACAAGCGTTGACCTCTTTCACGATGCTACTTGGTACTTTGTTAGCCTGCCCGATACAACCGCCGCGGCTCGTCAACGAGTGATGAGCGCGGCAGCCTGTGTGGTGTCCTTTATCACCACGCAGATCAGCCATGTCCGACTATCTTCACGGCGTACGAGTCATTGAACTCAACGATGGCTCACGCCCCATCCGCACCATCCCCACCGCCGTGATCGGCATGGTCTGCACCGCTGACGATGCCGACGCAACAGTCTTCCCGTTTGACACGCCAGTCCTGATCACCAGCGTCCAGACCGCCATCGGCAAAGCCGGCGTAAAAGGTACCCTCGCCGTCAGCCTGCAAGCCATCGCCGACCAGACCAAACCCTACGTCATCGTGGTACGCGTCAAGGAAGGTCAGGATGAAGCCGAAACCACCAGCGCCCTGATCGGCACCACCACCGAAACCGGCAAGTACACCGGGATGAAAGCCCTGCTGGCCGCTAAATCGCGGCTCGGTCTGGTACCGCGCATTCTGGGTGTCCCAGGCTTGGACACCCTACCCGTCGCCACCGCACTCGTGTCCATCGCCCAGCAATTGCGGGCGTTCAGTTATGTCAGCGCCTGGGGCTGCAACACCAAGGAGGAAGCGGTCGCCTATCGCAAGAATTTCGGCGCCCGTGAAGCCATGGTCATCTGGCCGGACTTCCTGAGCTGGGACACCGCCACCAACACGACCGTCAGCGCCACGGCCGTTGCTCGCGCACTTGGATTGCGCGCCAAGATCGATCAGCAAACCGGTTGGCACAAAACCCTTTCCAACATCGCCGTCAACGGTGTCACCGGCATCAACGCCGACGTGTTCTGGGACCTGCAAAACCCCGCCACCGATGCCAACTACCTCAACAGTCAAGAGGTCACCACGCTGATCAATGAGGGCGGTTTGCGCTTCTGGGGCAGCCGCACCTGCAGCGACGATCCGTTGTTTGCTTTCGAGAGTTATACCCGCACCGCGCAGGTGCTGGCCGACACCATGGCCGGCACGCAGATGTGGGCGATGGACAAGCCGCTGCACGCCTCCTTGGTGCGCGACATGATCGAAGGCGTCAATGCTGAGTTCCGCAGCAAGGTGTCAGCCGGCTACCTGATCGGCGGAAGTTGCTGGTACCCCGAAGACATCAACACCAAGGACACCCTCAAGGCCGGCAAGCTCTGGCTAGATTACGACTACACACCGGTCCCGCCGCTGGAAGACCTCACCCTGCGCCAGCGCATCACCGACCGCTACCTCATCAACTTCGCCAGCCAGATCAATCGCTAACCGGAGACCAGCGCCATGGCCATGCCGCGCAAACTGAAAAACCTCAACCTGTTCAACGATGCCAACAGCTACGTCGGCGTCGTGAAGTCGGTCACCTTGCCGCCCCTGGGACGCAAGATGGAAGCCTATCGCGGCGGTGGAATGAATGGTCCCGTAAAGGCCGACTTGGGCTTCTCCGACGATGGCATCCAGTTCGAATGGAAAACCGGCGGCCTCGATCTGATTTCCCTGCGCCAGTTCGGCGCCGTCAACGCGTCGGGCATCGCTCTGCGCTTTGCCGGCTCGTTTCAGCAGGACGACACCGGCGACGTCAGCGCCGTGGAGGTGGTCCTGCGCGGTCGCCACGAAACCATCGAAATGGGTGACCACGAACCCGGCGAAGACACCGAACACAGCATCACCACCACCTGTTCCTACTACAAGCTGATCGTCGACAACGAAGACATCATCGAGATCGACTTGCTCAACTTCATCGAGAAGGTCAACGGCGTCGATCTGCTGGAAAAGCAGCGCGCCGCTATTGGCCTTTAACCCTTCCGCAGCTATCTGGAAAACCTTATGCAGACCGTAGAAATTCAACCACTCGCAGAAGACAACACCGTCACCCTCGACACGCCGATCACTCGCGGCAAGACCACCATCGCCACCCTCACCTTACGTAAACCACAGGCCGGCGAACTGCGCGGCGTGCAGTTGGTGGAATTGTTGAACATGGACGTGGCCACCCTGATCAAGATCCTGCCGCGCCTTACCAGCCCCGGCATTACCGCACCGGAAGCCGCGGGTATGGACCCGGCCGACCTGCTCGCGTGTGGCAGCAAGATTTCCGGTTTTTTGTTGCAGAAGTCGGTGAAGACGGACGCCTCCCTCGTTGCGTAGAGGACGCCATGGCCGACCTGGCCGTGGTCTTTCATTGGGCGCCGGCTGATATGGATCAGCTGGGCCTGCAAGAACTGATGCAATGGCGCGAGCGCGCCAGGCTGCGGAGCGTCGCCGATGGCGAATGATTTAAAACTTCGGGTGCTGCTAAACGCCATCGACAAGGCCACGCGGCCGCTGAGGGCCATCAACAACGAGAGCATCGGCGCCGCTCGTGCACTCAAGGACGCCCGCGACCGGCTCAAGGCCCTCAACGCCCAACAGAAAGATGTCAGTGCCTGGCGTACACAACGCGCTGCGGCGCAGCAGACCGAGCAGGCACTCAACGCTGCCCGCGACAAGGTGAGGGCACTCAGTCAGCAGATTGCTGCAACCGGCGCGCCGACCAAGGCCATGACCAAGGACTTCCGCACCGCCGTGCGTGAAGCGCAGAAACTCAAACAGCAGCATCAGCAACAGAGCGAACAGCTCCAAGGCTTGCGCACCCGCTTGCAGGCTGCCGGGATCAGCACCCAAAACCTCGGCCACCATGAGCGGCAGTTGCGCGAGCAGATCCGCACCACCAACCACAGCATCACCGAACAAACCAATCGACTGGCCAGGTTGGCCGCTCAACAGAGACGCTTGGCAGCGGCGCGTGCAACCTTTGATAAATCGAGACACGTCTCCAGCGATATGGCCGGCAAAGGCGCCACCGCCGTAGCCGGCGGCGGTGCAACGCTATATGCGGGTGCCAAGCTGATGGCGCCGGGCATCGACTTCAACGCCAGCATGAGTAAAACGCAGGCTATCTCCCGACTGGAGAAAGACTCAGAAGCGCTCGCGGCGTTGCGCAAGCAAGCGCGGGAACTGGGCGGTTCAACGCAATTCACCGCCGGCCAGGCCGCCGACGCCCAGGGCTTTCTCGCCATGGCCGGCTTCGATCCGGCGGCCATCAAAGCCGCGATGCCAGGAATGCTCGACCTCGCAGCGGCCGGTGGTACCGAGTTGGCGCAGACCGCCGATATCGCCTCCAACATCCTCTCCGGACTCGGCATGCAGGCCGACCAGATGGGCACACTGGGTGATGTGTTGGTGGGCACCTTCACCCGCTCCAACACCAACCTGCAGATGCTCGGCGAAACCATGAAGTACGCCGCCCCCATGGCCAAGACCTACGGCGTCGAACTCGAGGTCGCCGCAGCAATGGCGGGTAAATTGGGCGATGCCGGTTTGCAGGGCAGCATGGGCGGTACCGCACTCAGCACCATCATGAACCGCCTGGCCACCCCGCCCAAGGCCGCGGAAAAAGCCTTGGCCAAACTGAAAGTCACCACCGCCGATGCCCACGGCAACCTGCGCCCGTTGCCGGACATCCTCAAAGAGATCCACGACAAAACCAAAGACCTGGGCACTGCCGACAAAGGCGGATTACTCAAAGCCATTTCCGGTGAGGAAGCGGTTAAAGGCATGGCGCAACTGGTCGAGCAGGCCGGCACCGGGGAGCTGCAAAAACTCATCGCGAGCCTGCGCCAAAGTCAGGGCGAAACAGCACAAACGGCCTCAGTGATGGCCGACAACCTCAAGGGCGATCTGACGACCTTGAGCAGTGCCTGGCAGGACCTGGGCATCGAACTGCAAGAGCAACAGGATGGGCCGTTGCGCGGGCTGATTCAGTCAGTCACCGAGATCATCCGCGGGGTCAAAAGTTGGGCCAGCGAAAACCCGAACCTCGTTGCTGGGCTCGTCAAAACCGTCGCCGTCATCGCCGCGCTGTCCATCGCCCTGGGCGGCTTACTCATCACGGTGGCCAGCGTACTGCTGCCATTTGTAGCGCTACGGTTTATGTTCGCGCAATTGGGGATTCGGCTGCCCGGTTTGATCAGCCTGTTATGGAGCCTCGGCAGGTCAGTGCTTCCGTTTGTGGGCAAAGCGCTGCTCATGGTCGGCCGTGCGCTGATGCTCAACCCCATCGGCCTGGCGATCACGGCCATCGCCGGCGGCGCCTACCTGATCTACAAAAACTGGGACGCAGTGAAGTCATATTTCACCGGCGCCTGGCGCGAAATCAAAGCCGGGTTCAGTGATGGAATCGGTGGAATTCTTAAAGTCCTGATCGACTTCAGCCCCATTGGACTGATCTACCAGGCGTTTGCGGCGGTCATGAATTACTTGGGCATCGACCTGCCCGGCCGCTTTACCGAGTTCGGCGGCATGCTCATCGACGGCTTGGTGAACGGGCTGAAAGCCAGCTTCGGCAAGCTCAAGAACATCATGGGTGATATCAGCGACGCAACCATTGGCTGGTTCAAGGAAAAGCTCGGCATTCATAGTCCGTCGCGGGTGTTTGCCGAACTGGGCGGCTTCACCATGGCCGGCTTGGCGCAGGGTCTCCAGGACGGCCAGCGCGGCCCATTAGACGTCATCACCGACATCAGCAAGCAAATCACGTCCGCTGGTTCCATGGCATTGGGCATGACGTCTTTGCCCGGCTTAACGGTCGATAGCCGTGCCCCGATCAGCAACGCCAACAGCGCCGTCTACGACAGCCACGACACCTACGAAATCCACATCCCTGCAACACCTGGCCTGGACGCACAAGCCATCGCCCGCGCCGTGCGCGTCGAACTGACGCGCATTGAACGTGAGAAAGGCGCCCGCCAGCGCAGCCGACTCGCCGACCAGGAGTAATCCCCATGATGCTTGCCCTGGGTATGTTCGTCTTCAGCCTCTCCACCGCTGCCTATCAGGAACTGCAACGCCAGACCGATTGGCGCCACGCCAGCAACAGCCGCATCGGTGCGGCGCCCGCGCGGCAATTCGTCGGCCGCGGTGAAGACGCGATCACCCTCCCCGGCGTCATCCTGCCGGAACTGGCCGGCAGCCCCCTCAGCCTCGACGCGCTGCGCCTGATGGCCAACACCGGCAAGGCCTGGCCCGTGGTCGAGGGCAGCGGTCGTATTTACGGCTTATGGGTCATCGAAAGCCTGAGCGAGACCAAGACATTTTTTTTCCGCGACGGCACGCCGCGCCGTATCGAATTCACCCTCAGCCTCAAACGCATCGATGACGACCGGATCGACCTGATCGGCGCTGGCACTCGCGCAGGCATTAGCATCATGAGGTCGTTGCTGTGATCGATGCAGCCCTGTCCCGCGTCACCGGTTTTCTGGATGACGCCGTCGAACGCTACCGCCGCGAAGCCGGGTATCCAGTGCCGGCGTTCCGCATCACAGTGGATGGCAACGACATCGCCAAACTGATCAGCCCGCGGCTGATGGGCCTGGAGCTGACCGACAACCGCGGCATCGAAGCCGATCAGTTGAGCCTTACCCTCAGCGACCATGACGGCCTGCTGGCCATCCCACCCACAGGCGCGATCATTCGGCTCTGGCTGGGATGGAGCGATACCGGCCTGGTGGACAAGGGCACCTACACCGTCGATGAAACCGAACACAGCGGCGCGCCCGACGTGCTGAGCATCCGCGCCCGATCGGCTGACCTGCGCAAAGGCCTGAAGGCCAAACGCGAACGCAGCTGGAGCAACACCACCCTCGGCGACGTGCTGGGCGACATCGCGCTGAGCCACGGTCTGACCGCGAACATTGCCGGCGCTCTTGAAAGCTTGCCCATCCTGCAGCTCGACCAGGCTAACGAGTCCGACGCCAACCTGATCTGCCGCATCGGCGAAGAATTCGATGCGGTAGTCACCATCAAGGCCGGCTGCCTGCTGTGCCTCCCAGCGGGCGGCGGCAAGACCGCCAGCGGCGTCGAACTGCCGCACATCACCCTCACCCGCGCCGACGGTGACCAACACCGCTACCTGCAAGCCGACCGCGACAGCTACGACGGCGTGCGCGCCTACTTCTACGACGTGAACAGCGCCAAGAAACAGGAAGCCATCGCCGGCGGCGGCGAAAACCTCAAGGACTTGCGCCACACCTACAGCGATCGGCAATCAGCCTTGCGTGCTGCCCGGGCCGAGTTCAATCGCCTGCAACGCGGCAGCGCCACCCTCAGTTACACGCTGGCACTGGGGCGACCAGACCTGATTCCCGAACTGACTTACACGCTCCAGGGTGTGAAGGACGAGATCGACGCAATCATCTGGTACGGCGGAAACGTGCAGCACACCCTCAGCGCGGACAGCGGCTACACCGTCAGCCTGGAGCTGGAGAGCAAGCTGCCGGAAGACACCGTCGAGGATCTGGCCGAAGAGAACAAGGGTGACTTCACCGGCATTGTTGCCCACTACCGCGACAAGAAGACCGGAAAAGAGAAGACCGTGACGGTTGGAGATCAGAGCAAGCCGAAGCGGTTGCGATGGTTGTACGCCACAGAGAAAGCGGCAAAGCGGGCGATGGATCGAGAGTGGAAACGGATGCAGGCAGAAAAAACATAAACCTGATTAACGACTGACTGATTCCCATCAAGGACGATTTTCATGCAGGACATTCGTTGCGGCCAATGCAGCCGCAAACTCGCCGCCGCCAGCGGCTTCCTTGAATTACAGATCAAGTGCCCGCGTTGCCGGACACTGAATCACCTGAAGGCCCAGAGCCTCCCCCCAGCGTGCCGCGAGCATCCAGAACAACGAGTTCATGAATGCAGCAACCCACCATTGGCAGCCTGTTCGCAGGCATAGGAGGCTTTGATGTCGGATTTGAAAACGCCGGTTACCGCACCGCCTGGCAAGTTGAACTCAACCCGGTCAACCGGGCTGTGCTTGCCGACCGATTTCCCCATGCACGCCAATTTGAAGACGTGCGCCAGTGCGGCGCCCATAACCTCTCCCCCGTCGATGTCATCACGGCCGGGTTCCCCTGCCAAGACATCAGCATTGCCGGTGCCAGACCCAGCAACCAAGCCACCCGCGGACTACGCGGCGAACGCAGCGGCCTGTTTTGGGAAGTCATACGAATCCTCAAAGAAATTCAACCTCGCTGGGTGGTCCTTGAGAACGTCGTTAACCTGCTCGCTATCAACGATAGCCAAGACTTTGAAACAGTCATCCGGGCCCTTGCGGACTGCGGGTATGTGGGATTTTGGCGAGTGCTTAATGCTCAATATTTCGGAGTCCCCCAGCAACGTCGCCGAGTATTCCTGGTCGCAGGTTATCGACGAATGCCCCCCATCGAGTTCCTGGCTGACGCCGCGCCAGTGGACGCAATACCTCCAGCGTCTCAATCGATCCAGTGGCCACGCCCCGCGGATGCCTGGGCTGCCAATACTTTATTGGCCAGCAAAGCCGGCTCCCAAATCTCTCTGGGCTGTACCACTTTCGTCGCTCACGCGAACGGATGGGATCAGATGGCTGAGCGGCAGCGAGCGTCTGAGGATGATGGGTTTTGCCTCGGACTGGATGCGGCCAACCTTGCAGAGGCTTTTGGTGCCGGAAACGCCGTTGTTACGCAGGTGGCGGAGTGGGTTGGGAGGAAGTTGATTGTGGTGAAGTGAACTCGTCAACGCGTTGGGCAGAGACCTCAACGCGTTATGAGGATTCTTGAGCACCTTATCCGTGTCTCGGTTGTGCCAACGAAGCTAGTTCAGTGCAATATTTTTAACACACGCCGATCTTGCTGATATTATATGGCTACTATCTCGACCGGCCTGCGCATATGGACTTGCAATCTCAATGAACCCTACTTCCCCAGCCCTGATACTTTACATAATTTCTTTCTTCTTTCTCGCAGTCGCTGTGTTCTATTGCACAGATCGACATTTCAAAAACAGAAAAATATGGATAAAAAATCCAAGACTCAAACTAAACTATAGCTTTCACGACTGGAAAGTAGCTGATTACTCAGCAACAACAATTATTGCAAGCGTTGGACTACTACTAATAATTGTTCTACTAAAACTTATGGGCGGCCAGATACCATACATAATCCCTCGTGCTGTTTTTTTCATGATCTGCGCGAGCACAATAATTTTTTCAATCAGCTATTACAGCTTGGTGAACATCTACAAAAAGTACTCCGGACTGTTAAAAATAGTCGCCACCCTTACAGCCTTAATAATCACTCTTATCGCAGATTCGATGGCCGATGAAACAATCGCAATTTATACACACGCAGATCCAGCAAAATTCCCGACCACCCAAAAAATATTCATTTTAGTGATAGCTGTAGCACTTTGGATTTATTTGGCAATGTATGCAATTTTCCCAGCATTCATCCTTGTATTTTCACACATATTCAAAAACCAAGTCCTCGATCATTTTAAACAACGCAAACGAAGCTATGCCGACTCATGCACAAACTTCAAAAAAAATAACGTGCGAGATTTCAACCTTGGACTTGCATCTTTACTTGGGCTTGCATACACAAGCCTAATCTTACTTGGCATTATTGCAAACACTGACTCAAAATTTGCCGATAAGACGCTAAGAAAGATTTTAGTATCAGCCTCATTCCACTTCCCCCCAGACGCATGCAAAATAGAGACATTTTACGACAACTCATATATCGCATTCATTAACGATGATAAAGTTCTATTAGCCACTCCTGATCGGGAGCTCGGATATACTTTTCAGGAAAAAAAATGCGAAATTCAGCCTGTAAAAATTGAACGAAAACCGATGAAATCAATTCATCGCTTATTTTATAAAGGTGATGGATTCAACGCACCCAAAGCAATCAGTCTGAAATCTTGCCCGATACAATTTTGCTCGATTATAGACGGCAACTTCTGCATCTAGGCCCGCGACGAATATCCTGAGACAGTGGTTACCAATTACTGGATAGGTGGCTGAATGGCCGCGAGAGACTAAGGATGATTGCCACGGACTAGATGCGGCTGATCTTGCAAAGGCTTTCGCTGCCGGAAACTATCCTTCCCGGCACCACCAGGATTGCGCATACGCGCAACCATCGATGAACTCAATGCCACTGAGTACAAAACCGGTCGCAGCCATTCCTGCAAGTGTTGCGTCCAGCAACGCCGGCAATGGATCAGGATCCAGCGGCATTCCCACCACTACACGAGCGACGTTCGTGGCTCGTCCCAGCTCTTGGCAGACCGATGAACTCACCATGACATTGCCTTTGATCGCGAGGTAGCGGCGTCGTGCCTTGGCGTCGAGCGCGATGCCGCGTGACCTCATCGGCGTGACCAGTAGGTGCATGTGGCGGCCTACTCGTCGCAATCTATATCGAGCATTGATTCCACGGCGAAGGCCAATGCCCCATCAGCCAGCTCAAGCAGATCACAAAGGTGGTCGCTATCAATCAGCCTGTTTTCGTGCAGCGCATAAGCTTGTGTCAGCAACGCCTTGTGATGAGCGCCTGGCTGGGCGAGTAGCGTGGCTTTGTCTGCGAGCATCGTTTGCCAGTGTGATAAATCCATTTGCACGGCGGGGACTTCGGCTGTGATTGTGTTTGTCATCAATTCAGACTCCACGGCAAATAATACTGTATGTATAGACAGTATATTCATGATCTTCGGATGACACCTACAGATGCCGACGAAATGGCTTACAGGCATCAGAGAATGACCCGAGTATAAATCCTACTTTTGACAGCTTGTTCAAGACAAAAAAAACCCGCCTCAGCCGAAACTGAAACGGGCTTTTCCCCACATTTATGACCGTTACTTCAGGTCGTCAAAGTGGTCTCGCAGGAACTCGTAAAAGCGAAACGCTTTCAACAATCTCCATACGAGGCTCAGCGTACGCAGCAAAAGCTTCATACGTTTTGGCCTCCAGGTTGGGGGCCAAACCTCCAGCGCACTTACCGGATCACGCGCGCCTTCGGGAAGACACGCCAATGACTCCCACGAGGCGGCCGGTTGAGTTCCCTCCGAGCCATCATTCCGGCACGGGTGCAAAACCGTGTCAGAGGGGACGAAACTGTTATGTCACCGGCCAAACCTCATCGCTGCACTGGCGTGCGAGCGACGGCATATTAACCTAGAACTCCAAACGCGGCAGTCGGAAATGGGTGATCTTTTGGGCACCCAAGCGATGGATAGGCTTAATTTTGTAAAACGTTATTTCTGTCAGTGTCTACCGGTTCGAATTCAACGCCAAGCAGCGACTTTCTGCACCTTCAGATGCCGTCAATCGGTGTTGGCAAAATACATTGCAAGGATGAGCAAAGATTAATACTATTGCCTCCACGCCAATGTCTCCCATGAGATGCGCTAAGCCCCAGCCGCAAACTGAGGCTTACAAAAGAACCGCCCCGCAAAGGCGGTTTTTTTTCGCCTGTCGTTTGGGTCTTGATCATGCGCGTTGCGCTTCGGACACTGCTACCACATCGCGGCACAGTGGGTGGACGAGGGTTTGATTCGCAGGCTGTCGGAGCTGTCTTTCTTTATGTTCCAGTCATGGGGTGCGCCCGAGCTTGGCGCATGTCCCCACGTAATCCGCGACCGCCTCAGCAAACGCGTCTTGCAACGCATCGACTGACTCACCCTGGAAGCCAACGATGTCCTTGATGCCCGCGATATGTCCGATGAACAGCCCATCTTCTTCGCTGTACTCGATTTGCGCGGTGTAACCGCCGGCTTTCAACTCGTTCACTTTTCCACTCCTGGTGTGTTCTTTTCAGAATATTGGGTGGCTTCATGTCGAAGTTGTAGGCAAAATCCGATAGTTACGTAAGGTGTTACGTAAACCGTGCTTCTGGGCACGGTGCTGCCTTGTTAGTCCAATCTTTGTCGGGATATTCTCCAGACATCGCTGCATATTCAGCGATCGGGCGTGAGACCCCGGGGACAATCAAGGCGCAAAGCGCCAAAAAACCTATTGCGGCGTTTTTTTTCGTCTGCAATAAGGTTTTATGGCGGCTGTGCGTGGAAGGCCTTCGGGCCTACCGGTTACCTTGATTGCCGGGTCTCACACCACGCACGGCTGCCACCCAAGCTTTGAGACAGCTAAGTGGCAGTTCCTCAATCAAGGGAACTGATAATGAACAAAATAGATCCTTCCGAAATTCGTCCGATCACTAACCCTCTTTCTGCGCTGCGTAACTCCCCGCCTCTTCACCTTTGCATCTTTGGAGGTGATCAATGACAGACCAAGCAGAAGTAAAAACCATCGGCCTCACCCCCTTCATCTTTTGCGCAGACAAACCGTTATTCCGTGTCAACGGGGGCGTTCCTGTCGATGCAGCTTTGGCAATGGCATCCGATCTGCTGTTCCTGGCCAAAGCGCTTTCAAAAGACGCGGCTTATGACAGAGAAACCGACCGCTTTTCATGGGCTGCGCACTATTTGACGTCGATGGGAAAGGCGGTGATTGACGATGTGGTCAAATCTGTAACACCGCCCCCCGTTAGACCGAGTATGAAAGTCGCAAAATAGCGGCTATTCACTCAAAATCTTTGCCCCGACTGTGTCGGGGCCTCTGAGCAATTGCTGCAGTGCATGAGTAACGAATCTACCTGCAGCGACACACTTACATTTTCGCGCACATTTCAACGTCAGCCTGCGTTCTGACTTCTGTCTCAATGCCCAATCTGTATTTGCAATAATCGATGATGTCCTGGCGTAAGTCGTCGGTCAGCCTGTCTACTTTTCGATAGTCTCCGTCATTGGCGTGAACGTTGAAAAATTGCATTCTCAACGCAGGCGTTTTCTTCAGGAAGAAAACGGCATGGACCTCACCGTCTGAGACCTCGTTGTAGTAGCCAATATTTAGCACCGCCAACAATGCAAGGGCGCTTACAAATAAGAGGAGCTTCATTCTGTAACGGGCCGAGGGCGCGGTAGAAGCTGCGTCTTAATCATTTCCGTAAATCGCCTTTCCAAACAAGTCTGATACAGTCGGTCTTGGTAAACTCATTGACAGGGAGTCAAGCATGGCAAAGCCAGCTGCACGTATCACCGACCCAACCAGCTGCCCCATACCTGGGCACGGTTCAAAAGCTATTGCCTCCGGTTCTCCCGATGTGTTCTTCGACGGGCTTGCAGCCGCACGAAAAGATGACACCTGCACCTGCGGTAGTGCTTTAGCCTCGGAGGTGTCAGCTACCGTGTTTATCAACGGCCAAAATGCCGCACTGGTCGGGACTGTCGGCACCCATGGCGATGTCGTGATCGGTGGCTCAGGTACCATCATCATCGGCAGCTCTCATACGCCAGCGCCGTTTACATCCCCTACCCCAATGATCATCCATGGGAACTGGATCGGCTTCAAGATTCCTGCAGAAGAGAGCTACGAAGGATTTGCTTGCACAGCGCATTTTGACGACGGATCTTCCATGGCCGGAGTATTCGACTCAAGCAACTCGGTCAAATTCACTAACCCAACCGGCAAGGCCTGCCATACGCTGGCATTCGCGCAGCACGAGAACACCTGCATAACCTCAGGCATCGACGGACTACTGAACGACATTTTGGGATAAGGATATTCTCGTGACGGAACCGAATCTGGTAACCGGAAGCTACATCGTTAAAAGTGAACATACGCTCAACCAGTCTCCCCTTGAGATGGCGGTTGCGGGCATGGAGGGGGCGGCTAGCCGTTTCTCCGTCGACGCCATCAAGGACGAACGCGTCCGTGCGAGCTACGAGAGAAATATCCGGCGTATGTCACAGCAAATATTTGCTGAGGTAAAAGCAGGCAACATCAGTGTTGAAGACGCCTCCAAGTTCAGCAACGAAATGCGCAACAAGATCATGTTCGAACACCGAAAGCTGACCTCAGCACAGGGCCTGGCCATCGTGCAAAAAAAGAAGAAAACCGGGAAAACACATAGCGAGATCTTGAACGGAAAATCTCAAACCCAGTTCAACAAAAATTACGAACAACTTTCAAAGGCCCAACAGAAAGAAGTCTTGTACAGAGCTCTGGAACGGTCGGGAAGTGCCAATTCCAAGTTCACTTCTGGCACCAAAATCATGTCTGTAATGGGCAAGGTCGGTATCATCATGACGGCAGTATTGGCGACTTACCAAATACTGAATGCTGATGACAAGGCCAAAGAAACGGCTCGTCAGGCCACCATCTTGGGCAGCGGTGCCGCGGGAGGATTTCTTGCGGGGCTCGGCATATCGGCTATTTGTGGTCCGGGGGCGCCTGCCTGCGCCATCGCCGTTGTACTCATCGGAAGCATCGCCGGTGGCATGGCAGGCGGAGTCGCAGCCGATACATTCGACGTCGAGCTAGAGGAGCTAGCCCATTGGGACATATTCTGACTCCCGCAGAACGAGCGAGTATCCAGATCGCGTTAGCGGAGGCATTTGTAGACAGTGAAGTCGACTATGCCTCGATAGCGGAACGCATCCGGGGCTATGACCTGAAGGTCGTAGAAGACATCCTGTACTCAGAAGTTGCACCGGTCTGTTTTAGCAACCTTGAAACGCCCGTCCCGCCAGTGTGGACTGGCTTCCAAGATGAATGGCTGTTAACTGAGATAGCTAAAGAAATTAGCGCACGAGAAACCAGTTGGCTTCGACGCAGCTTCGACCTGTTGAAAGTGACTTGGCTACGCTACAGCTACGGCTATATCTGGAAGGAGATCATGAAATCTCATGATCTTAAATGAGGTACGGGCTCCACTCGAAGCCGGTTGACGCTGCTGTTCAGAAAAGAACCCGGCACTAGCCGGGTTCCCTTTAGTGTGGCTGAGTTTCACTAAGAATTTGTGACCAAAATCTTTGCCGATCATCGCTACAATCGGAGCACGCCCGCCAGTGCCTGTACGATGTGCAGAATATAACCACGGTCTATGTAGGATAGTTTTCTATACCATGTAAGAAGCATCAACTCATCTTGTGTTAGCTCAGAATTTTCGCTGGTGGTCATATCCCCGCGAATGTTCTCTTCTTCTTGATCCAATATGCCCATTACTCCGTTAAGTGCATTACGGGCGTAACGTTACTTAGGAGTGCAGAAAATCCAAATGAAATCCGTCGTAACGAATGTTCTAAATAGCCACGAGTTATTTCTTGGCGTTTGAAAGGCTGGTGACTTCGGACATCGCACCGACGATGCGATGCACAGCTTTTTGGTCATAATCAGACAGCGTCCGGAATTGCTGAATCAACTGTTCTTCGGCCTCATCCAGCCCTTCAACAGCGCGCAGCAAACGCCCGCCCGTCAAGACGTACAGAACATCTACCCCAGCCTTGGCCACGGCCGAAAGATAGACGGAATCAGGGTTTCGCTCGCCTTTTTCATAGCTGCCTTGGGTGTTGCGGGTGATGCCGCCGAGCTGCGCAAAGGCATCTTGATTGAGGCCTAGCAGCGTCCTTTCCTCGCGCAGGCGGTCACCCACGCTAACGTCCAAGTCTTCTTTAGATGCACAACTTTTCAAGCTTTCACCCTTTACAAGCCAAATTGTTTGGGCATAATGGCGCCAAATAACCACGGATGCCAACGAATGGACACTATGCCCGCCACCCTTACACCCGAGCAAGCCCGAGCAGCACTTGATCGAAAAGGTATTAGCCTCGCCGAGTTCTCCCGTCAGCACGAACTGAACAGCAACCTAGTCAGTGATTTGCTCAATGGCCGGAAGAAGGGACGGCGCGGTCAGGCACATCGTGCCGCGGTGTTGCTGGGCATCAAGGAAGGCACTGTCGATTGACGGGGCACCCCCTCAACCACGTTGTCAGCACAGCGCAAGGATGCACTTAGTGAGCACTTACAAACTGGTTTGCCCTCACTGCCTTTCCCGAATGCGGATACGCACCAGCGAAGGGACCCACATTTTTCTGCGCGTCGCTTACCTGCAATGCACCAATGAAGCCTGCGGCTGGTCGGTACGCGCTGAATTCGAAATGACTCATGAGATGAGCCCCAGCGGTATGGCCAACCCAACCGTCAAGCTTCCTCTGGCCGATACGGCGCTACGTCGTGAAGCCATGAAACAAGCCAGCGATCAGCTGGAACTACTGCCGAACCAAGGACTGGAGACAGCGCCATGACACCCTCCCACAACTCTCATGACTACCGCACCTGCATGCAGCACGCGGCCCGGGCCTACCTACTGCGACATCGGGCAGAGCATTTGGCTGACTCCGAGCAGTTATTCGAAAACGGCGTACGTCACTTGATCGTCGCTCTTGAAGTGCCGGCCAGCCTCGCGACGAAGCTGGTGCACCTGGCGTGGAGTGAACTTCAAGGCGACGAGCATCAGCCACCCTCGCTCGACGCAATCGATTTCGACTTAGCCCGAACGCTGTAACCCCCCGCTCAACACACCTCAACCCATGCCGCGATGGGTATGGGTGAGGTGCGCTCAAAATTCGAGGTCTCTGAGGGTTTAGTGACAATGGAGCTTTCTAACGCGCTTCGCGCTGATGTGTTGCAACGGCTTACGGCCGATTACGGGTTGAAGCGGCGCCTCAGTACCGATTACATGCGCGGCGGCAGATGCCCAGCGTGCGGCAAAAAAGAGCTGTACACCCGCCACTCCAATCCTTGGCTGATCATTTGTGGCCGCGAAAGTAAGTGTGGGCAGCGTTGGCACTTGAAGGAGATTTATGAGGACCTGTTCGACGACTGGAGCAAGCGCGCGCCCTCCTCCGATCAGTTTCCCGCCGCAACCGCCCGCGCCTACCTGGAGTTTGCTCGGGGCTTTCGCTTTGAGTTGATACAAGGCTGGTTCACCCAGGAGACGTACTACTCAGGTGAATTGAATGCCGCCAGCGCGACGGTACGTTTTGCGCTTGATCAGGGCGGTTACTGGGAACGGTTGATCGATCGGCCTCACCGTTTCGGCAAGATGAAAGCCCGGTTCCAACCGGGTGAAAGTTACCGAGGGACCTGGTGGTGCCCGCCCTGTGTTGAGTTGCTTGAGGTCAAAGAGCTGTGGATTGTCGAAGGCATCTTCGATGCGATCGCCCTGGCCCATCACGGCATCGCGGCCGTGTCGGCGATGTCCTCCAACGTATTCCCCGAAACGTCACTCAAAGAACTCTCTCGCCACCGAGGCGGAAAGCTCCCCAAACTGGTTTGGGCGCTGGATAACGAACCCGGCGCTCATCGCTACACCAAGCGTTGGGTCCGCGAAGCCCGCGCTTTGGGTTACACCTGCGACGCGGCGCAGATCCCGCAACCCGACAACCGTAAAATCGATTGGAACGACCTGCATCAGCGTTGGCAATTTATCGAAGACGGCGAGCAACGCACCGAGCAAGTCGAACAAGACCTCCGGACCGCACGCCACCACGGCGCGCTACTGATCGCAGAAAGCGCCGCCGAGAAAGGCGTATTGATGTACGAATGGCGTGAAAGCCATGAGTTTCACTTCGGGTACGAGAACCGCCTTTACTGGTTCAAGATGGACTTGGATAAATTCAACAAAGCCATGCAGGCGCTGGACACCTCCGAGCGCCATGAGGACCAACAGCTCAGTGATAAGCAGCGCCGGGCCAAAGCATTACGTCAGTGCGGTGGCGTCGTGGAGATTGCGAACTGCTATCCCCAAGCTTTGTACTTCCAACGCAACGACGTCACCGATGAGTCCTGGTACTACTACCGCATCGACTTCCCGCATGACGGCGGCAGCGTCAAAAACACCTTCACCGGTGGCCAGGTGGCTGCGGCCAGCGAGTTTAAAAAACGCCTGCTGAGCATGGCCGCCGGTGCGGTATTCACCGGAAGCGGCAAGCAGCTCGACAAGATCCTAAAGGACCAGTTGTACGGCCTGAAAACCGTCGAGACGATTGATTACGTGGGTTACAGCAAGGAATACGGCGCTTATGTATTCGGTGATGTGGCCATGCGCAATGGGCTGGTTTGCGAGGTGAACAAGGAGGACTTCTTCGAGTTTGGAAAGCTGCGGCTCAAGACGCTGCAGAAGTCGATCAAGATGCATATTCAGCGGGATCACAAGCAGTACCGAACCGACTGGCTGCCGATGCTCTGGCTGTGTTTTGGCGCCAAAGGAATCGTTGCCCTGGCGTTCTGGTTTGGCTCGCTGTTCGCCGAGCAGATACGGGCCAAGTACAAATCCTTTCCGTTTCTGGAAGTCACGGGCGAAGCCGGCGCCGGCAAAACCACGCTGCTGACCTTTCTGTGGAAATTGTTGGGCCGAGAACACGAAGGATTCGACCCGTCAAAATCGACCCGCGCCGGTCGGCAGCGAGCCATGGGCCAGGTGTCCAACATGCCGGTGGTGCTGATCGAGGGCGACCGCAATGAACCGGATAAAGCACACGCCAAAAGCTTCGACTGGGATGAGCTTAAAGATTTCTTCGGTGGCGGCACGCTCGGCACCAAGGGCATGAAAACCAGCGGTAACGAAACGTATGAACCGCCGTTTCGCGGAGTCATTGCCATCAGCCAGAATGCCGATGTCAGTGCGTCTGAGGCCATCCTGACCCGAATTATCAAATCACACTTTGCCCGGCCGGAAGTCACCACCGAGAGCCGTGCGGCCGCTGACAACCTCAACGTGATCCCGGTTGAACAGCTAAGCCATTTTCTCGTGCTGGCGGTTCGCGCAGAGCCACAAGTCATGGCGAAATTCGCTGAGCGCGTGGTGGTGCACGAACAGCGCCTACGCAAGCTCAAGGAAATCCGTGTTGAGCGGATCATCAAAAACCACAGCCAGATGATGGCCCTGGTCGATTGTCTGCGCCTGATCTGCCCAATGGATGAGAATCAGGTGGTGACGACTCACCAGCAACTTACTGCCATGGCCCTGGAGCGACAATCCGCGATCAGCGCTGACCATCCTCTGGTCGCCGAGTTTTGGGAGGTCTACGAATACCTCGAAAGCCTTGGGGAAGGCCCGCAGGTCAATCACAGCGCCGACCCGAAACTCATCGCTATCAATCTGAACGAGCTTGCAGAGAAAGCGGGTGAGCATCGGCAGAACCTGGCTGACCTCAAGACGTTGCGCGCGTTGCTGGTCGATAGCCGCAGCCACAAGTTGCAGGAGATCAATAAAGCCATTTACAGCGCCGTCCGTGCCTCACAGGCGGCCTGCAACACAATGTTAAAGAAACCAACCACCGTGCGCTGCTGGATTTTCAAAAGTGCCTGACGCAAGGCAAATAGAACACGAACATGCGCATAGGACCCGCAAGGAGTCAGTCGTTGAACGTTTCGCCAAGGAGGCGAGTTGTGAGCAGCATTGAGTTTTTAACGCACGATCAGGTCTGTGAGCTGACCGCTGCACGGACGAAAGCCGGTCAATTGGCTGTATTGGGCAATAACGGCATCCGCCACACGATCAAACGAAATGGATGGCCGTGTGTCACTACAGCCGCATTGATCGACAGCAAACAGAACCAATCAGTGGCGCCCGCCACCTGGCAGCCAAGGAAAGCATTATAAATGGGTCGTAAGCCATCAAACCCGGGCAGCATCGCTCGCTTAAGGCAGCGCAAACAGCGTAGTGGAGTTGTTTATTACTACTACGACACCGGATCAAAGCCCCGTAGGGAGATTCCACTCGGGTCTGATTACGGATTAGCCATCTTCGAATACGCCAAACTCGAGAAATCCCGGGTCTCGGTTGAGTTGGCGAAAACAGTACTCACTTTCGAATATGTGGCAAATCTCTATATGAAGGAAGTCGTACCGACGAAGGCTTCCGCGACCCAGAAAGACAATGCGCGAGAATTGAAGCAGTTGCTCGTTTTCTTCAACGATCCACCTGCCCCGCTTGAGGCAATTGAGCCTCAGCATGTAAGGCAGTATCTGCGGTACCGCTCAAAAACTGCCCCTGTCCGGGCAAATCGTGAAAAGGCGCTGCTCAGCTCAATCTGGAATTTCGCGCGTCAGAGCGGTTACACCGCACTGGCAAACCCTTGCTCAGGGATAAAAGGAAACAAAGAGACAGGGCGGGATGTTTATGTCGAGGATGACCTTCTATTAAAGGTCTATCAGCACGCAGAGCAACCGCTGAAAGATGCCCTGGATCTTTTCTATCTCACAGCACAAAGGGTTGCCGATACTTTAAAGATGGACGAGCGGGACATTCGTGATGGGCAGCTTTCGGTTCGACAAGGGAAAACCAGCGTGAAACGGCGCATTGAGATAGTCGGCGAATTGAAAGTTGTAATCGCCCGGATTATGGCCCGCAAAACTGGTTACAAGATTCGATCAACTCGACTTGTTGTAATGGAAAACGGTCAGCCGATGACAACCAGCATGCTTAGAAAACGATTTGATGATGCGCGGGAGGCCGCTGGCATTCCAAAAGCTGACTTTCAGATGCGCGATTTGCGGGCAAAGGCGGCAACAGATAAGGAGGAATCGACAGGCAATATACGGGCAGCCCGCGATCAACTTGGGCACACCACCGTCGGTATGACAGAGCAGTACATTCGAATGCGCAAAGGCATGAAAGTCACGCCTACGAAATGACCAACGATAACGAATTGCGGAGCAGAGATTGGTTTTTGCGGAGCAAAGAAATAAGGGCTTGCATGAGGTATCTCACGCAAGCCCTTGATATTCATGGTGCCCGAAGCCGGAATCGAACCGGCACGCCCTTACGAGCGGGGGATTTTAAGTCCCATGCGTCTACCAGTTTCGCCATTCGGGCGGTAGCGCGGTGAAGCAGTCTGAAGACTGTCAAATAACGATCTGGCAGCTCTGACGCCTGTGCAGCAGAGGGGGAAATATATACATCCCGCTCCGGTGAAGCAAGTTTGCGACTGGCCTTTTCAAGACTAAATCTTGCAGGACAGTGCAAATAAAAAAGCTCCGTAAATCATAGAT
>Ga0207713_1000447_pt1 | contig 43462 bp, 35 predicted proteins | sample KBSS64metaG_FD_184404 | JGI IMG/M metagenome (GOLD analysis project Ga0207713, IMG submission 184404) | Switchgrass rhizosphere microbial communities from Kellogg Biological Station, Michigan, USA - KBS S6-4 metaG (SPAdes) (version 2) | ecosystem: Host-associated > Plants > Roots > Rhizosphere >... | reverse complement strand
TCATGGTGCTGTTACGCGCCGTCAAAATCGTTTCCAGCCAGCGGATGGTGTTGATGTCCAGGTGGTTGGTCGGTTCGTCGAGCAGCAGCACTTCCGGATCGGAGAACAGTGCCTGAGCCAACAGAACACGCAGTTTCCAGCCTGGCGCGACTTCGGTCATCGGACCGAAATGCTGTTCCAGCGGAATGCCCAGACCCAGCAGCAGTTCACCGGCGCGGGATTCGGCGGTGTAGCCGTCCATCTCGGCGAACTCGGTTTCCAGCTCGGCCACGGCCATGCCGTCTTCTTCGCTCATTTCCGGCAGCGAGTAGATGCGGTCGCGCTCGGCCTTGACCTTCCACAGCTCTTCGTGACCCATGATCACGGTGTCGATCACGGTGAATTCTTCGTAGGCGAACTGATCCTGGCGCAGTTTACCCAGGCGTACGTTCGGCTCCAGCATGACCTGGCCACCCGACGGCTCGAGGTCGCCGCCGAGGATTTTCATGAAGGTCGACTTGCCGCAACCGTTGGCGCCGATCAGGCCATAGCGGTTGCCGCCGTTGAATTTGACCGAAACGTTTTCAAACAGCGGCTTGGCGCCGAACTGCATGGTGATGTTGGCTGTGGAGATCAATTACTTTACCTATCAATGGGTTGCAGGCTTCAGGATTGGCGATGAGGCCACTCCTGAGGCAATTTTGAGCTTTTACATCTCTCCCTGATCGCCGCTGGAGCTGAGCTGGCGGGCATAGGTGGAGAGCAGCATCTGGACGTTTCGTCCAAGCTGTTGGGCAATAAAGGCGGGATTTATGCCGGACATTGCGCATAGTGTCGCATAAGTAGGACGGCAGTTGTATGACGGACGATCACCAGACTCCGGACATTTTGTCAGTGGCCCGCCGACCATGCCCCCGCCAGCCTGTGTTCTCTCGCCTGCCCAACGGTGAGGAGCACTGTCGCACATGCCGATAGCGCCAGAGTCCGGTCGGGTCGGGCAAGTCGCAATGACTTGCTCAATGTCCCTCCAGTCAATAAGCATTCGTCGTGCGCAGCCCGGTTTTTATCCGGATATCTTCGAGGATTTTTTTGGAGGCGAGCAAGGAGCCGTCGATCGAGAGATGAGCGCTGTCTGAATACAGAATCTTCCCACCCAGAACGGTGCTGCACGTGCCCGTCATGCAGAAAGTATCCAGAGTATCGACATAGAATGTCCGACTGTGGGTTTCAGCAAACTTCTTGAGCACCTGATTGATTTTGTAGGCTGACGATTGCTCCATTTTGAACTCGAGGAACTTTTCACAACCCTGAGGTAAATATCGTGGCCGGAGCAAACAGGTAACCGTTGGCGACGTACCTGGCGGGATAGGTTGGCTGCCCACCAGGATGAAGTCTCGATCGCCTATGTCGTTTCTGGTTCTTGAAAGCATATCTTCGATAACGGCGAAATAGTCTTTCCCGGGCGTTACTGCGTTCTTGCCTGTGTGATCTGCCACCAGTAGGGAATAGGCTGGCCAACCTTCTGCAAATATGAAAGGCAGCGTGTTGCCGTTCAGAAGCTCAAGAACTTTTGAATAGGTGGCCCGGCAGTCCTGTCGGGGTACGCCGTCGAGAAGGCGAGTGTATTCATTGGAAAGAACACAGCCATGGATGTATTGCGCTTGAATGGATTTCCCGCTGTTCTTCAACTCTCTGTCAAAGCCACTCGCATACTGGTGGGCGAAACTGTCTCCGGCCATGATTGCAATTCTCTCCCCCGACGCGTCGCCGAGTATTGGTGAGAGCGTGTAGCCTGTGCCGCCGTAATTGTTGATGTGGAAGTTTTTTGGATCCTTTGTAAAGGATAGATATTTTGCGTCTACGCGATTAACCCAGCCGCCTGTTTGTATGACTGACAGGGCACCGGCTGCTGTCACTGCAACAGATGCCGCTAATGCACCATATACGACAGGCTTTCGAAAACTGTATTTACCCATGAAGATGCGCTCTACGGAATGGTAGAGCACAGCTCCCATTACGATTGACAACGATAGCAGTGCGAGCTTTTCTTGAGTGTTGAGTTCTCTGAAAACATAATATTTGTAGAACACCAGCAGCGGCCAATGCACCAGATATACAGAGTAGGAAATCAGACCAAGATAAGTAATGGGTTTGAGTGTGGTGAGCACCGCTGCAATTTTTGCTCGACCTGCATATATGCATGCAGCTGCGCCCATACATGGCAATAAAGCTCTCAATCCCGGGAATGGCGAGGATGAGTCAAGAATAAAGGCAGCGCCAAAAACGAGAGCAAGCCCCATCACATAAGTCAGTGCTTCCAGGGCTGGTTTGAGCCTTTGTTGAAAAACAAAGGCCAGCATTCCGCCCAACGAAAGTTCGAATATTCGAAAGGGCATCATGTAATAAGCAGCGGATGCATTAACCGACAGCATCGCTTGTGAGGCGACAAGAGACAAAATTGTCAGTGCTGACAGGGCCACCAATCTGGATGTTTCAGGGATTTTTACCAGAAAGCAAATGACGACCGGCCATACTGCATAGAATTGCCATTCTGTAGCTAGCGACCATGTATGTAGCAGTGGCTGAGTGTTCGCCGCCGCGTCGAAATAGCCTTGATTCTGCCAGAAATATATATTGGAGAACGACAGAAGGGTGGGAACTGATGATTTCGCCAACTCAATCAATGAGGCTGGATCCATCAAGATAAATCCCGCTCCCAGACTGAGAGCGACTGTTGCAATCAGTGCGGGGTGCAGGCGTCGTAGCCTGCGACTGTAAAAATCTACAAACGAAAACCGGTTCTGCTCGATCGCGCAGCGAATCACCTCGGTTATCAAAAAGCCCGAGATAACAAAAAACACATCCACACCGATAAAGCCACCTGGCACCCCCAAGCCAAAGTGGAAAAGCAGAACAAGAAATACGGCAATTGCGCGCAGTCCATCGATGTCTGGGCGATAGCTGAGATTATTGCTTTGCATGAGTTCCTTTCACTTGGGGGCTTGGTCAGCATGGATTTTCGAGCGCGCAATCATACAAGCCAAGCACTCCTCATGCATAAAAAAACCAGAAAGGAACATCGCCGGACAACACGCGCAGTCGTGCCGCCAGCGCATTCAGGCCTCGCGCTTGCATCGGCGCGGTTGCCCGGTGGCGCTATCGCGAGACAGTTTTTCACAGATGAAGGTTCACTATTGGTTACAAACTGTGGCTAAAATGCCATCCATTCACCCAATGCCTTGTCCGGCATGGGCTCAAGGATGCGCCACCGGGACGTTTTTTTGATTTCAGACCACTGCCACAGACCTTGGGCCACAGCCCGAAAGGCGCGCAGTTTGTTCACTTCTGACGTGTGACGATTTCCGTGAAACTCATCATTGCCGCTGTATATGTCATTTCCATTGCATACGTTCACCTGCGCGGTCGCGTGCGCCACAAGCTCGGTCGTCAACTGAGCGACCACTCTTCGTTCCTGGCACCGATCAACTGCTTCCTTTATCTGTTCTCCAAAAAGCCCAACACGCCGTACTTGGACCCGAAGGACTTCCCAGAGCTGAGCACGTTGCAGGCCCACTGGGAAGAAATCCGTGAGGAAGGCCGCAACCTCCTGCGCGCTGGCGAGATCAAGCGCTCGAATCAGTACGACGATGTCGGTTTCAACTCGTTCTTCAAGACCGGCTGGAAGCGTTTCTACCTGAAGTGGTACGGCGACAGCCACCCGTCGGCGCTGCAACTGTGCCCACGCACCACTGAACTGGTGCAGAGCATCGGCTCGATCAAGGCTGCGATGTTCGCCGAGCTGCCGCCGGGTTCGAAACTGGTGCGTCACCGCGACCCGTACGCTGGTTCCTATCGCTATCATCTGGGCCTGGAAACGCCGAACGACGCCGGTTGCTACATCAATGTGGATGGTGAGAACTATCACTGGCGTGATGGTGAGGCGGTGATGTTCGACGAGACGTTCATTCACTACGCGGAAAACACCACCGACCAGAACCGCATCATCCTGTTCTGTGACGTCGAGCGCCCGATGAAATATCGCTGGGCAGCGGCATTCAACGGCTGGTTCAGCCGTACCGTGATGTCGGCGGCCGGTGCACCGAACGACGCAGGTGACCGTACCGGTGGCATTAACCGCTTGTTTACCAAGATCTACAAGATTCGCCTGCGCGGCAAAGAGCTGAAAAAACGCAATCGCAAGCTCTACTACATGGAAAAGTGGGCGATCTTCGGCGGTTTGCTGGCGGTCTTCATTTTGATCTGACGAATCGGGCGACTGTTGCAAGACAGTCGCCCGATTTACTTTTTACGAGGCTTTTTTGGTCTTCTTCGCCGGCGCTGCCTTACTGGCGGTCTTCTTCGCCGGTTTCGCCGGGGCTTTCCCGCCGAGGCTGCGCTTGAGCAGTTCGGTCAAGTCGATCACATCAGCCGATTTGCGCTCTTCTTCTCCGGAAACCGTTTCAACGTCTTCGATCTTGCCTTCATGGGACTTCTTGTCAACCAGTGCCATGATCTTGTTTTCGAACTCGTCCTTATAGTCTTCGGGCGTCCAGTCCGCCGTCATGTCTTCTACCAGCCGTTTGGCCATGTCCAGTTCGCCCTTTGCCAGTTGCGGCTTGGTCACTTCGCTGCCCAGTTCAAGTTCGTCGAGGCTGCGCACCTCCTGCGGCCAGCGCAGCTTCACCAGCACCAGCGCCGACTCCAGGGGCATCAACGCCGCCAGATACTGACGCGTGTGTAAAACCACGCGGGCGAGGGCGACTTTTTTGGTTTTGCTCAGGGTCTCACGCAGCAAGGCGTAGACCTTGCCGCCGCGCTTGTCCGGGGCCAGGTAATAAGGCGTGTCGATGTTCTGCAACGGAATCTGGTCACTGTCGACGAAGGCGAAAATGTCGATGGTCTGGGTCGAAACCGGGTGCGCCGAACGGATCTCTTCCTCGCTGAGCACCACGTAGCGGCCTTTTTCGAACTGCACGCCTTTGACGATGTGCTCTTTGGTGACTTCCTTGCCAGTAACCTTGTTGACTCGTTTATAGCCGACCGGGTCCATGCTGCGGCTGTCGAGCCAGTCAAAGTCGACGCCCTGGGATGACGTCGCCGAGACCAGTGCCACGGGGATGTGCACCAGACCGAAACTGATTGCGCCTTTCCAGATTGCCCGAGCCATGTGCCGTCCTCCGAGTGATGTTCGGGTGACCCGTGGTCCGGTGTAAAAGTTTCCGTTGTTTGCAGGGGTGGTGGTAAACGGCAGGTCAAGCCGTGTTACATCTTGTTTAGCGGTGACGGGTTAACAAATCCGAACCCACGGCGTAGCGTGGACTCGAAGGCTCTAGTCCCTGCGCACCGAAAGAGGCCGTTCATGAACCGTTTCCTGCTTGGCATTGCGTTGCTCGCCCTCAGTGGCGGGCTGGTTCACGCCGATAGCGCAATAACCCGTTCATCGCTGTTGCTGGCACAAAGTCCGACCGGCAACAGCAACAATCCCTACAACAGCCCGATCCGCAGGGCCAACCCCAACAGCATGCAGGGCACCCAGCCCGGCACTCCGCCCGTTCGCGGGCCGAACACCGTTCCCGTGTCGCGTCCGCCGACCCTGGAAAATCGCGGCATCGGCAATGGCCAGCCGCTGCGCTCGGTCCCGAGCAAGTCACCCACCTTCATTCCCAATCCTCCAGCCCGTGACAGCGGGAGCAACCGTTGAATGGCAGAACCGTTTCTGTCAGCCCTTCAAACGAACAAAAGGAATCGTGCATGTTGCGTAATACCCTTCTGGCCAGCCTGTGTGCCAGTGCACTGATCGCCGCCCCGGCGTTTGCCGCCGCTCCCAAAGAGCTGCAAAGCGAGCAGGGCACCCTTGAAGTCACGACGATTACCCAAGAGCTCGAACACCCATGGGCCTTGGCGTTCCTGCCGGATCGTCAGGGCATGCTGGTGACCGAACGCCCCGGCAACCTGCGTGTGGTAGGCGCTGACGGCAAACTGTCCGCGCCGATCACCGGTGTGCCGGACGTCTGGGCCAAGGGGCAGGGCGGATTGCTCGATGTGGTGCTGTCACCGGATTTCAAACAGGATCGCCTCGTGTACCTGTCCTACGCCGAGGGCGGCGGTGCAGGTGACAAGGCCGGAACGGCGGTGGGGCGCGGTCGCCTGTCGGACGACCTGAAAACCCTGAAGGACTTCCAGGTGATTTTCCGCCAGGAGCCAAAACTGTCGGTCGGCAACCACTTCGGTTCGCGACTGGTGTTCGATCGGGACGGTTATCTGTTCATCACTTTGGGCGAAAACAACGACCGCCCGACCGCACAGGATCTGGACAAGCTGCAAGGCAAGGTCGTGCGGATCTACCCCGACGGCAAGGTGCCCGATGACAATCCCTTTGTCGGTCAGTCCGGCGTACGCCCGGAAATCTGGTCCTACGGCCACCGCAATCCCCAAGGCGCCGCGCTCAATCCATGGACCGGAACCGTGTGGGAAAACGAACACGGCCCGCGCGGTGGCGACGAGGTGAACATCATCGAACGCGGCAAAAATTACGGCTGGCCGCTGGCGACCCACGGCATCAATTACTCCATGCAACCGATCCCGGAAGCCAAGGGCAAAACCGCCGAAGGCACGGTCGGGCCGCACCATGTCTGGGAAAAATCCCCGGGTGTCACCGGCATGGCCTTTTACGATGCCGATCGCTTCAAACCCTGGCAGCACAACGTGTTCATCGGTGCGCTGGTGACGCAGGAATTGATTCGCTTGCAGTTCGACGGCGACAAGGTGGTGCATGAAGAGCGCTTGCTCGGCGAATTGAAACAGCGGATCCGTGATGTGCGTCAGGGACCGGATGGTTACCTGTATGTGCTGACCGATGAGTCCGACGGTTCGCTGTACAAGATCGGACTCAAATAAATGCGTCATGCGGGCGGGCGAGCGTAAAGCACCACCGCCGCCCGCAACTTGCCACGGCCGAAACGGCACATCTTCTCGAACTCCCCATGGCTGACCGGCACGTGCTGGCAGTCCATGGGCTGACGATGCTGACTGTGATCGACATCCGGGTCGTGCAGGTAGACGAAGTCTTCATCGCAATCGGTGACGATCACCCAGTGCGGTGACTTGGAACGTGTCAGGCGATAGCTGCTGATCAGCACCAGAGGCTGTCCACCGTTGGCCAGCAGTGCCGGTAAGTCCAGCGTTACGCCAATGGATTGATCAACATCGGTGTCGTTCAGTTGCGCCATGAACTCGTCATGCACCAAGCGCATGACGTCTTTTTTATGCGCATCGCGCACGCCGTCGAGAAACAGCGGCCCGGTCATGCTCAGTTGCAAACGTACTTTGAAGCCCCGGCGCCACGCTGCCAGTGCCAGGCCTTGCGGGCTGCAACCGCCATGGCCGGCCGTCATGAACACCGTGGTTGCTTCGCGCCACAACTGCAATTCCTCGCGCCGCTCCAGCAAACGATCGGCCTGCAATGCTCCCATGGCCATCAGCAGGCAGGCCGGGCCGCAGGTGAAATCGGTGGTTTGTCGGTAATAGGGGACCTTGATGTTGCGTGAGTAGCGGTGCTGGAGAATGCGTTTCTCCAGACGCAGCGCGTCGGCGTGATCCTCGTAGTAGTCATGGATCAGCGCAAAGCGCCGGTAACCGTTGCGCTCGTACAGGGCGATGGCGGTGGGGTTGTCGGTGCGCACTTCCAGCCGCAGGTAGGCGCAGTCGTGCTCGAGCGCACAGGTCTCGATCCGTTGCAGCAATTGCTTGCCCAGACCGCCGCCGCGCGCCTCGGGGGCAATTGCAATGGAATACAGTCGGGCCAGCGAGGTGCCGCGATGAAACAGCACCAACGCATACCCAGCCAGTTGACCCTCGCGTTCGGCCACCCACAATTGCCCGTGGGCACGGGTGATCATCCATTGGAAACTGCGGCGGGTGAGCCGGTCCGTGGTGAAACAGTGCATCTCCAGCGCGAGCAACGCTGGCAAATCCTCAATGACCGCCAGGCGAAAAACAGCATTCATATGACCACCGTAAAAGTTGCGTAACGAAACGGGACTTTCGAAAAACTTCGTGCTTAATAGAAAAGGTCTTGTTCTCCAACGGATCAATTTCTATGTCAGCGGTACAGGGTCATTGGCGCGAAGTATCCAGTCAAAGTTTGCCACCGGCAACTTATTTAAAACCGCAGATCAGAACGTCCAGTCAAGTGTTGATCATCGTCGAACGCAAGGAAGACTGGGCCTCGTACTTCCCCAGCGAAGACATTCTGACGGCGCAGGAATACCTCGAACAACCTCCCGACAGCGAGCCGGGAAAACGGGTGCAGGTGATCAACCTGTGCCGCAGCTACAAGTACCTGGGCCACGGCTACTACTGCTCGCTGCTGGCTGAGGCCCGCGGGCACAAGGTGATTCCGTCGGTGCGCACCATCAGTGAACTGACCCGAAAATCCCTTTACGGGTTGGCGCTGGATGATCTGGATAAAACCCTGGAAAAAGCCCTCAGCCATCATCTCTACAGCGACACCGAAGGTTTTACGCTGACACTTTATTTCGGCAGAACGCATATCGAGCCGTTGCAGGATCTGGCCCGGCAATTGTTTGAAGTATTTCCATGTCCGATTCTGTTAGTTGAGTTTCGTCGAACTAACGGCTGGCACATCGAAGGTATAAAATCCGGCGCCTTGCACAAGTTGCGCGACGATCAGGAAGATCAGTTCGCCAATGCGCTGGACGGCTTCAGTCGCAAGATCTGGCGTGTTCCGCGTTCGCCGCAAGTGGCGCGTTATGACCTGGCGATCCTGCATGATCCGCAGGAAGCCCTGCCGCCGTCCAATGCCCGCGCATTGGAAAACTTCGTGCGAGTCGGCAAAGGCATGGGCATCGATGTCGAGCTGATCGAACGCAAGGATTACGCAAGGCTGGCCGAGTACGACGGCTTGCTGATTCGCGAGACCACCAGCGTCGACAACCACACTTATCGCTTCGCCAAGAAGGCCGAGAGCGAAGGGCTGGTGGTGATGGACGACCCGACGTCGATCCTGCGCTGCACCAACAAGGTCTACCTCACCGACCTGCTCAACAGCCATCAACTGGGCATGCCGGCCACGGAAATCCTATACAAGGAGCGACCTGAGGACTTCGAGCGGGTCGGCGAGCGCCTCGGTTTTCCGTTGGTACTGAAGATCCCGGATGGCTGTTTCTCCCGTGGCGTGATCAAGGTCGAGAGCCAACAGGCCTTGCTGGAAGCCACCGCCGAACTGTTCGAGCATTCGGTGCTGTTATTGGCCCAGGAATTCTTCTACACCGAGTACGACTGGCGCATCGGCGTGCTCAACCGCAAACCGATCTTTGCCTGCCAGTACTTCATGTCCAAGGGCCATTGGCAGATCTACAACCACAAGGCCAAGGGCCAGGACGTCAACGGCGAATGCCGCACACTGGCGATTCATGAGGCGCCGCGTGCGGTGGTGGAACTGGCGGTGAAGACCGCCAACCTGATCGGCGACGGCTTGTACGGTGTTGACCTGAAACAGGCCGGCGACAAGGTGGTGGTGATCGAAGTGAACGACAACCCGAACCTCGACGCCGGCATCGAAGACGCCTACCTGCAGGACGACCTGTATTCGCTGGTACTGGAAGAGTTTGTGCGGCGTCTTGAGCTGAAACGCCGCGGTCAGGCCTGGTGACCGGCCGATGATCAACAGCTTTGCACTGAACCACGGCGGGTTGCAGCGGGTCGAGCGGCTGGACGCCGAGGTGATGCTGTTCAGCGACCCCGACGCTGCCGAGCGCGACTTGCTGCACAGTCACTTCAAACTCGATGAACACGCGCTGGCCTCGGCGCTGGATCCGGACGAGGTGTCACGGATCGAGTTTCACCCCGATCACTTGTTTCTGATCTGGAAACGCCCGGAGAACTATTCCGGCGGTGGCAGCCTGGCCTTTGAGGTTTCGTCCTGCGGCTTGCTGTTCTCGCCGGGCCAGTTGCTGGTGATCGCGACCGACGACACGCCGCTGCACGGCGTCGGCACACGCCAGCGATTGAACACGCCGCTGGATGTGTTGCTGGACTTGCTGTTCAACAACATCCATCACTACCTCGGGCACTTGAAGGTGATCAAACTGGTCGCCCGGGAGTTGCAGCAGAAATTCAACGCCTCGATGCAAAACCAGCATCTGGTGCAGATGTTCAACCTCAGCGAAAGCCTGATCTATTACATCAACGCCTTGCACAGCAACGGCGCGGTGCTCACGCGGCTGCGCAATCACGCGGAAAAACAGCATTTCGGCAGCGAAGCCATCGGCCTGATCGACGACCTGATCATCGAAAACAACCAGTGCTACAAGCAGGCGGAAATCTATTCGACGGTGTTCTCCGGGCTGATCGACGCCCGGGGCAACCTGATGAACAACAGCATGAACAACCTGCTGCGCAAACTGACGCTGATCAACGTGGTGTTCCTGCCGCTCAACCTGATTGCGAGCATCGGCGGCATGTCGGAGTTCAGCATGATGACCGCCGGGACGCCGTGGTGGGTGTCGTATCCGTTGTTTCTGGCGGCGATGCTGCTGGGGGCGGGCGGGATGCTGTTCGGGCTCAGGCGTCTGGCGAAATGACCGGTGCCGAACGCTTGCGATCCTGCAAGCCCCGGACCACCAGGTACAACAACGGCCCGACCGAAACAAATACCGCCGTCAGCAACAGATACGGCACCACCGACCAGGCCGACTGTCCGCGCTTGCGCGCGTCCTTGTACATCCAGACGCCCGCCAGGGTTGCCAGCAGATAGAGATCGATCACCACTTGCGCAGTGTCCGGCCGCGACATCAGGCTGATGCCGAAGTCGATCAGCGATTGCTCGGCTTGCAGCATCACGGAAACGGTATAGCCGCCAAAGGCGATTAAAGCGGTGAGAGGCAGGGCGATGGACATCAGGTATTCCTTCCTTGGGCAGATGAGTCGGAATTTCAAGTTGCGCAGCTATCAGCCGTTGGCAGTTGCCAACGGCGTTGAAGCATTCAGGGCAGTAGGGGACGTAGAAAACTGCGCTCGTAGCTGACGATGAACTTCTTCTCGACCAGATCGGCCACCAGTGCCGTGCTTTCCGGGTCGGTCAGTGCGATGTGGCGATAGCTTTCGTAATCCGCCAGCGACGGGAAACTGAACAGGCAATACGCGATATTGCTCGCGCCTTCCGAGGGCAGGAAGTAACCATGATGCGTTCCTCCCAGCCGTTCGACGATCCCGAGCCAGGTCTTGGCGTAGGCCTCGAATGCGTCCAACTGATAGGGGTCAATCACGTATCTGACGTGGCAGGTAATCAAGGCTGCGGCTCCTTTGCAGATTATTCGGGTATTGCCACGCCAAGCTTTTCCGAAGCCGACCAGATACGGAAACGCACTTCAACGTCCTGCGGTGCGTAAACCACGATCGGCAGCTTGCTGTTGTAGCGCACGGTAAAGCCATCACCGATCACCGGCACGAATGCGCGTTTTTTCTGGGTGCCGGGCGGGCAGGCCATCAGCGTGCTCATCGGGCCGCTGACTTTTTCCAGGCGGTAGAACGGATAACCCCAGCCTTCGAGGTTTTTCTCTTCGAGGGCGCCGCCCAGGCGTTGGCGGTTGCAGTCGACTTCGAGGGTCTTGCCAGCGAGGATTTCGACTTTGAAGTTTTCTTCCTGGGCCTGTTGCGGCAGGTGGATCACCTGGCGCGTGAAGCCCGCTTCAGCCTTCGGATAAGGCGCGGTGTCTTCAAGTTTGGCGGCGTGGGTGAGGGTGGACAGGCTGGCGAGCATCAGGCTGGCGGTCGCGTAAACAGTGAAATTTCCCATTGAAGCCTCCTGGCGGGTGTACGTTGGTTGACGGGCATTCTCACTGCCAAGGGCGATGAATGCAAACCGCCAGCCGCATGCAAATTGCAGTGCCTGCACGATCGAATCTTGCATTTTGCAACTGGCCAGTGGCCTGCCTTTTCCACAAGTCATTGATTTGCAAGGAGGTGAAAGCGAACCGATGAAAGGCACGTTTTATGCGTTGATTTGGTGCAGCGCACCGAGTCTGGGCGCCTACACTCCAATGGGCATTTCGCAGTACAACCGCTTGTCACACCCAGGGATTCAGCGGGGATACACCCGTGGGAAGCCGTGGCAACGGTCGACGTGAATACTTGATTGGCAGTCTCACAGTAAGGAGAGGTTTCGCCATGTTTCTGTCTGCCTTGGAACTCCGCAACATCATAGAAAGCAGCTTTCTACCGAAACGCTGCCAATGCACGCTGTCCCCGGATCTGTCGATGACCGTCAAAGTGTATGGCGATCACCAGACCGATCAGGTTGAGCTGCTGGTGAGTGGCATCGATGCCAGTCACTTGAACAGCTGTCGCGAAATCAACGGCCTGATCGCTGGGTTGCGCTCGGATCTAGCGCAACACTCGGCAACTCATTCAGTGCCGCGATCCCGAGTCGTCTAACCGACTGTTTCACCCAGTTCGACCGTCACGCGCCGGGCCTGCAAGAAGCCAAGGCCCAGCGCGAACTCGACCAGCACCGCGAGCAGAATCCCGGGGCCGGCGTGGCCGTTGAGCCATTCAGCAAACCCCAGCACCGCCAGGCCGAAACAGCCGACGATAAAGCCGTTGCTCAGCGCATTGCGCGCGATCGACACCGGCGCGTTGCGCACCAGATAAAACATCACTCCTAACGCTGCAAACAGCACTGCGCTGCGCCGTGCGACGAATCCGGCTGCTTCCGAATACTCGATGCTCCAGATCGCCAGCAACATCTGTGGTGCCAGACCCCACGCCAAGGAAAGCAGAAAACACAGGGAGAAGGTGAGGGTCGAGAGCGTGCGAAACGACAACTGCATGGCGAATCCTTGCGGCAGTGAGGAGGGCCCCGAGCATACTCTTCGAGACCCGTGCTCGCCTACCGCAAAGCCGCAAATCAGAGCTTTCTGTCAGTTCTGGAAGCTGCACGCGTCAGATAATTTCCGGTAACTGATTTCTTCCGGTTTACCGGTGTTGTCGAGGTACTTCATGTCGGCGGTGATGACCTTGCACTCCTGCGTCTGCGGCTCGGTCAGGGAAACCACTTTGGCTACATGCAGCGGCATGCCGTATTCATAGGGAACAGCCTTGGAAGTGTCATTGGCCTGGGCCAGCCCGGCAAACGCGGTGCAGGCGAGGGCGGTGGTGAGCAGGAACGGACGAATGTTCATGATGGACTCCGGTGCGACGGAAATGGAGTTCGGCATGTTGCAAGCCAAACCTGCCGCACTGGGCGTCAGCCAGGGGCTGAGGGCGTGCGGTTCAGTAGAGTTTTTGACCGCGGCGTTAAGCGATGGTTAACCGGGCTGAACGCCGGCTGTCTGGGCGGGGATTGTTTCGTGGGGGAGTCTCGGCGGATTCCTACAAGGGTGGATGCCTTGTCTGCTTTCGGGGGCTGGAGCGGGGCGGTTATGGTTTGGCGTCGCTGCAAAATCAGCGGCTTAGGTTTGGTCACCTAACGTAATCACCTGTGCATGTGTGCCATTATTCGCCCCGACGGACATTCGTGTCCGCGGAGTGCATTGCTGTGGCGGCTGTGTGCAGGGTCGCCTTCGGGCGAGCCGAGTCAGGTGGTTCTCGGTTGACCAAGCCTGTACACAGTCCGCCTCCCCATCGTTTGGTCACGGTGCTGGCGGTTACTTTCAAGCTGCCTTGAGTAATTCCAATGCCAATCCTGAAATTAAGCTCCGCCCGCTATCTCCCACTCAACAGCGGCGTCACCGACAGCGCACCGCTGGTCATCGACACCCAAGCCAACCCCAAAGACCTCTTCGAAGCCGCCGTGCAACGCATCCGTGCCGCCAGCGACCTGCTCGAAACCCTGCACTGCCTGTGCTTCAAACACGCCGACGTCCAGGACATTCCCCACATCACCCATGCGCTGTACCTGCTGACGCAGGATGGCAGTGATTTGCTGCAGGTTGCGCAGCAGAAAATGTTGAACTGGCAGGCGCCGGTTTGATGCTGTGACTAAAAAGCGGAAGGAGTGAGGCATCAATGCACTTCACTCCTTCCGCTTTTTCTATGCGCGACTTTCCGAATTCCGTTGGAGAACTTCGAACTAGTTTCCAAGCTTGTCAGGGAAAAAGGAGAGCGGCGGGTGGGTGGCTTTCCATTCCTTTGCTACGATCTTTGATTCTTCGATTTGTTCGGCTGTCATTTTTTCAGCGATCATTTCTATTTTCTGGTCAACATAATCTTTAATTCCACCGGCATCCTCTAACTCTTTCAGTAAATAGAACATCGCATAGCCTTTCACCAAATCCCGTGGGTAGCCCACTCTATCGGGGGTATGCGAAATGTAGGCACCATAGTTACTCATGGCTTCTGGCTCACCAGTTTCTGCGGCAACTTTAAGCCAGTGACGGACAGCCTGCCTGTCTCCTTCATTCTCAAGGATTGACAAGTAGTTATTCATGGCTTGAGGGTAGCCGCCCTCTGACGAAAGCCTAAACCAGTTACGGACGGATTCGTCGCGTTTGCCGGGGATAAAAAAGAATCCTCGCCCTTGGCGCTCGCCCACTGCCATCCAATATTGTGCAAGTGCATAGCCAGCTTTCGCAGATTTTTCAAGCCATTCGTAATCCAGTGTTATTTCATACATCAAGAACAAAGATTCAGCATCGCCCTTGTTGGCGTTTTGCAGAGTCAGTTCTTTTGCATAACTTAGCCACTCAGCAGGAGTCCTGGCACTGGCGGGACAGTTTTCCATGATCTTGCATAGGTCTGTATCTTTACGGCCTAACTGAATCATTGCGTATATGGAACCATTCGCCGCAGCTGTTTCATACCAATCCTGCGCTTCCGGCGTCATATAGCGATTGCGTTTTCGCAGTGCTTCTGCCAGGTAGTACTGTGAATCGACATTTCCAGATAATGCCTCCTTTTCCAATACGGGAAAGGCAGCGTTAAATCTTTGCTGGTTGTAGAGAATCACTCCTTCAGAAGGCGCCTGATCCTGCTGTTTTGCCAGGCAGGTTTCACTGAGGAATAAAAGTGAAGCGACAAAAAGGCATGTAAAAAATTTCATAGAAATTAGCGGCTCAGCTTGTCCGGGAAGAAGGAGAGTGGTGGATGGGTGGCTTTCCACTCCCTTGCCACGGTTGTTGACCGTTCAATCTGTTCGGCAGTCATCTTGCCTCCAATCTCTTCGAGTGTATCCTCGACGAATTCCTGAATGGCACCGCCCCCATTTAACTCTTTCAGTAGACTGATTAGTGCATAACCCTTGACTTGATCCAGTGGGTAACCAACTTGGTCAGGTGCATGGGCAATGTAAGCGCCGTAGCTGCTGATCGCTTTTTGATCCCCAGTTTCAGCTGCGGCTTGAAGCCAGTATCGGACACCTTCAAGATCATTTTTCTTATAAAGAATCTCAATGTATTCCAACATTGCTTTTGAATTTCCACCCTCCGAAGCCATTTTCAACCATTGTTTGACGGCCTCTTCACGTTTTCCCGGTATAAGAAAAAATCCTTCACCTTGTCGGTCGCCGATAGCCATCCAGTACTGCGCAAGCGCATAACCAGCACGCGCAGACTTTTCTAACCATTCGCGATCCAGTGTCACTTCATACATTAAATACAAAGACTCGGGATCACCTTCATTGGTTTTGGGAAATGTTAAGTCTTTGGCTTTTTCAAACCACTCAGCCGGACTTTTTTCGTTTGAGGGGCAATTTTTCATTTGTTGACAGAGGTCGTGGCTACTTCGGCCCAGCTGGATCATCGCGTAAATGTTGCCGCTATTTGCAGCTGTTTCGTACCAGTGTTGCGCTTCGGAAGTCATATAGCGATTGCGCTTCCTTAGAGCCTCACCCAAGTAATACTGTGACTCGACGTTTCCAGATTGTGCCTCCTTTTCCAGCTCGGAGATGGCTGAGCTAATTTTAAGCTGGTTGTACAAACTCACGCCTAAAGTTGGCTCGCTTCCTTGTGGCGTTGCTAAGCCGGTCGCAGTATAGGTGGCAATGGATAATGCCAAAACAAGGTGGCGTATCAGCAGCACTGGTGTTAGTTACCTAGCTTGTCAGGAAAAAAAGAGAGGGGCGGGTGAGTTGCCTTCCACTCTTTAGCCATTATCTTTGACTCCTCGATTTGTGCGGGAGTCATTTTTTCACGAATCTCTTCACTTTTTCGCTCAACATACCTTCCAATTCCACCGCTGTCATCAAGTTCTCCAAGTAAGGTGAACAGTGCGTAGCCTTTGACCAAGTCTAGTGAGTAACCAACTTTGTCAGGCGTATGCGCTACGTAGGCGCCGTAATTGCTTATGGCAGCCTGATCACCAGTTGCTGCGGCAATCTCTAGCCAATGGCGAACATTTGCCATATCTCCTTCTTCGAATAGAATTTGAAGGTAGTCCATCATGGCTTTTGGATATCCGCCCTCAGAGGACAGTAATAACCATTTTTTAACAGAGGCATCACGTTTTCCGGGAATCAGAAAGAATCCTTCGCCTTGTCGTTCGCTAACAGCCATCCAATATTGTGCAAGCGAATATCCGGCGTTAGCGGATTTTTCCAACCATTCCCGGTTCAGTGTGATTTCATACATTAGGTATAGCGATTCAGGATCACCTTTCTCCGCTCTTGGCAGAGCTAAGTCTTTAGCGAGTGAAAACCATTCGGCTTGTGTTTTTTTGGTTGGAGGGCAATTTCCAATTTTTTCACAAAGGTCATTTTTTGTTCGGCCCAGTTGTATCATTGCATATACGTTATTGTTTTCTGCTGCAGTCTCATACCAGTGTTGCGCTTCTGGAGACATGTAACGACTTTTCTTGCGAAGCGCCTCTCCTAGGTAATATTGTGAGTCAATACTCCCACTGCTGGCCTCGCGCTCTAGTTCTTGAATTGCAGAGTCCAACTTTAATTGATTGTACAGAACTATGCCTTTCTGTTCTTTTTGTGCGGCGCTTGAGATAGGGCTGGCAAATACGGCACTGCTCAAGACTATTAGAAACAAATATGTGATTGCTAGTGTTGTGTTTTCTTTTGCTTTCAATTGTAAAGGTGCCATTTATTAATAACTCTTTAAAAATGGTGTTGCGCCACTAGGGGAGTAGTTGGGCTGCGGAATATAGTTTTGTTCGCAGAACTCGGCAGAATTGGCGCCAAGCAATTTTACATGGGACTTGTAGTATTTTCGGGCTTCAACGCCGGTGTCATCGAAGAGCGCGCGCACGCTTTCGGACATGAAGCTATCCAGTAGCATCCGATTTTTGCAGTAAGACATTTTTGCGTTAGTATCTTTTATACCGAATTCGTTCATAGACATGCATGCAAACTCAAACTGACTTTGTGCTTTGTCGATAGTGTTCGTTTTTTTTGCGTTGGTAACGATCCAATCAAGAATTCGTTCAATGGCTTTTTGTTGCAGAACGTGAGCCTCAGCTTGGTTGTACACCCGCTTTTCATCAGCTACTCCATTAGTTCCTGATGCTGCAGTGATAGTGAACGCTTCCGGAGTGCTAATTAAGGTTCTGAACAAGGGCCCTAGAGCATCCGGAATGGCATTGATGCACCATTCCTCAAGAGCTTTTTTGTCACTGTAATACATGATTGTGTCCGCAATCGGCCCCCCCTTGCCACTCCGAGTCAACGCTTCATACAGACTCATCACAACATCCCAACGCATCATATACGCCATCGCCACGTTCAACCCTGCGGCGCCCAATGCGTTGAGCGCTGAAGCATATTCACTTGCCTCTGGGTCCATCCACTCGACTTTACGGCCTTTGGTTTTATGCAGTTCTTTGCGATACAAGTTGATGATGTCAACCACCGCCTCATACCCTATCTCGAACTTGAAGCTGCCGTTAGCACCAGGCCCCAGTACCACTGCCGCTTTCAGGTTGAGAATAAAGCGCCCGTTATCGAGGGAGATCTGCGCGGTTCCCTGGAATCCAGCGCCCAGCGCTACCCCGACAGACCCACTCAGCTTGGCGAGGGTCAGCCATGGGTTGGTTTTTTTCGCGTCTTTGTCGCTGCCGATACCCATGGTGGGTGCAGTGCGCAGTGCGACGAGGTCTTTGGGTGGGGCCCAGTTCAGTGCGCCGGTGAGTTCGATGGCCGCTTGCAGACCTCCGAAAACGTTGAAGGTGGCCTTTGCCCCGTTTTCAATTTGCACATTGGCTTTTTTGCCGGTGAGTACCTGGTCTGTGCTTTTGGTATCGACGTAGGTACCGGACGTTGATTTGTGTTCAAGGTCGGGAGTAGGGCTGTTGTCACCGCTGTCGGCCTTGGCCTTCTTGGCCGCATCGTGATCTGCACGTTCTTCTTTGGCCGAGGCGTCCTCGCGCTGTGCGCGTTTGACGGGGCTGAGGGATGCTCCGTATTTGACGTTGCCGAGGATAGGGTTCAACTCGACGGTACCGGCCAGCAACAGCGACGCGCCAGCGTAGCCCCAGGCCTTTACACCAAAGTGAAAGGAAAACCGGCCAAAACTCATCTGCTGGGCTTTGCCGTCCAGAAGGTAATCCAGTGTGATGTCTTTGGCGCTTTCCTTGGCGGGCATGTCGACTTTCATCAACTGCACTTCGCCGCGAGCCAGGTCGAGGCTCAGACCCATGTTGGCCGACATCTGAAAGCCTTCGGCGGCGCTCATTTTCGGGCCTTCCAGCTTCAGTTCACCGTGAATGCTTGGCTGGGGAGGGGTCAGACAGCGGACGAATTGAGCCTGCGGGCTGTTGTCGAACAGCCTGACTTTGCCGCGAATACTTTTTTGGAAGACCAGTTGTTGAAGGTGTTCCCCCCAACTGGTCAATGTTGCACTGTTCTCGAGCTCAGTGACCTTGTAGCCCTGCTTTTTCAGATAAGCGTAAAAGTCATTGGCCTTGAACCAGCCTTTATTATCAAAACAATCACCTACCTGATCATTGAACTTGATCGCACCCTGCGCAAGAAGCCATTGGCGGAACGAGCTGGTTTCGCTGTTTTTATCCGAATCTTCTGTGGCATCGGTCGGTAAGCTTTCGCCGATCTTCTTGGGGGAGAGGAGGGCTTTTTTTCCATCTTCCTTGATGATTTTCTTGAAGTCTTTCAGGTTCGTCATGCTGAACCAGCCCAAGGGCGTGCCCTTGGAATCGGAGAGGCTGACTTCACGCAAAGGAAACCCGGGTTTAACCATGCGGTCGACGGGTTTGGGCTGGAACTCTTCCGGTTCCCAGATCAGATGGCGTCCCGGTTTGGCGGCGATCACATTCCGCTGGGCTGTTGCCTGCAGGTCGTCCTTGATTTTCTGCAGGCGATCCCACTCGGCTCGCTCGACATCGACCAGGCCCGCCGGTGCCTGGGCATTTTGCCCGGTGGCTTCGATCCAGCGTTTGTATTTTTCCTGGAGCTGTGCGGTTATTTCCGCCTGTTTCTTCTCGGTGTCCATGTACAACTTGAATTGCGCAATGCCCGATGGCAGGCCGTCACTGATCAGCGCGAACTCTGGAAGCGCGATACCGTATTCTGAAACTCTGATAATGGATTCGGTGTAATCGTGGTAATTCAGCGCGTCGGCGTTCTTGTGCAACGTGTAAGCGTAAGCGACGAGGTCGGCGGTGCAGTCGGTCATGCCGGTGCAGATGTTCTCGTAACTTTTTTTCTTCTCAGCGAGGGCCTTGGCGACATCTTCGAGTGACACCTGCTTGAAGTCTTTATTGGCGAATAGCTTTTTCCGGGCCTCGAGATACGCTTGCACGCGGGCGCGGGCTTCAATTGCATCCTTGGAGTACAACGTCCCGCTTTCGTAGGAGTAGCCTTCAAGCTTTGCAGCCGCTACAGCCTCTTTTTTCAGCGCAAGCCACTCAGCCCGCCGTTTGTGAAAGTCGACAAATTCTTTGCGGATACTTTCCTGACCTGCGATGTCCGCATTCAAACGGTCCATACGAGATTGCGCAGTGTCTTCTTGAGGAGGTTGCGCGGGAGCGGCCGCGGGTTTGTTTCGATTGGCTTCGTTCTGTCTCTTTTTGGCGGTGGCGGGATCGATTTCGATCTCATCGCCCATCGCTTCGAACTCTTCCATGCGGGCACGCTTTTCGCCTGTGAGGAAGTTGCTCAACTTGGGTTCGAGGAAGTACTCGAGCAGACCTGACTCTTGCAGCCCGTTTAGGCGCGCATCGCGGGCCTTGTTCGGCGCAATCATTTTCTCCAGAGTGAGCATCGATTCTTTAATGGCAGACACTGCACGCTCGGGCAGCAGCCAGAACTCTTGTTCCTCTGTTGCATAAATGGCGCTGGCAAAGGTTTTGCTGCAAGGAGGGGCATGCGGCTTGAAGGTCTTCGAGGCTTTGTCTGGAGCGTCCTTGACGGGGTCCAGTTCAACCAGGTCCTCAGTCGTGCACTGAGCTGACGCATCGGGAGATGCCTGGGCAGGCGCTTGAGACGCAGCGGGTGCCTGAGCGGCTGGTTTGGCTGACGCGGCTTGGGCGCTTTTCGGTACGCTCAGATTCCATCCGACCTTGACGTTGTCCGGATTGGTAATGAAGGGATTGAGTTGGCGCAGTTGCGCCACGGTGCTGTTGTAGCGCGAGGCAATCTGGCCCAGGGTTTCGCCGGGCATGACGGCGTGATTCGTGATTTCCATGGTGATTCCGTTCTGTTGTCGCGTCGCCGTTAACGTTGGGCGACGGCGGCTGATTCCAGGAGTCGATCTACTTTGATAAACGACTCATCCTTTGATTGCAGGATCGTCATGATCTCAGGCTGTGTTTCAAACAGTGGACCGTTTACGGCATGACCCAGTTTGAGCAGGTGGTCGCCGTCATAAATGTTGTTGTTGAGCAGCAGGTCGAGATTGTCAGCAATATCGTTCAAACGATCATCGCCGGGTTCGCCAAACGCCTCGTACTCTTCATCCACCCAATACACCCATCCGAGGCGCGCCTGAACTTGCGCGGCCGCCATCGGAAGGTTGAATGCCGCCTGGTCACCCGACCATGTCGATTCCGCGTTAGCCACCCAGGCTAACCATGGACCACGTTGCTGGCCAAAGTTTCCTGGCGCGGGGGCGTAAACGGCCGACCAGCAACCCAACAACTGATCGAAAGTCTTTTCGGCGGTATAGGCCAGTGCTGCCCACAGGCTAGGCTTGTGGTAACTCAGCAAACTTTGCCCTCCGGAACCGTCGTTGGCTTTGAGCAGCCAGCGTGCGTGAGCCAGGGCTTTTTCCGGGTCAGGTGTCGAGATCGCAATTCCCGAAAAGTGTTCTTCACAGAGTTTTGCAGCTTCTGCAGCCAGTTTGCTGCCTCGGGGGGCGACCAGCCACAAGGGGTCATCGGGTATCTCGACGAATTCCGTTCGGAAAAACAGCCCTTCGCAAACTACGGGCTCACCCACCCGGTAGAGCCGGCTCATGGCTTGTGGCTGAAGCCCCTGGTCGATGATGAAACACAGCGATGGGTTCGCTGCCGGCAAGTCCGAGAAGTTGTAGCGAGGCTCTTCCAACAAAGCACTCAGCGCTTTTACATGCATGTGCAATCCTTACGGCTGCAAGCGCCGTTACTCTGTTTTCCGCACAGCGGCGTGATGCCTGATTCGTTCAGGCGGGCGGGCAGCGGTGCTTTCCCAGCCTTATCCGCATCCACCACCTTCATCGGGCCCGGCAACAACGGCGCTGCCGGTGTCCCCACGCCCGGCGCGCCGCCGGTGTTGATCTTCACTTCGGCGCCGCTGATGGTCACGCCGCCGGCATCGGCTTTGACGAAGCTGCCGCCGGCCTTGGCGGTCAGTTCCATTGCGCCTTCGATCACGACTTTCTGGCCGGCGTAGTAGTGGATCTCGGTTCCCGCTTCGACCAGTTGCGCCGTGCCGACCTTGAGGTGCTGGGTCACGGCGACGGTCAGGTGATCGTTGGCACGCATTTCACTGATGCGATTCAAGTGAGTGATGCGGTGTTCTTCGACCTTGAACTCGCTGTACGTGTTGGCTTCAACCGTGTCATGCCGTTCGTTGCCGACGCGGATTTTCTGGTCGTGCTCGATGTTCTCGTCCCAGTCGCGCTGGGCGTGGATGTAGATCTGTTCCGCGCCTTTCTTGTCTTCGATGCGGAATTCGTTGTAGCCCTTGCCGCCCGGTGAGCTTAGGGTCTTGAAGGTGCTGCGGGTCTTGTTCGCCGGCAGGGCGTAGGGGACGACGTTTTCCTTGTGGTACAGGCAACCGGTCACCAACGGTTGGTCGGGGTCGCCTTCGAGGAAGGTCACCAGCACTTCCATGCCGATCCGTGGAATGGCGATGCCGCCGTAGGCTGCGCCGGCCCAGCCGCTGGCGACGCGCAGCCAGCAGGTGGTCTTGTCGTCGGCCTGGCCGTCGCGGTCCCAGTGGAATTGCACTTTCACGCGGCCGTACTGGTCGCAGTGGATTTCTTCGCCAGCGGGGCCGGTGACGATGGCGGTCTGGCTGCCGAGGACTTTCGGTTTCGGGTGTTCGAGGGCAGGGCGGTAGTGGGCGTCCCACGGGGTGGCCACGAAGCTGTTGCGGTAGCCCTGGTGGAAATCGCTTTTGTTGTCGGTGACGTCGCTGGTGACGTTTTCGCCCAGCACTTGCGGCTGTTTGCCTTCGTGGAAGACTTCCAGCAACAGCCACAGATCGTTCCATTCGGCGCGCGGGTGTTCGGCCAGGGTCATGAAGTGGCCGCTGGTCAGGGTCGGTTCGTCACCTTTGCCTTCGGCGAGTTTGTAGTCGCTGCGATGGCGTTCCAGCGCGCGGGTCGAGAGGAACTTGCCGCGCTCGCGCGTAGTGAAGCGGCCGGGGTAGTCGTAGTCTTCCAGGTCCGGCATGAACGCGGATTTGACCGCGGTTTCGGGCAGGATCTTCGGTTTTTCGAAATCGTAGTCGCGGCGGCTGACGCGGCTGGTACGGGTTTCCAGGCGCAGGTTGAAGCGCTTGATCACCGGTTTGTCGGCGGTCATGCCGGAGTCTTGCTGGTAGTTGACCGGTTTCAGTTTGCGGAACACGGTCTGGTCGTCGCCGAACACCAGTTTGTGGCCGCTGCTGCTGTGCTGGAAGTGGAAGTGAATGCCTTCCTCTTCGCACAGACGCTGGATGAAATGCAGGTCGGATTCGTCGTACTGCACGCAGTAGTCGCGTTCCGGGTATTCGGCGCCGAGCTGGAAGCTGTAGGCATTGCCCAGAATCCCGCGTTCTTCCAGCACCTGGGCGATGATCTTCGGCACGGTGAGGTTCTGGAAAATCTGCTGGTCATGGTTGTGCCGCAGGTAGGCCAGTTGCGGCACCAGGCTCAGGCTGTAACGGGTCAGGGTCTTGCCGGAATCGCCTTGTTCGATGCGATACACCAGGCCATGAATCGTGCCCTCGCCAGTGGCGCCGAAGGTCAGGCAGCCAGGCTTGTGCAGGAGTTCTTCAAGATTGAGGTCGGGACGGGCGCTGACCAGTTCGAGGTCGAAACGGAACGGTTCGTTGAGGGCTTCGCGACCGGTGAAACTGAGGACTTGCAGGTCGGCGGAAGCGCCTTCGAGCGTGAGGGTAATGTGGGTAGCATTGGCGTCCAGCATGCCTTGTTTTCCGTCCTTTGGATTAGCGTGGGCGGATGGTGCAGGATTAAACGGCCTCGTTCAAGGCGCAAATGCCGTAGATGCTGCGGTCCGAACCCATAGGGAAAACCCTTAGGCCCACGGTTGGGCCCAGTAAAACAGGCACTTTCGGACGGACCAATCTGCCGCGGACGCCGAATGCAGCGTCCAGGAACAACCAGTCAGTTTCAGACTAAAGTCGCCTGTAGCACGTCAAAGCCATCTGCCATCATTGCCGTTCACCCCCGCGTGTTCACTGCCTCCCGGTTCTTAACTGGTCCGGGACGGGAGCTATTTCTGGTTGTTTGCGCCTCTGCGCAATCGTTGTTCTGTTGGAGTTTTCAATGCGTCCCCCATTTCCCCTCATCACCCCGCGCCAGTCGCTTGGCTTCGGAGCCTTTGTGCTGTGCGCCGGTTTTACCGCGCAGGTCCAGGCCGGCGGTTTTTTCGAAGACACTACGGCGAAGATCGAGTCGCGCACGGTGTACTTCAACCGCGATTTCCGTGACGGGCATACCTCCAGTGATCAGGGCGCGTCCAAGCGCGAAGAGTCGGCGCAGGGTTTCATTCTCAATCTGCAATCGGGCTACACCGAAGGCACCGTCGGTTTCGGGATCGATGCGCTGGGCATGGCGGGATTCCAGCTCGATTCCAGCCCGGATCGCAGCAACAGCGGCTTGTTGCCGTCCAGCGGCGACAACCCGCGCGGCTCGAAAGGTCAGTACGCGAAAATGGGCCTGACCGCCAAGGTGAAAGTCTCGGACACGGTGCTGAAATACGGCGCACTGCTGCCGGATCTGCCGTTGCTCAAGTACAACGACGGTCGCCTGCTGCCGACCATGTTCAACGGTGCGATGCTGACCTCCAAAGAGGTGAAGGACCTGACCTTCATGGCCGCGCGTCTGGACAAGTACACCGCGCGGGATTCGACCGATTCGCAAGACATCCGCGTGCACTGCAAGAACAAGCGCTATGCCTGCAACACCACCGCCGATCATTTCGACATGTACGGCTTCGACTACAAGATCAACGATCGCCTGACCGCGCAGTACCACTACGCCGAGCTGGAAGACATCTATCGCCAGCATTTCGTGGGTCTGTTGGCCAACCAGCCGCTGGGTGACGGCGTGTTGAAAGCCGATCTGCGTTTGCTGAAGAGCGCCGACAGCGGTGATGCGAAAGCCGGTTCCATCGACAACCGCGCCTTGAGCGGCATGCTGTCCTACGGCATCAGCGGTCACACCTTCAGCGCAGGCTGGCAGCGCATGAACGGCGACAACTCGATGCCGTATCTGGATGGCAGCAACCCGTATCTGGTGAACTACGTGCAGGTCAACGACTTCGCCGCCGCGCAGGAACGTTCCTGGCAGTTGCGTTACGACTATGACTTCAAGGCGATCGGCATCAACGGCCTGAGCTTCCTGACCCGTTACGTGAACGGTGATCACATCAAAGTGCCGGGCAGCGATCAGGAAGGCAAAGAGTGGGAACGCGACAGCGAGTTGAAGTACGTGATTCAGACCGGCACGTTCAAGGACGTCAGCCTGCGTTTGCGTAATGCGACGTACCGGACGAACTACGAGAAGTTTGCCCGGGACGTGGATGAGACCCGGTTGATTGTGAGTTACAACTTTTCGGTGTTGTAAATCCGCGCCAAAAAAAACCATCGCGAGTTAACTCGTGATGGTTTTTTTGGCTTGGGATCAGAGCCAATGCCAGAACCGGCTCCAGAACCCGCGATTCAAATCATCCTTGCACGCCGCGTATTGCTGGCCGTACATGTCCGAGCGGTTCTGCACCTTGCGCGCCACCGGCATCAGCCACGCCTTGCTGGCGTAGGTCTTCTGGCGAAAGCCGCCCCAGCCTTCGTGGTAGTTGAGGTACTGGTTGTAGGCGTCGTACTTGTACACGCCGTTGATCGAGGTGGTCTTGTCCATGTACCAGCCAACGAAGTCGATGGCGTCGTCGAAGTCTTCACGATCGGCGCCGTAGCGACCGGTGCTTTTCTGGTAATCGGCCCAGACTTCATCCTTGGCTTGGGCATAGCCCGAGGCCGTCGAAACCCGGCCCCACGGGATCACCCACAACAGGTATTTGCGCGGCGTCTTGGCGTCATAGCGGTAACCGGACTCCTGATACATGATCGCGAACGGCACCTGGATCGGTACGCCCCAGCGCTTTTGCGTGACTTGCGCCGCGTCGTACCAATCACTTTTTTCGCGGAAAATCTCGCAGAGGTTTTCCGGCGAGCGCGGTGGCGATGTTCCGCAACCGCTCAACAGTGCCGCCAATACCAACAGTCCAACCGTGCGCCGCGAATTCAAAAGCCGTCATCCCGTCGTGCAAAAAAGGGCGCCAGTCTACGCGGTCAGGTCAACTGGTGGCGATAAGGCAAATCCGGACCTGTTTTACTGCATGTAAGGGCGGCGGACTGTACGGCAAACCTGAGCATGCCGTCGATTTGTTCGCGGCTCAGGTGCTGCACGCCTTCCACCGAGTCCAGTTCATGCTCGGTCAGCCAGGTGATCAGCGCGGCCTGGAAGGTATCGCCGGCCCCGACCGTATCGGCAATCTTCACCGAAGAAGCCGGCACCGACCATGAACCGTGAACCCGGCTGAACACGGTCGCGCCTTCACCGCCACGGGTCAGGAACACCACCTGGCAACGATGCTGCAACCAGCCTTCGATGACGCGCGCAGGATCCTGCTCGGGGTACAGCAGGCTCAAGTCTTCGTCGCTGACCTTGATCAAGTCCGCCAACGGCACCAGCGTGGCGATTCGTTCGCGCCACAGGTCGATGTTTGGCTCCGGGTTGAGGCGCACGTTCGGGTCGAGGCTGATCAGGCGTTTGCCGCTTTCGCGCTGCACCAGCGCAAGCAAGGTATCGGCAATCGGTTGCACCACCAGCGAGAACGAACCGAAGTGCAGGCCGCGCACTTCAGGCCCCAACGCTGGCAGGTGCGCCAGGCTCAGCTGGCGGTCAGCGCAACCTTCGCCACGGAAGCTGTAGTGCGGCGAGCCATTGGCGCCCACCGCGACCATCGCCAGCGTGGTCGATGCAGCGAAATCGACCAGATAATCCGGGTGTACGCCTTCATCCTGCAACACTTGCTGCAAGCGTCGTCCGAGGTAGTCGGTGGACAACCCGCCGAACAGCGCCGAATCCACGCCCAGTCGGCGCAAACCCACCGCCACGTTGAACGGCGAGCCACCGGCAATCGCCTTGAAATTGACTTTCGACGCCTGCCCGCCGGCATCGTCTTCGCTGAAGAAATCGAACAGTGCTTCGCCACATACCAGGTACATAGTTGTTTGCTCTTTATAAGGTTGCGACATGCAGTCGATAGCGTTCATAGGCCTGCTGGAACGCCGCGACATTCGCGGCAACCGGCAGGGTTTCACTGTTCAGGTCGAGCTTCACGCAGCGCTGGCACAGATCGGCCAGGGTGTCTTCGTGGCCGTTCGACCACGATTTGCACCACGCCGCCTGAATCGCCGCGCCGAGGGCTGCGGCTTCGCTTTGCTCGGTGCAGATCACCGGGGTGTTCATGATGTCGGCGACGATCTGCCGCCATACCGCGCTTTTCGAACCGCCGCCGATCAGGCAAATGCTGCGGCTTTGTAAACCATTCTGGCGCAACAGATCCAGTCCATAACGCAGGCCGAAGGTGGTGCCCTCGACGGCGGCGCGGCACAGATTGGCTTGCGTCAGGTTATCGATCGTCAGGCCATGCAGGCTGCCGGTCGCATGAGGCAGGGGAGGCACGCGTTCGCCGTTGAGGAACGGCAACATGCTTACGCCTTCTGCGCCGATCGGGGTCTGGGCTACCAAAGCGTTGAAGGCGTCGAGATCGAGGTTGAACAGTTCTCGGATTGCGCCGGTGGCGTTGGTCAGGTTCATGGTGCAGATCAACGGCAGCCAGCCGCCGCTCGAGGAACAGAAGGTCGCGACCGACGCATCCGGGCTGACCTTCGGTGCCTCGGCGTAGGCGTACACCGTGCCGGAAGAACCGAGGCTCATGGTGATCGCCCCCGGCTGAATATTGCCGGTGCCGATGGCGCCCATCATGTTGTCGCCGCCACCGCTGGACACCAGCGCGCCGGGGTTGATGCCCAGCTGTTCGGCAATGGCGGGAAGGATCGTGCCGACCGCTTGATGGGCGTCGATCAGTTCCGGCAGCGCGGATTGCAGACGGCCGCTGGCGTCGATGTCGCGCAGCAGCTGCAAATCCCATTGGCGGGTGCGCACATTGAAATAGCCGGTGCCGGATGCATCGCCGTATTCGCTGCACGCACGACCGGTGAGCCAGAAATTCAGGTAGTCGTGGGGCAGCAGAACTCGCGCGATGCGGGAGAACACATTCGGATGCTGCTCCTTGGTCCACAACAGTTTGGACACGGTGTAGCCCGGCGCGATGACCACGCCGAGGCGTTCCAGCGAGCCTTGCTCACCGCCCAGATGAGCGAGCAGTTGATCGTTCTCTGGTGTGGTCTCCGTGTCGCACCAGAGCTTGGCCGGGCGCAGGACCTGGCCTTGGTCGTCAAGCAGTACCAGGCCGTGTTGTTGGCCGGAGACGCCGATGCCGAGGATCGACTGGCCGTCGACATTTGCCGCCAATAAAGCGCGACGGGTGCCGAGGGTGAAGGCTTCCAGCCATTGCGCGGTGTCTTGTTCGCGACGGCCGTTGGCGCCGCTGATCATCGTGTGCGCGGCGGCGCCCTGGCCGAGAACCTGACCGCTGACAGCGTCGAGGATGATCGCTTTGGTGCCTTGGGTGCCGCAGTCGATGCCGAGGAATAGTTGTTGTTTGTGCATGGTGTGAACCTGTTGGTTTTTTGGCGACTTCTAAAGCCACCCCTCACCCCAACCCTCTCCCCAGAGGGGAGAGGGGGGAAAGGGAGCAGATTTGTATCGGTTTCAAAACCTGAGTTCGACTCAAAACGTTCAGGTCGATGTACCTCAACAGTGCACCTCGATCGGCTCCCTCTCCCTCTGGGAGAGGGCTGGGGTGAGGGGCTTTTCAGGCCAGAATACGCTCGAGAGTCCGAGTGACGCCTTCTTCACGCAAGCTATTCAGGCACCACTCGAACGCCGCAACAAACTCTGGCGAACGCGGTATCGCCACCCCGAAAATCTCCTCAACCCCCAATAACCGCTCAGTGATCAAAGCATCCTCTGCCACCAACCCCTGACAGAACGCCGCCCGAGGATCCGGAACCGAGTAAGTGTCGCCATTCTCATCCACGCCCTTCAGGTAAAGGGCCCAGGCCGCCACCACCAAGGCCGCGCGTTTGGTCTCGCGCCCATCGGCAATCAACCGATTGATCGTCGGAATGGTGAACTTGGGAAACTTCGACGAGCCATCGGAGCAAACCCGTTCAAGCTGATCGGCAATCGCCTGATTGGAGAACCGCGCCACCAGCGTGTCCTTGTACTCGGTGAGGTCGATGCCCGGCACCGGCGCCAGCTGCGGAGTCACGTCCAGGTCCATATAGGCGCGCATGTAGCGCACGAACAGCGGGTCGTTCATGGTTTCGTGAACGAAGCGGTAACCCTTCAAAAAGCCCAGGTAAGTCAGCGCCAGATGGCTACCGTTGAGCAGTTTGATCTTCATCTCTTCGTAGGGGGAAACATCGTCGGTGAATTGCACGCCGACCTTTTCCCAGGCCGGGCGGCCGTTGACGAACTTGTCCTCCAGCACCCATTGCACAAACGGTTCGCAGACCACCGGCCAGGCGTCATCGACGGCGTGCTTGTCCGCCAGTTGCAGGCGATGGGCGATGCTGGTCATCGGCGTGATGCGATCGACCATGGCGTTGGGGAAGCTGACGTTGGCGTCGATCCAGTCGTGCAGGTCCGGATCCAGCAAAGCAGTAAAGGCCAACAGTGCCTTGCGGGTCACCGCGCCGTTGTGCGGCAGGTTATCGCACGACATCACCGTGAACGCCGGAGTGCCCGCCGCACGCCGCTTGGCCAACGCCGCACAGAGGAAACCGAACACGGTTTTCGGCTGTTGCGGGTTCGTCAGGTCGTGCTGAATCTGCGGCAGGTGCGCCATGAATTCGCCGTTGCTGTCGTCGATGCAATAACCGCCCTCGGTGATGGTCAGCGAGACGATGCGGATCTGCGGATCGGCGAGTTTGTCGATCAGCACCTGGGCGCTGTCTTCGGCCAGCAGCATGTCGCGGATCGCACCGATGACGCGGACTTCGGTGTCGTCGCTGTCGCCCAGTTCGAACAGGGTGAACAGGTAGTCCTGCTCCTTGAGGTCATCACGGGCGCGGCGGTCTTCGGCGCGCAGGCCGACGCCGCAAATCGCCCAGTCCAGTGCTTCGCCGGTGTTCATCAGCGCATCGGTGTAATACGCCTGATGCGCGCGGTGGAAGCCGCCGACGCCAATGTGGGCGATGCCTTGGCGGGTGTCGCTGAGGCTGTAGGCCGGCAGTTTCACTTCGGCGGCCAGGCGGTTGAGGTTTTGCTGGTTCAGTTTCATCGGGTCAGTCTCGAAATCAGGCGGCCGCGCGCAACGGGCGGGTCAGCGCCACGCCGTTGGCATCGAACAGATGGCAGTGGGAGGCGTCCAGGTGCAGGTTCAGTTGTTCGCCGTAACGGCTCGCCAGATCACCGCGCACGCGCATGGTCAGGGCTTCGCCGGCGTTGGTCTTGACGTGGCAGAAGGTGTCGCTGCCCAGTCGTTCGCTGACGTCGGCGGTAACTTGCAGGGTGCAATCGCCCGCTTGCGCCAGTTCCAGATGTTCCGGGCGAATGCCGAGAGTCACGGCGCTGCCGACGCTCAGGTTCGACGCGTTGAACGGCAGGGTGATGCGGGTGCCGGCGTCCAGCGAGACTTCGCAGCTCGCGCCGTCGATACGGGCGATCTGGCCTTTGAGGAAACCCATTTTCGGCGTGCCGAGGAACCCGGCGACGAACAGGTTGGCGGGGTGGTGATACAGCTCCAGCGGCGAGCCGACCTGTTCGATCTTGCCGCCATTGAGCACCACGACCTTGTCGGCCATGGTCATGGCTTCGACCTGATCGTGGGTCACGTAGATCATCGTGGCTTTCAAATCTTTGTGCAGGCGCAGCAGTTCCAGACGCATCTGCACCCGCAAGGCGGCGTCGAGGTTGGACAGCGGCTCGTCGAACAGGAAGATTTTCGGGTTGCGCACGATCGCCCGGCCGATGGCCACGCGCTGACGCTGGCCGCCGGACAACTGTTTTGGCTTGCGCTCGAGCATCGGTCCGAGTTCGAGAATGCGCGCCGCTTCGCCGACTTTCTTCTCGACTTCAGCTTTCGGCACGCCGGCCAGATCGAGGGCGAACGACATGTTTTTCTTCACGGTCATGTGCGGGTACAGCGCGTAGGTCTGGAACACCATCGCCAGATCACGCTTGGCCGGGCTGACTTCAGTGATGTCGCGCCCATCCAGTTCGATGGTGCCGCCGCTGACCTCTTCAAGGCCTGCGATCAGTCGCAACAGGGTGGATTTGCCGCAGCCCGACGGGCCGACGAACACCACGAATTCCTTGTCGTTCACTTCAAGGTCGATGCCCTTGATGATGGAAAAACCTTCGAAGCCTTTTTGCAGATTCTTGATTTTCAGGTTGGCCATGGTGGCGCTCCTCATGCGAGTTCTTATTTCACGGCACCGAACGACAGGCCGCGCACCAGTTGTTTCTGGCTGATCCAGCCGAAGATCAGGATCGGCGCGCAGGCCAGGGTCGAGACGGCCGACAACTTGGCCCAGAACAAGCCTTCGGGGCTTGAGTAGGAAGCGATCAACGCGGTCAGTGGCGCGGCTTTGGACGAGGTCAGGTTCAACGACCAGAACGCCTCGTTCCAGCACAGGATCAGCGAGAGCAGTACGGTCGAAGCCAGGCCGCCCTTGGCGATCGGCAACAGCACGCGGAGCATTTCCTGGGCGAGGGTGGCGCCGTCGAGGCGGGCGGCTTCGAGGATGTCCTTGGGGATGTCCTTGAAGTAGGTGTAAACCATCCAGACCACGATCGGCAGGTTGATCAGCGTGTAGATCACGATCAGCGCGATGCGCGTGTCGAGCAGGCCGAAACTCTTGGCCAGCAGGTAGATCGGCATCAGCACGCCCACCGGCGGCAGCATCTTGGTGGAGAGCATCCATAGCAGCGTGCCCTTGGTGCGCTGGGTTTCGTAGAACGCCATCGAGTAGGCCGCCGGCACCGCGATCAGCAGGCAAAGAGCCGTGGCGCTGAAGGAAATCACCACCGAGTTCCAGGCAAAACTGAAGTAGTCGCTGCGCTCGTTGATGTGCAGGTAGTTCTCCAGCGTCGGCGTGAAGATGAACTGCGGCGGGGTGGCGAAAGCGTCGATTTCGGTCTTGAAACTGGTCAGCACCATCCAGAAGATCGGGAAGAAAATGATGATCGCGATGGCCCAGGCCAGCGTGCCGAGCAGCAGGCTTTGCAGCCGGCGGGATTGTTGAAGAGTCATGGCAGGCCTCAGGCTTTGTCAGTCAGGTTTTTGCCGATCATCCGCACCAGAATGATCGCGGCGATGTTGGCGATGACCACGGCGATCAGGCCGCCGGCCGAGGCCATCCCGACGTCGAACTGCACCAGCGCCTGGTTGTAGATCAGGTAGGCGAGGTTGGTCGACGCGTAGCCGGGGCCGCCGTTGGTGGTAGTGAAGATTTCGGCGAACACCGACAGCAGGAAGATGGTTTCGATCATCACCACCACGGCAATCGGCCGCGCCAGGTGCGGCAGGGTCAGGTGCCAGAAGATCGCGATCGGGCCAGCGCCATCGAGGCGCGCGGCTTCTTTCTGTTCCTGGTCGAGGGACTGCATGGCGGTCATCAGGATCAGGATCGCGAAGGGCAGCCATTGCCACGAGACAATGATGATGATCGACAGCAGCGGGTAGTGCGCCAGCCAGTCCACCGGCTGCGCGCCGAACAGTTTCCAGAGGTAGGCGAGGATCCCGGACACCGGATGGAAAATCAGGTTCTTCCAGATCAGCGCACCGACCGTGGGCATGATGAAGAACGGCGAAATCAGCATCACTCGCACGATGCCGCGACCGAAGAATTCGCTGGCTTCCAGCAACGCACTGATCAACACGCCGAACACCACGCTGATCAACAGCACGCTGCCTACCAGCAATAAGGTGTTGGTGGCACCGGGCATGAAGCCGGAGTCGGTCAGAAAGTAGGTGAAGTTTTCCAGCCCGACGAATTCGTTGGTGCCCGGGTCGAGCAGGTTGTAGCGGATCATCGAGAAATAGACGGTCATGCCCAGCGGCACGATCATCCACAGCAGCAACAGGGCCACCGAAGGGCTGACCAGGAACCAGCCGGGATTGGCCACGCGGCTTTTGCGCCGGGGCTGCGACAGGTCGATGTGGGCTTTGGCAGTTGAAGTATTCATGGTGATCACAACCGTTTTAAAAGGCAGACTCGATCCACTCTGGGAGCGAGCCTGTTCGCGATGAGGGTGGTCCATCCGCCACATTTATTGAGACCGGATTACCGCTATCGCGAGCAGGCTCGCTCCCACATGGAAATGCGCAGGATTACTTCGGATAACCCGCGCGCTTCATCTCGCGTTCGGTGGTTTGCTGGGCAGCGGTCAGCGCCTGGTCAACCGTGGTCTGGCCGATCAGTGCGGCGGAGAACAGCTTGCCGACCTGTGTGCCGATCCCCTGAAACTCGGGAATGGTCACCAGTTGAATGCCGATGTACGGCACCGGTTTGAGGGTCGGTTTGCTCGGGTCGGCCGCTTTCAGTGATTCCAGCGTGACTTTGGCAAACGGTGCGGCGCTCATGTAAGCGTCGCTGTAGGTCGAGGCGCGAGTGCCCGGCGGTACGTTGGCGATGCCGTCGGTCTTGGCGACCAGTTCGCCGTACTCTTTGGAGGTAGCCCAGGCGCTGAATTGCTTGGCGGCGTCCTTGGCCTTGGAGCTGGTCGGAATCGCCAGCGCCCACGAGTACAACCAGGCCGAGCCTTTGTCGGTGACCTGATGCGGCGCGTAGGTGAAGCCGACGTGATCGGCGACCTTGCTTTGGGTCTTGTCGGTGACGAACGAGCCGGCGACGCTGGCATCGACCCAGATCGCACATTTGCCGCTGTTGAACAGGGCGAGGTTCTCGTTGAAACCGTTGCTGGAGGCGCCCGGCGGGCCGGATTTCTTCATGGTGTCGACGTAGAAGTTCAGCGCGTTTTTCCATTCCGGACCGCTGAATTCCGGTTTCCATTGCTCATCGAACCAGCGCGCGCCATAGGCGTTGGCCACGGTGGTGATCAGCGCCATGTTTTCCCCCCAACCAGCCTTGCCACGCAGGCAGATGCCGTACTGTTCCTTGTCCTTGTGGGTGAGCTTTTCGGCGAAGCCGGCGATCTGTTCCCAGGTCGGGCGCTCCGGCATGGTCAGGCCGGCGTCCTTGAACAGGTCGGTGCGGTAATAGGTGATCGAGCTTTCGGCGTAGAACGGCAGGGCGTACAGCGAACCCTTGACTGACAGGCCTTCGCGTACGGACGGGAACACATCATCGAGGGCGTAGCTGGCCGGCAGATCCTTCATCGGCTCCAGCCAACCCTTGGCCCCCCAGAGTGCGGCTTCGTACATGCCGATGGTCAACACGTCGAACTGACCGCCTTGGGTGGCGATGTCGGTGGTCAGGCGCTGACGCAGGACGTTTTCTTCCAGCACCACCCAATTGAGCTTGATGTCCGGATGCTCGGTCTCGAAGGTTTTCGAGAGCTTTTGCATGCGGATCATGTCGCTGTTATTGACGGTGGCGATGGTCAGGGTCTGGGCGCCAAGGCTGACGCTGCTGAGGGTCATGCAGGTGAGGGCCAGCAGAGCTTTTGCAGTGGGTTGCATCGTGCACTCCTTTTCTGCACCCGGCGGGGGGCAGAAGGACAGTTATTGTTTTTGTGTTCTTCCGGCGGGGGAAGAATGTGCAATGATTACAGCCTTCTGACGAAGGGCTGACAAATCATCCCTAGCACTTGAATCGATACTTTTTTGCACTCGGGATTGGCGCGATAACCGCAGGGAAGGGCGTTTCAGCAGGGCGAAGGGCGCGAAACCGTACAGATTTTCCTGCTCAGCCGTGGTTTTGCTCGGTCAGGCGCTGCACCACCAGCCGCCGGTAATGCGACGGCGTCATGCCTTTGAGCTGCTGAAAGCGCCGATTGAAATTGGAAATATTGTTGAAGCCCGACTCGAAACACACCTCGGTCACCGGTTTGTCGCCATCGGCCAGTAACTCGCAGGATTTGCTGATGCGCAGGCGATTGACGAATTCGATGAAATTGCGCCCGGTGGCCTGCTTGAACACGCGGCTGAAATAGGTGGGTTTCATGCCCAGGTGCTCGGCGACTTCCTCAAGGGGTAGCTCGCGGGCGTAGTGGGCGAAGATGTAATCCACCGCGCGGTTGGTGCGGTCGATGTTGTGCTCGTCGGCCAGTTGCGGGGTGGTTGCGCCGGACAGCAGTTGGTAGTCGTCGCACGCCGCCAGCAATTCCATCAGGATGAAAAAGTGCCCGAGACGGGTGATGCCGGTTGAATCGGCGATGCGTTGCATCAGGGTCATGGCCTGGCGAATTGTCTGCGGCGAGCGGAATTCGATGCCGTACTGCGCACGTTCGAGCAGCGGTGCCAGGGTCTTGAGTTCGGCGAATACCTGATGGCCGCTTTCGAACAGTTCATCGGTGAAGTTGACCAGCATGTCGCGCTTCTCGACCACTTCATCCTCGGCCACCTGGCTGATCCAGTTATGCGGCAGATTCGGGCCGGTCAGGAACAGGGTCTGCGGATAGAAGTTGCCGATGTAGTCGCCGATGAACACCTTGCCCGAACTGGCGACGATCAGGTGCAGTTCGTACTCCTTGTGAAAATGCCAGCGCACCAGCGGGCAGGGGAAACCGTGCTGGCGATAGATGATGGACAACCCGTTGTGGTCATCCATCAGCTCATAAGAAGGGTCAGTCACGCGGGCTGTTCGGGTCATGGCAGAGCGCTTTTATTGTTATCGCCCGGTGATCATGCCTCGTTCCTCGTCGGTTGCGCCAGTTTCCATTGCCGCTCAGAGCGCCCGTTCTCGGGCTTTCATCAAGTTGGCAATCCGGCAAATCTCTACCAGGTCCGACTCTTCGATGAAGTCGACATTGATGATGTTGCACTTCAATGCCCAGTCACTGTTGTCCAGATCGAACCATTCGTTCAACTGGTCATGGATGTCGACGGGACCGCCCAGGTAGGTATAACTGGTGGCGGACAACGACCAGGGACGCCAGGAGCCCGGTGGATTCTGCATGACACTACCGATGAACGCCTTCAGCTCGTCAGGCGTAGTCGTATGGGTGCCTGACCACTTATGGCTTACATAATCGTGGAATATCGTGTGATCAAGTTCTATGCCTGGACCGGCAGCGAACACTCGCTGTTGCGGGCTGGCGCGCTTCAGCTCCCGCAGGCTCAGGGCCGCGTTCCAGCGCGGGATCAGTCGATGCCCAAGAAAACTGCTCATTATTTTATTGAAGTAGTCGTGGTCGAAGTCTTTGCCATCAAGTTTGTGGAAATCAAGAACAATGAACTCGTCAGGGTTTTTTTGCAGAAAAAGTTCTACGTCGTTGATCAGTTGCCCTAATGTCCGAGAGTTTCGAAAACCATTATGGTGAAGAATGAATTTTTTTGGACCTTCCGCACTGGCTTCATAGCTCAGGCGAATATCCAGCGCTCTGGAACCATGGTGCAGTTGGGCGTAAAAGGTATCGTGCTGACATACCAGCCAATGGCGAGACGGGGAGAGCGGGTAGTCGGCGCGCCAGTCACTGCCTGCGTTGTGGGTGCCGGGCAATGTCAGTTCAGCGATTGTCAGTGTATCAATGGCGGGCGTTGCGCCCATCCAGTTATTGGTGCTCATTTATGCATCCTGCTTGAATTAAAGATTAGTTGATCATCCAAACTTTTTGTTTGAATGGCACTTGCAGGATGTTTATAGCGTTTAACTTTTTTTATGGCTATTGGTGGATTGATACAAGTTATTGGAGATTGTTTTTATAGTTTTCCGTCGTGTCATGTGTTCCGGTTTTTTGCTTCGATCCACTGCGCCATGTACTGAGTACTCTTGTGTGCGTGATGACGCAACATGCTGCCTGTAAAGTTGTTTTTTCTTAGTTGCGCCAGATGTTCACGGCAATATTTTATTTTCTCAATAAGAGCAGGGCCATGAATCGCTTGTTGATAGCGATCACGCAATAGCGTGGTTCCTTGAGTTTGAACTGTTTGCCACAGAACCTCGTCCTTGTAGAGCTGAACCGCTGCATCGGCGAACGCCCGCGCCGACTGCGTCACGGCTCCTGGCCAGAGATGATCCGCGTGCATCCCCTCAGCACCGATCGGCGTCGTCACGCTGGGCGTTCCGCAGAGCATGGCATCGATCAGCTTGCCCTTGATGCCGGCGCCGAAACGCAGGGGGGCCAGGCAAATCCGGGCATCGGACATGACCTGCAATGCATCCTCCGCCCAGTTCATGATGTGAAAACCCTGGGACGCATTGTGCAGCGCTGTTGCCTTGGGCGGCGTATACGCGCCGTAGACATGTAATTGTGCCTTGGGCAGTTGATCGCGAATCAGCGGCCAGACTGTCGTCTTCAGCCACAGAACGGCGTCCCAGTTCGGGGCGTGACGGAAATTGCCGATACTGAGGAAGTGCGCGCGCTCCTCGAAGGGTTTTGACGGTGTGCCGAGTGGTTCGACCATCAACGGACACCAGTGCAACAATTCCGGTGGCAGCTTGAACTGTTGCACCAGCAACTCGATTTCCACTGGCGAGATCATCAGGTTCAGATCGCAACGATAAAGCGCGGCGATCTCGCGCTTGGCCAGATCGGTTTCGGCCATCAGTTCGAACTCTTCGGCGAGCGCCGGGGCAAACAATCCTCGGAAATCGTTGGCGTCGTCGCTGAGCTTCAGTCGATCTTTCAAGCGCTGGTGTCGAGCATGCCGCAGGCTCTGCAGGTCCGACGTTTCCAGAACGCGCAAGGCATCGGGGCAGTGTTTCTCCACTCGCCAACCGAACTGTTCTTCGATCATGAACTGGTCGAACAACACGATGTCCGGGGCCAGTTCACTGATAAACACATCGAAACTGCTGTTGTTCAGTTCGATCGGTACTTCGTGAATGCCCAGCGCAGTCAGATCGGCGCGGTGCTCACCGGTACCGGCCGGGCTGGCAAAGGTAACTTGCCAGCCTTGTCGCAGGAACGTCTCGAGAATCTGCATCACATGTCCGCTCGCGGCGGAGGAGCGAGGTTCCGGCCAGACGTAACCAATGACGAGGACTTTGGTTGCGGGCTGACTCATGAGTAACGATTCCTGGGACAAAGGGACAAAAAAAGGCGCGCGAATTAGAACACAATGCGCGCGCCTGCCAATCCGCTTTTTATCAGATCGGTGCCTTGCTCAGTTTGAGTCGCAACGAGCCGTCGATGAAGCCAAGCCTGTTGGTGTTTTTCAAGCCGTTCTGAATGCGAGCGAGATTGAGCAAGAACGTTTCCCGGTGTGTCCGTGCCTGATCGAGCATTGATACCGCCAGTGAGTAGGAATCGGCGTTGAGCAATGCCGGATGCTTTTTAACGAGCGACGGCAGCGTATTTTCGATGAGCCCCAACAACTCGAAGCCCTCATCATGAGTGGCCCGGAAATGCGGATTGGAAAGGTTTTTAGGGTGCGCCTTGTGAGCATCCTTGGCGAAATCCAGCAATCCGGCCACGTCCATATCGGCAGGCCCGGCGCCGGCCTGTTTCAATTGCCCATAATACAAGTCCAGTGTGTCCGGCGCGCCGTGAGCCATTTCATGAACCAACACATCTCCAATCCGGCCATCGTCGTATTTGGCCATACGGTAATAGTCGTCCAGTCCGTCGGGGTAGATCACCAGAAATCGCTCCGGAGGGTTTTTCAAGTACGAGCCGTCGAGGACGCTGGCCTTCCAGCGCCTGTAAACCGGCGGCCGCAACGCAGCGTTGGCTTCCGAGCCTTTTTTGAACGACATGTTGGCAAGCGTGACGTAATCCAGATCGTTGCGCATGTTGTGCAAATTGGCTTTCACATGCCTGAGTACTTCATCGGAATCATTGCCAAAGACGTGCTTGAGCACCGCGCGCATGTCAGCGTTGTCGTTATCCAGGAGCATCAGAACAGCATTATCGAGTTTTGATTTGGCTGTCGGCAGGGCTCTTTTCACATAGGCCCGGGTATAACTGAAGGGTTTCGAGCGACCGAAAAGTCGGCGAAGGGGCGCCAAGGGCGAGGCTTTAAGGTTTCTCAACTTGGGTCCCCAGGCACCGCCAACCCTGTGATTCAGTGCATACCAGTCACTGTTTCGCTGAAGTGCCAACAGACTGACCGCATCCCCCGGATTGTTCGCAGCCTTCCAGGTACCTTGAAACAGGTCTGATTTCTGCGCAGCCTTGACCAGATCGTAGGATTGCGCGCTTCCAGTCAGTTTGCGCAACTGGCCGGTGGCGGTTTCCAGAGTGTTCAGCCCGTATTTGCTCAGAAGCAGCACGCCCTTTTTGGCCAGGCGCCCACCTTGCACAGCCAACGTCGGCAACCCGTCCAGCGGGTTGAAAATGGACACCGAAAAATGCGCCCCTGCCTTGGCAATGCTCAGAGCCTTGGCGGTCGTCGAGGTGGTCTTGCCGGCGATGCCGGCAATCGTGGCACCGAAACCGACAACCAATCCCAGCAACGCCAGACCGTCGAGAATGCAGCCGCCGATGCCGTCGGTTACTTGAGACGCGTCACCGGATCGCAGGTCCTCTACACATTTCTTGAAAGGCACGATGACATTGATGATGGCTTCATTCACCTGATCATTTTCGGCGCGTATTTGCTGCAGTTCGGTCTTTGCGTACAACGATGAATACAGTTCGTCACGAGTGGCCACCGGGTGATTGCCCAGTACCCCCTGCGCCAAGGATTGGAAGGCTGCGGAAAAGAACAGCGGAACCGGATGCACTGCCTCGGACGTCAGGGTGAAATGCCAAAGCTTTTCCACGACCGCGCCAGACTTCACACCTTGTTTCGGCTCGCTGCCATTGAGATAGGCATCGAGGTCAAGAGGCCATTGGCGCTCGGTTTTTTTGGGCTGAAAGTCCGTGTCCGCGCCTTTGTAGGACAGTGAAGGCTCTTCATACACAACCCCGGTGGAACGCAACATGTCGGCCAGCTCCGGACGCTCGCGACAAAGTCCCCTGAGAGAGAACAGTTCATAACAATGGAATGCCTTACCGTTTTGGCATCCCAGAATAATGCCGTAACGCCCCTTGGCAGCATTGCGATGGCGTTGGGTTTCTTCAAATGGATTGAGCGTGTTTACCGACTTTCGAACGGTATATAACGTGATGAAACCATTGGCCAGCATTGTCCTGTCACGTTTGGGCAAGTTTGACACTGCCATTTTGATGATGGACTGGAGGCTCTTCTGCAAAGTTTGATGGTATTGCTCAAAAACCTCGTCGAACAGCGAGTCGATTGGTTCCAGTTCGCCGAGCCGTGAGAAGGCGTTAGCGGGGGGATTGAATGCCTCGGTGGTTATGAACTTGTCCGTCAACTTGCCGTCAACGACCAGATCACCTGACAGGTAGAGGTCGAGAATCGAAACACGGAGTCTCTCTATTTTTGAATGTTCGCCGTTTGCATTACTCAGGCTGACAGGATGATAAAGCAGTAACCATTCCAGAATGTTGCGTTCACCCAATGACGGGTCGAACCTGGCTTTGAATACTCGTTGTTCAAGATAATCGCCTGCCGGCAAAACGCGTTTCAGCGCTTGCAGTGCCAACTCCCGTCGATCAGGCGGAACAACCGAAATACCTGTTTCGACCTCATTCAATGCTTCGGCATATTCGCTGAAACGGTTGGCGGCGATGATGAAGGCATCTACGTCATATTCATTTTCCATCGTCGCAGGCAAGACACCGTTGAGCATTGCCCACTGGATAACCGGTGTGATGGTTGCCAGTTCGTGCATCGCACGTTGAGCGCTACTGACGGGCGACAGTTCAGAAAATGCCTTCACCCGGGCGTAGGTCATCAGGCGCGAAGCGCCGGGCGCAGCGAGCTCAATCAGTGCGACCGCCTGGGACAGAATGACCCAGCCAGGCTTGCCGATCGTCAATTCGACGGGCATTTGCTGAACGAGGAACTGGGGTGCCGCGCCTGCCAGCAACAGGTGTGCGGCCAAAGGCCCCAGTTCAGGTTCCAGCTGCGTTTCGACGATCAGTTGTTTTTCAAATGCCTGCACCACCTGCGAAGGGGGCCTCAAAGCATTGTCCGGTTGATACAGAGCAAACCCGGCGATTGTTTTCGCATGCCGTTCGACATCGACTTTCAGATCCAGAATCAACGCGGTGGCTGCCAGACATTTGATTTGTCGTTTCGCCACTTCCCGGTCAGCTTGTTCCAGGTGCCATTGCAGCCGCTGATGCAGAACTTCACCCAGCATCCTGGCTTTCGGCGAATCGAGAAAGCGTTCCAGGTAGTCGGCCGCGCGTTCGCGCCGACCAACTTCAGGCACCTGGCGCAGATCGTCCGTTGCAATGAACTTCAACAGACTGGACTGACCTTGCGTGAGTTCGTCAGTGACCAGCGTGATGGTTTTGCGTGCCTCTGCCGACAGGTGAAAAGGCGAGTCGACGGGTTCCCCCAGCAATTGATAAAAGTCGGCTGTATCCGGGCTTTGCGGAATTTCGAACTGAAGAAACTCGACCAGATTACGCACTTGTTCAACATTGCCGGGCAGGGTGTATTCATGAAAGCGAAGCCACTGATCGACTGCAAAAAACTCCCCGGAAAAAACACAGCCGCCGGTTTTTACCGCGCAGTCCCCCAACATCAGGATGTCATTGAGCAAGTCGGTGCTAATGGCGGGGTCGTTGGTGATATCAACCCATCCATCCTTGATCAGGATCCTGAGTCTGGCCTGCTCATCAATACAGACAACAGTGTCATCAGGCAGGGAATGTTTCTGCGCAAGGAAAGCAAAGTCCTCGGTTTCAAGCATCTTTGACAAAGCGACGCGGGCAAATTCCAGGGCATTATCAAACGTCGTGCCGGACAAACGGGGCACCGTGGTGTCGCGCAAGTCGATGAGTTCAGTGTCCGGGCGTTTTCCTGCAAGGGTAGAGAGGCTTGAAGCAATGCTGGATTTTTCTGTTTGATCAAGCTTTCGACGCGAGGCAACATTCCCGAAATCGAATGTAGCGTCGTCTATATCCAGCAGGCTTGTGCCCTGTGCAAGTTGCATAAGCAATTTGTCCTTGATTTATATTCTGAATTAGTTGTCCTCGGCAGTTATGCGAAAGTTGGTGGTGCGTAAAAAACACAACTACGGAACGGCCGCAGAATAGTTTTGTTCTGCGGCTGATGAACAGTTGTAGTTGGTTTCAAAGTTGGTCAGGGCAGACCCGGGATCCGCCCTTTGAATAGTTCGGGAATGGAAGTTGAAACTTTCAGGAACACTCAAGTACGGCTTTGACTTTGTCTCGTAACTGATCGATTGAAAACGGCTTGCCGATCACATGCATGTCCGCCGGCACTTCAATGGCCTCGGCATAACCACTGGCAAACAAAATCGGCAGGGCCGGGCGAATGTTGCGAGCTTCGGTGGCCAGTTGGCGGCCATCCATGATCGGCAGACCAACGTCAGTCATCATCAGGTCGATGTGCTGATTCACATCCTTGAGGATGTCCAGTGCCTGCTCGCTGCCATCCGCCTCCAGAACCTTGAACTCCAATTCCTCCAGCACGTCGACGATCAGCATGCGCACGATGGCATCGTCTTCTACTACAAGGATGGTGGACACAGGGCTGGACATAATGGCGGCTCTCAAGAATGGGGGGGGGGGCGCCGGTCGATCAAAAATGCCGGGCTCTTGCATGAGTAAGTGGCGCATGGCCACAAGTTCCCGAGTGGATACAAAAAAAGAATAGGCGCAAACGGGCGGGCAAGGATACCTGTAGGCCCGCGATTCGGCGTAGGCAAATGTAGGAAAACAGTACTAAAGCAGTGAGAAAAATGGATCCATACCGCCGTTTTGGGGCAAACTCCCTGGTTTTCAACAGTTCGACAAGGCTGCCACATGTCCTCTCCGTCTTCGGTTGATGAGCAACGGTTCCGCAAACTCCTGAGCCGCAACGTCAGTTTGCCGTTGGGCGTCGGCGTCATCAGTGCCGTGTTCTTCGTTTCGCTGATCACCTATTTGTTGTCGGTTATCCAGTGGGTGGAGCACACCGACCGGGTGATCAATAACGCCAACGAAGCGGTGAAACTCACCGTGGATCTGGAAACCGGCATGCGCGGGTATCTGCTCAGCGGCGACGAGCATTTCCTCGATCCGTACGAGACGGCCAAGCCTCGCATTGCTGTGGCTCTGAATACCTTGCTCGAACTGACTGCCGACAATCCGGCTCAAACCGACCGCCTGCGTCGTCTTCAGGCGCTGCAAACCGAGTGGGCGACGTATGCGCAGTCGATGATCGATCTGCAACGCGCGAGCGGTGATTACAAGTCCGCGGTCAAAGCGGGGAAGGGCAAGCGCCTGACCGACGAAATACGTAAACAGTTCGAAGATGTAATTGAAACCGAACAGTTGCTGCGTGCTTCACGCAACGAAGACGTGCGCCGCACCACGATCTGGAGCATCAGCCTTTATCTGCTGTTTGTGGCCGGTATCAGCGGTCTGCTGGCCTATGTCGGTCGGCGCGATCTGGTCAACCTGTCGCAAAGCTATGGCGCGACCCTGGCGGCGCAAGAGGCCAGTGCAAAACGTCTGGAACAGCAAGCCTGGTTGCGCAACGGCCAGACCCAGCTCGCCGAGCAAGTGCTGGGGCAACTGACGGTCAATCTGCTGGGGCGCAATATTCTGCAATTCTGCGCCCAGTA
>Ga0207713_1000441_pt1 | contig 43617 bp, 49 predicted proteins | sample KBSS64metaG_FD_184404 | JGI IMG/M metagenome (GOLD analysis project Ga0207713, IMG submission 184404) | Switchgrass rhizosphere microbial communities from Kellogg Biological Station, Michigan, USA - KBS S6-4 metaG (SPAdes) (version 2) | ecosystem: Host-associated > Plants > Roots > Rhizosphere >... | reverse complement strand
ATTCAGGGGTTTACAGAACGTTGCCAATCGCTATAATCGTCGCCCTAACACGCCGGTATAGCTCAGTTGGTAGAGCAACTGACTTGTAATCAGTAGGTCCCGGGTTCGACTCCTGGTGCCGGCACCATTTAAAATCAAAGGCTTGCAGCGATGCAGGCCTTTGTTTTTTTCGTCAGACGTAACAACCGACGTAACAAAGCTGAAAAAGGTTTGGTCTCCTGCCGCTTTGATCCGGTCCACGGCTCATACGGCACCTAACGCAGGCACGTGAGAGTAGACACCAATGGATTGGAAACAATTTTTCGCCTCTGCAATATCCTCCCTAACCTGGCCTATCGCAGCAGTCATTATTGCGTGCTTATTCAGGCGCTCATTTGCCGGCCTGATATCGAGAGCGCAGACCATAAAATACGGCTCGCTAGTGGCCGATTTTGGTAAAACCGTCGAAGATGTTGAGCGACAGGTTGCTGCTCTGGATGCAAATTCCACCACACAACCAGTCCCAGCCAATCTCCCTCCAGTGAAAATTGTCGAGATTGCATCCGTATCCCCACGCGAGGCGATATTAGAAGCCTGGGCGGGTCTTGAGGCCGAAATCGATCGCGCCTTGGAAAGACGCCAGTTGTTTATTGCCCATAACGAAGAATCTTTCACGATAGTGAAAATGGAGGCATTGCAAGCCTTCGGCTGCATTGACGAGCCTACATTCCGCACCTTTAAAGAGCTCTATCAGCTTCGAAACCAGGCCGCGCATTTTCAACCGAATATCACTGAGCATGATGCCATCACGATGGCAAGGCTATGCGAGTGGGTAATCCATAGACTGAAGGCCATATAGTTTCCAGACTCTACGCCAAGCCCACTCAAGACCGTTTCGGCTAAAATTCGAGGGTGCTCGAAAAGATAGTAATAAAGGTGATATAGCTGCCCGAACACGGCTGAAAGCCACGTGCTATAAGGCTTTGAGTGGTGTTCGGAAAGAGTAATATTTCAGTGATATAGAAGTAATTGTATTACTCTTTTATAAGGTGATATTCCAAAGGGACCAAACCCAACAAAACCGGGGGGGTGGCCAAAATATTACCTTTCATATCACTTCATATTACCTTTCAATGTGATACCCAAGGCCCAGCAAAGCCGTGGCCTCCAGCCCGTTTCCGACCGCACATTGCTTTTATTACTCTTTTTGAAATACCCACCCTACGCCTGAGAATCCATCTCAATTGAAAGGCGCTTTTGCTGCAGGCGGTTACAGGCGGCCGAGGATCAAAAATCGGAATCGTCTATGCTGGGGATTTGACGAACGGAGTCGGTCATGTCGGACAAATACTCGTTACCAGACGTACTTGAAAGGCTGTATGAAAACCAGTTGGCATTGGAGGCGGCGGTTATGGAGCTGACCTTGCAGATTGAGTCGCAATCGTCGCCGCAGTTGGGTCAGAACGTCCGCGGCGCCCTTGAGACGATCGGTGACAACGCTGGCCATATCAAGCAAGGACTGGCACGTCTGAGAGCACGCGGGTCGCATTAGCATTAATTAATGCGTGTCGAAATTGTGAAAACCTCCAAATCTATCGCCCTCACCTAAATACTGGGTGGCGCGCTATTTTTTTCAGTTGCCGAACCTCAGAGTCCTCCCGCCAAAAGACCCTTCACGTTTTCGAAAGACGCTGTGTTCCAGTGTTTTTACACTTTCCGCTCAATGAAACCGGGGGTTCCAGCCGCGCCCCGTTCGTGACCACTTGGTGCACTGCTGTGCAACCGCGCTGCATTTATCTTCCAAACTTTGCAATCTGTGAAATTGCCGGTCGCCCGCAGAGCCCCCCGGCCCGCCTGGGCTGCGGGTTTGTTTGCACTACATCCGACTTTGCACAAAAAAAGGACGCAAACTCCGTCGGCGGGAGGGGGATAAGTGCTTTTTCACGAGATTTTTTCTTCACTCACCTGTTTTTGCCACGCCGTGACCTGAGCTGCACCGACCAGCACTTCATCGATCCGCTATAGCGTGACGGCGCTCCACAGATATACTGTTCATACATACAGCTATCACTAGGGGCCAGCGATGAGAGAAGAACATTCTGAAAGGTCGGTCGACCAAGCTACCGCTGTCGCGCTGTGGCATGCACTGCTGCGTGATGAAGCCGCTTTGCTAGCTCACCCTGGATCTCATCACAAAGCCCTGCTGACCCAGGCCTACGCCTTGCACCGGAATCAGCTGATCGACCATGACGATCTCAGCGATCTCCTGGAGCAGGCTGATGGCGCACTTGCCTATGCGGTGGAAGCACTGATGGATTGTCAGGATGACGACGAGGCGGGTTAGAACATGCATATGCTCGTAACCCCAATGAGGCGCCAAGGTGTCGCGCTCACACCCAAGGAACGACGGAGCTACCCGGCGATTAAGGGCAATGTGATGGTCAACTCAGAAAACAACTCAGAGCTCGGTCGTAGCGCCAATGTGGCTCGGGTGGATGTAGGAATGCCGCTTGATCCTGACCCGTTACCACGGCTCCTTGACGCCACGCTGGCGGGGATGGCTGTGACCGGTTTTGTATTGAGCGGGATTGAGTACATCGACGGATGCGCTTACGCCCAATCTTGGTGGTGTCGGCTGGGGTAAATCCGCCGAGACTGTGCGATATTTGTGTTTGAGGCCGAACACACGATTTAGACCCGCTAGACGGCGAGAAAATAATGAGACTGGATCAAATTTTAGCTGTGTTATTACTTTTCCTACCGCTGATCTTTGCCGCGATAGTCGCAGCTGCTGTGCGAGGAAAGGGAAGTTGGAAGAAAGCCAGGTGGGTATCTGCATTTACAATGCATCCTGATCAAGGCTTGGTGCGACAAGGGCTTCTATGGTTCAGTATTTTAGTACCATTTTTTTATGGAATAGGTGCAGGAATTATTATTTGGAGTGATTACGAGATATCGCTTTCATCTGAAGGTCTCGCCACCTTTGTAAAAATCAGTGCTATCCCCCTTGCCTTGTTTTCACTGTCATTACCTTTAACCATATTAGTTTCTCGTTTACATGCTACCGCACAGACCGCAAATCAGATAACAATCACGAGATACAAAAATAATATTGATTCGTTTTATTCCCACAGGAAAGAATTGTTTAGTTACTTTGGCCAGATAGGCGAAGTAGTATTTTTGAATCGTATTACTGCTAAATTCAAGTTACATCCTCGAATGCATAAAGTTTTTTTCATAGGTAGGCCAGCCGAGGGAACACCACTGGCGAACGAAGCCGCATTCAAAGACATCGAAGGGAAAATTGAAAGCGCACTTTGGAAAATTCACGCGGTACTTACGGACGCCAACCCAGAACTGACTTACGATTTCTATATAGCGAATTTGTGTAGCGACATTTATAGACTTTCTTTAAATCTCGGGCTCACAGAAATCTATGTCGAGCTGGCAGAGAAAAGCATTCTGGTGCCTGTAACGCTCGAAGAAGGTCCTAAAATGCTAATGACCGTGGGCACAACTTCAGATGAGCTAATTGCCGCGTTTAGGTACATACATAGTTTCTTCAACAACCTTTGTGACTTCGCAGGATTTCAGCCAGTCGACCTCCACAAAAATGCGAGTTATCGCTATATTTTTGAAGGAGGCGCATACAAAACCGCAAAAACCCCTCCTGTAATTGAGCGACTACATGCTGAAAACATTCAAAACATACTAAATCTACATAAAAACACTAAATTTGAAGAAGAGTTAAAAACGGTCAAAGAGTGATTGCTTTCAACTTCTCGCAAGCCGCAAAAGCTAGCGCCGCTTTCTCAGTGAACGCTGCGGCATCCGTAGGGCTCGGCGTTGGTCCTGGTGCATGTGTATGTGTAGCGAGCTGAGTGTTCATCTGCTGCAGCAGATCGAGCATGTCGCACACCACCTGGAACAGATTCACACTACCTGAGCCGATCCAATTCTTCGGCGCCTGCAGCTGCTGACTGACCCCGGCCAGGCTTTTGCGCAGCCCCTGAATTCTCTCCTGCATGTCGCCACCCACCGTGGCGTTGTGGTTTTGCCCCACCACATGGTTGAAGTCGCGGCCAGTGGCTTGGTGCAGATCGTCCACCGCCGCCAGACTCGCGGATCCGCCCGACAATAGCTTGAGCGCGCCCAGCGCCTCGATCTTCTTGATGCCACCCACTGACTCGGTCGAATGATCGTCCACCGTCCTGGTGTGGCTCTGGAAGGTTTCGGTATTCTCCAGAGCTTCCACTTCCCGCTCGATAGCCTTGTCCCGGATCTTGCCGTCAGTCTGGCGCAGCCAGTTACCGTCGGCGTCGACGCGTTGCTGGCAGGCTTCGCTGTGCTGCCACACCTGGTCCCCCCTCGGGACCCGGGGCAGGCTCAGGCCGTGGGGTAGGATCTGTGTGATGAAGGGTTTATGCGGCAAGCCATACGCAAAGCTGACCACGACGGTGGTGCCCTCCTCCGGAAAGCCAAACATCCCCGCCTCTTGCCCGCCCATCGGCGCCGGCAGCGGCAGGCCGGTAAGGATCGGAAGCGCAGGATCCGGCTCGCCATCGGGCAGCAGCACTTCCACATCGACGCCAAAGCGCGGTCGGAAGTCGTCGCACAGACCAGGTGTGGCCGGCGCATCGGGCACGGCCACCACTCGGCCAAAGCGTGGCAGGTGGTAGCCGCCGGTGAGTTCGGGGAATTGCCGCTCTACACTGCGACGGATTGCGTCGTCCATTTGATCGCCATTTGATTGCCGGCAAGGGTCACGCTGGTGATCCTCTCGCCCTGGTTGATGGTTGCACCTGGTCGCAGTCCTGGAAGGGCCGCGATCATTGCGCTCTGATTGCCTTGGTAGCCGTCGAACAGTTCAACAGGCAACTGCAGCGGCGAGCGGATGCCGAAGAAGCTGTCGGCCCAACTGCCCACAAACACTTCGCCGTCGCCCTGCTGCTGCCAGATAAAGTCGGGGATGTTGAACACGCTGGCCAGGCTGTCCATGGCCAGGTAGCCGGCGGCAAGGCTGTAGAAAAACGGTGCCTTGACCTGGGCGTAGGCCTTGTCCGGCACGCGAAAGCGCAGCCCGGTCTTGTCGCTGACCTCGGCCAGCACGCCCTGCAGGTCGACGTGGCGCAGGTTCAGCGGCATGGGCTGCGACAGGATCGCCGCCAGTTCGCGGCACACCAGAATCTGCTGCACGCTGTTGATCGCGGTCGAGCGCTCAACAAAACCAATGAAGTGGCGCTGCAGCGGGCCGTCGTTGTAGCCGACATCGAGCATCACCAGACCGTTGACCTGGGCGCCTGCCTGGATGGTGAAGGTCGCCCGGCCGGGGCTTTTGATGTCCAACCGCACTTCATCCTTGATCAGCGGGTAAGGTGTGCCGCCGATCGTCAGTACCTTGTGCAATTTCATGGTGTGGGGGCCAGCCAGTCGTCGACCTTTTTCAAGGTCCGTTCAAAACCGCTCAGTTCCTCTGGGCTACCGGTGCCATCGCCACCACCAGCGACACCGCCGACGGCCGAACCTGGGCCGGACTGCGCCGTGACGCTGTTGCCGGCGCGGCGGTTCTCCACCCGTTCTGGGTTAGACAGCTTCTCCGACAGGGTGAACTGCACCAGCCAGGCGTTCAGGGTGTCATCTTCCCGGGCGCTTACACCGTCAGAGAACTGCACTTCACGGATCCCGAACGCGGCGGCGGTGTCGTTGACGATGCGGTACATCTTCAGCTGACCACCGCCGGCCGTAGCCTCGGCCAAGCGCATGAGGTTGCGCAGCTGCACCTGGTCAACAAACGGAATCATCAAGGCGACCGTCAGCGTTTTGGGTTTAAAGCCCTTGTGCGCGGTCTGGCTGTTGCTGGTTTGCCCTGATAGATCGTCGCTCTCGATACGCAGGTTGGCCGTGATTTTGAGGCGTTTGCCCAGGATCTGTTGACCGTCGAGTAGTAGCGTCATAGGCCGACCAGCTCCCGGACAAAGCTCAAACCATCCAGCGAGCCCACCAGCAGCACGCCGGCGCACAACACCCATTCATGACCAGGTGCATCGCCCTGCAGCAAGGCGCGGCGCAGTTCGTTATTGTCGCCAGGGCCCAGTACCCGCACCCGCATGCTGTGGTCGGCGTTGCCGTCGGCCAGCAGGGCTTTCAGATCATTCAGCTGCTTGTCACGGTCCTGCTGTTGGGCAACTTTACGGCCGGCGAGTGCAGCCAAGTCGGCCATGGGCGAACTGTCGGCGGCGTAGCTCTCCAGCACAGCGATCTGGCCGGCCATGGATTGCTTGGCTGCTTTGACCACCGTGCAACGCTCCAGGGGCAGCGCAGACCAGCGCGGTAAAGGACCGGCGCTGGGGATCTCCCACTTTTCAGCCTCCAGCCGCGACAGGTTCCGTGCCCGACGTTCAGCGCGCACCAGGTCAGGGATCGGCAGCAGCGCATTGAAGCGCGCCAGGGTCTCGGCGAACTGATCCAAGCGTGTGCCCAGGAACATCAGCGACAGCGCGTATTGAGGGCCTGCCGGTCGACCACCGTCACTGGCGTCGACCAACTTGGCGGCCAGTTGCTGCAGCAAGTTCGGCGCGGATAGAAACCGCTGGTGGCCACGTCCCTGCCCTATTCCACTCTGAAATGGCGTAACGGCCATACATGCCGGCGCCTCGCCCATCTGCCCGGCCAGGGCTGCACGGCCGGCCTCAATCGCGCCCTTGGCCGCATCACCAACTGGCCCCGGGTTTGTGCTGGTCATGCCGTCGAGACCCGCCAGGCGCTGACTGGTGCTGGCCAGCTCATTACCGGCCAGTTCCTGGGCTGCCGCCAGTTCGCCCATCCACTGGGTCGACTGCGCCGGCCAGCGCATGGTCACCGGTGCCCAGGTGTTCAAAGCTCAGTCTCCCAGGTCACAGACTCCAACGTCGCCAGATCGCCAGCCGCAAGAGCGAGATCGAGTTGCTGCTTGAGCCTGTTGGCTTTTTGCAGCAACTGCAGCTTGAGGGCCGTAAAGTCGTCGCCCACCTGGCGCATCTGTTGCGCAGTGTGCTGACGAAAATCTTTTAACCCCTGCGCATCGCGGCATGCGTACAAGCTATCCACCTCGGAGAGAATCACGCCCGTCAGGTTCAACTGGTCTTCCAATTGGCTTGAGTAATAATGCGGCGCGCCCAAAGCATTCGAGAGGAACCCGCCGGTTATGGCGGATTCGCAGGCTCGATTTAACGCTTCAACTTGACGCGAATGGGCAAGCTCAGCCAACTCTGCTATCAGGGCTTGAGGTGGATCAATCAATATTGGCAGGCCGTCGGCGTCGTGACTGCGCATCTTTCCAGGGGGCGGGTTGGCGATGACCTCAAGATAACGAGCCTCGCTGATCTCTACCGCATCGGCTGGTTTCACATGCATATTTACACCTGCCAGATAGGAGTTTTGGGTACTCTGGCTGTATAGACGTCTCATGGTCAGTTACCTATTGCGAACCAAGTGATGAATCCGTTTGGAATTGACGTCAGCGTCCCAATGTCCTCTCGAATAGCGACAAAGCTGGACTTTGAAATGTTTCTGACCTGGGCGGTAACACCGCTGTTGATACGCGTCGTATCTGAATAACCGAACGAGTCCACAACACTGAAAACAGCCGTCGGGAACTGAAGCGGGAAAGCCACGAGAGTGTCACCGTCACCAGTGGGAGCGGAGGATTTACCCCACTGAAAAATGAGCCCCCCCAACCAGCTGGGAAACACAACATACCCGTTGGTTGTCAGGCTGATCGCAATCCCCCACCGCAGCTTCTTCGGAGTGACATAGGTAGCGTCATTGAGACCCTCGTCAACTTGGAGTTGGCTGGCCACCTTGGCACTACCCGCCACACTCTCGCTGGCCTGTGCGGCCACCAAGTTGAGTGTCACGTCGGCGCTTCCATCAAAATCCGCACTACCCGTCACTGACCCCGTTACAGAGATCTTGCGGGTGGTGGCCAATCTCGCAGCCTTGCCCACCACGGTGACGCCGGAAACGATGTTCGCAATGCCTGTCCAGATCGCTGCAGTGGCGGCTTTCAATGCCTTGGTAGTGGCCAGAATGGCGCTGCTGTTGGTGTCCTGGTCATCGCTGATGGCGTTCGGCAGGTTGCCCAGCTTTACGTCTTCTTTGGTGGTCGCCCGGGCGCGCAATTGCTCATAGTCGCCCGTACGCAGGGCGAACTGTTGCACCAGGGGGCCGTCGATCGCCTCGACCGGACGGCGATCCGTCACACCGGCAACCGCCAGATCCGCGATCGCCACACAGTAGTGCTTCACCCCCAGGGCGTCGGTGTAGTCAGCTTTTTCAGATCCAAAAACCACCGTCCAGCTCGCCACTACGTCGCTCAATTCGCGCTGCAGCACAACGTCCAGCCAAGCCTTGGCAGGCAGTGCCGGCGGCACAACTGGCAACGCCGCCGATTGCACAAGGCGAATCCCTTCGACATACGCGGTACCAGGGTTGAGCTGGTAGCTGCTACCGACCTTTTCCAACTGCAGCGAACTGCCGAAGAAACAGGCCCGACCGTATACGTCCCGATTGCTCAGGCGCTCGCGCTCGTCAATGCCGGTCAGGCGCACAGTGAAGTCGTGCTGCCAGGTGCTGGCATCAATGGTGATGCCTGTCAGGGCCAGCGCACCGTCGAACGCCACCAGGAAGTTGCGGGTCAGGTTGTTGCCGATCTGCAGCGGCGGGATATTGCGGCGCTTTTGCTGCACAGGAACATACGCCACCGCAAACAGCACGCCCTCTGTAGTTTCCAGGCCGATCCAATTGAAGTCCCAATCGCCGACGTCAGACCCGATCTGCGCGCTGTACACCACCTGGTTGGGGTTAACGTATCCCGCATGTTCGGCGGCAATTTCGCGGACATAGACGATTTGTCCCTCCGCAGGCTTCGGCGCAGCACGGTCTACAGGCGCATTGGGATTCAACCCGGGCACGTTGGCAAAAATGAATCGACTGACTTTCAAGCCCGCATTGGCGGCCTGTTTTTGCGCGATCAGGTTTTCACCTGCAAGGGTAATACTGGCTCCCATGAGGGCTCCTAAAGGCTGGCGACCAGCGTTTGCTGATCGTCGTGAAAGTGGACAAGGGCGATTTGCACCGGCACCGGTGTGATGGTGGAAAAGTCATAGCGCCGGCAGGTGCGGCCGTATTGCTGGATCAGCACACGCAGCAGCTCAGGGTTTTGCGACAGCTGCGAGTCGGAGAAACGCAGCAGCACTACGTCCCAATCCCGGTCGGGCTGACGTTCCTCGATCTCGACGTAACCGACGCCAAGGCGCACCAGGATGCGTTTCATCCCGGCAGTGCTGCCGGCGTCGACGGCATTGATAAAGGCGTGCTTGACCCGCAGGCGATACAAGGCCTCGGGTTCGCCCTTGAAGCGGGTTATATCGCGCTGCCAGGCCAGCAGGTCCAGCACGGTGATGTGGCAGGTGTCGGCGTCCATCTGCAGCAGTGGCCAACGCAACCAGCCCTCGACCTTTTCCCACCAGACTTGGGCCGAAGCCTTGAGCTTGGCCAGCTCGGGGCCATCGAGCCAGAACGGCAGATCGATCTTAATCATGCAGCAGCACCTCCAAGCTCTGGATCCGCGGGATGTTCAGCTCGCTGATAATGTCGTCTGTGGCAAAGCGCAACGACTCGATGCCAGTGAAGTGCTGGTGCAGCTCTTCGCCCAGGCGGCTGAAAGAAAAGCGCGACTGCGGGTAGGTCAGCGTCGGCTGAAAGTCCGTAGCGGTGCTGTCACGGAACGCGGCACGCACGAACAGTGCGGCGTTGTCTTTGAGGGTTTCGCGCTGTTCAGTGGTCAATGTCGAGCGCGGCCAGATCTCCAACTGCACCTGGTGCTGGGTCTCCGGCATGACCATCACCAACAGATCATCGCCGTGGCCATGGTTGCCCTGGTCGCGGATATGCGCGTTTATTTGTTCCAAGTACGTCGCCGCCGGCACGTCGGCTTCGAACAGCACATAGGCATTGGCGCTACCCGGGCCACGTGGCGCGCCGTGTTCGAAATACACGCCATCAGGCCGAACGCCTGGGAAGGCCGAGATCATGGCGCGGTACACCGCGTCGGTGTGCCACTGGTTGACCGCAGAGAACTGGTTACGGGTGCGCAAACGCAGTTCGTCATTCGGCTCAGGATCCGCACCTGGCGTGGTCAACCAACCGTCGCTGTTCACCACCTGGGCGATGCCCGGTACCGGAACGGGCAGGATCGCGTAATAACCCGGGGCCAGGTTGAAACCAGCGCCGGTGTCGGCCGCTTCGACCGGGATCTGCAGTTGCATCAGCCCGTCGGCGAACACGCCCACGGCGGTGGTCAGCACCTGGTAGATATGGCCGTTGATCGATGCGGACTGCACCAGTGTCCCGGCCGGCACTTCCAGGGCGCCGCCAGCGGCTTCGCGGGTGAACAGCAAAAAACCCTTGGCCTTGGTCGCGCCCTTACGTTCGACGTTCACGGCCCAGGCCAGCATGTCGAGCCAGGCGTCTGCAGCGGTCTTGACGAAAAAGTTGGGCAGCACCGTGGCTACAAAGAAATCCAGGATCCACAGCACCGGCTTGGTCACCAGGGAGCGTACCACTCGCCAAAACGGCGAATAGGCACTGGTGTTGCTCAGTTTGCTGCCTTGGGCGGCTACTTCTTTTTCCCACACCTGCAGGAGCCCTGCCTCGGTTGTGGGAATGCCGGCGTCGGCCAGCGCCTGCTTGAAATCTACGTCACTCACAAATCCACCTCGATATCGCCGAATTTCAGGGTTGTCGCCGTGACCAGGTACTGGCCTGGCTGCAGCTGGGTGATCTGCGCAGTGCCCGGTACCAGGCGCTCGTCGGCCTCCACCAGGAGTTCCAGCTGCTGGATGCAGTCGCGTTGTTTGAGCCGATCGCGCTCAGCCACCAGGGTGACCAGCAGCCCGCTGTCGCGGATCATGTGGGCGATGTCCTGGGCAATGCTGGCCCGGTCATCGATCAGCAGCGGCTGACGCGACAGGTCCAGCACCAGGTCGTTGCCGGCAATCAGCAGATCGATGTACTCGCTCATCCGCCCACCGACATGGCGACCATGTTTTCCATCTCCAGGGACGTCATAGGCTTGCTGTTGTGGATCTCGACTTTCTCCACGTGCATGCCTTTGTTCTGGCTGCTGGTGTTGTTCTGGATGCTGGTCAGCAGCCCGCCCTGGGGCACGGCGTTGGGCCGCGCCGGCGACAGGCTTGGAATGGCCGCGTTGATGGTCTGCTGGGCGCGCTGCGCCGCTGCCGCGCTATCCTGGCTGTTCACGCCAATGTCGGTGCCAGGCAGCTCTGGCATGGCGCCAAAGCGGGTTTCAATGTCGACGCCGGGGATCTTGTTCAGCATCTCGATCAGGCCGTTGATTGCCGTGTGAAAGATCGCGACGATGCCGTCCCACGCAGCCTTGGCCATCCCGGCCCAGCCGCCCATCGATGCGAACCAGTCCGACAGCGCGGTCAGTTGGTCGCTGACCCACTTGAACGCCTCGCTGTTCATCAGCGCGGCCGTCCATTCGTCCCAGTACACGACAGCAGCGATCACCGCCGCGACCAGGGCCATGACGCCGACCACGATCCACACGACCGGGTTGGCCAGCAACGCGGCGTTGACCAGCCAGATCGCGCCCTGCCACATAAGCATGGCGCCGCGAATCAGGGTTAGAGCCGCCGTCAGGCCATATACCACCGTGATATAGGTCAGCATCATCAGCTTCTGCATCAGGAACACTGCAGTGGTCCGAAGGCTGATCATCTGCACCACTTTCCAGACGGTGACCATGGCAAGCCAGGCCATGCGACCGGCGCCGACGGCAAAAGTCAGTAGGGACATAACGGCAATTAGCGCCAGGATCGTCAGAGTGACGATGCCGATCACCCGGGTGATGTTGGGGAACATCTGCGTCCAGCGGGTCATGGTGCCAGCGATGCCCGACAGCTTGGCCATCAACGGCGTCAGGATCGGAATCAGTGCCTGGCCAAAGGCGATGCGAAGCGCTTCGACCGCTGCCCCGAACTGTTGCCAAGGGTCGACCATGTCCATGGCCATTTTCTGCGCGTCCTCAAGGCCGCGCACCTTGCCCAGCTTTTCCATGCCGTTGCGCAGGCGGTCGGTGTCCTTGGCCAGGGAGCTGATCACCTGCGCGCCCTCCCCGCCGAACGCTTCCATCAGCTTGGCACTGGCCGACGCACTGGTCAGGTCGCCCAGCTTGCCCTGCAGCTTGTCCATGATCTGCAGCATGGGCAGCGCCTTGCCGTTGGAGTCGGTGAACTTAAGACCCATTTTTTCGGATGCAGCGCCCAGGTTTTCGAAGAACGCCTTATAGCGCCCGCCAGCGTCGCCGCCTTCCATGGTGCTGCTCAGCGAGCCGATCACCGCGAACTGCTCGGCAATATCGACGCCGGCAGCGGTCGCAATAGAACCCACTTCCTTGAAGGCATCCTTGAGCTGGGCGCCGTCGGTACGGAACAGCTGCACGGCCAGAGCAGTTTGCCCACCGAGTTTTTCAACCCATTCGCCCTTGCCCATGGCGTCAGCCTGACCTTTGAACAGGTTGTACATGGTGCCCACGTAGGCGCCCATGGTGTCGGCATCGGATTTGGTGGCCTTGGCCAACAGGTTGCTGGTGTTGGTGAAGGTGGCGAGCTGGCTGCCCGTCAGCCCCTTGATAGCACCCTCAATGTGGTAGGCAGACGCCACAAAATCCCGGGCGTTCTCGCCGTAGTTCACCGAGAACTCCAGCGCCTTTTGATTCAGCGCGGTCAGCGCGTCTTCGGCCACACCCAGGGATTTGACCTCGCCCAGGGCGCGGTTCATCTCCAGCGCAGGCTGCAGCGACTGATTGATACCGACGAACGCGCCCGTCACACCAGCCAGGCCCATACCCATGGTCTTGATGTTCTTCTCGCTTTGCTCGGTCAGCTCGGAAAAGCCCATCTTCACCTTGCCCAGGGGCGCGGTGACCTTGTCGGTCAGGGCCAGGATGAAGTCCAGGCGGGCGCTACGATCGGCCATGTGGTTCCTATCCGTTCAACGCATGGGCTATACCGTTTGCCACGGCGAACTCCATGCGTTTCCAGTGTTCGTCTTCCAGCCACTTGGCCATGCCCATGTTTTCAATGCTGGGCTCGGCACCTGGTAGCCATCGGGTGGTCAGGGCCAACAACTGGCCCAGGCCGTCTTCGGTCAGGCGGTCAGCGTGCTCAAGGGCTTTTTTACGATGATCTCGACGTCAGGTGCGTACTCCTCGAGGAGCGCGCCGGCGATTTGCATGGTCATCACCGGATTGGCCAACACCTCGCGCAGGCCGGCCTTTTCAGCGGGCGACACGGTGCTGCTCAGCAGGTTGAAGGACGGCGCGACCTTGTTGTTGGCGGTCATGGCATTGAAGTACTTGGTCACGTCCTGGGGCGTCAGGGTGAAGGTGAATTCCTTTTCGCCTACTTCCAGGGTGATTTCGCGGGCTTGGATCTGGCTCATGTTCGTATCCGTTGTGGTGGTTGGTTTGAAGGGGTTTCGGGTCAGCGCAGGCACACTTGGTGCACGTAATCCTGCAGGCCCAGGATCATTTGCTTACTGAGGGCAAGTTGATCTCTGAGGGTGAAATAATCCGGTCGAGCGTCTGTTGCGAGTTCGGCGGTACCTGCATCAGCCACGCCGCCGGCGCTGGCTTTTTCGGTGCCGGCGGCGCGGCAGGTGGCGTTGACGAGCAGCCGCTGACGGCGATCGTCAACAGACCGGCGCAGCTCAAGGTTCGAAGCACGTTCATGGTCCAGCTCCAGGGTGCGTTTAAGATCGATCGCGTCACGGTCGGCCAGCATTTCGCCGCTGATGCGGGCGGCTTCGCGTAGGCCCGTCACTTCGAACAGGGCGTTGTCACGCTCCTGGCGGGCGGTGTCGCGTTGCCCCTCCAGGATGTCGAAGCCGATAAATGCGACCACGCACAGCAGCAGCGGAAACAGGATCTCGCGCAGCATCACAAGCCCTCCGCGCACATGGCCGCTTCGGCGCGCCGGCGAGCGTGCAGCCCCGGTACAAAGCGCTTGCGGCCCTGGGCGTCGGTGACCGACGACCACACTGGGCTCTTGCCGTCGGGCCCCCAAGCGAGTGCCTTGCAGCCTTCGGCGATCTTGCCGGCATTGATCAGGCCCACGGCGCGACTGGCGCAGGTGCTAGGCGTACCAAAGTTGTGGCCATGGCTGCTCAGCGCGTCGAAGGTCTTCTGCCCAATCGCCGGATTGGTCAGGCAGTCAGCCAGCGCCAGCTGGCCTTTCTCGACCACCAGCTGCTCCACCTCGGCGCAGCGTGCCGGCGACCAGTAGTCCCCCACAATCAACGGGTACGGGCTGGTGTAACGGGTGATGCCCTTGCACACGGTCGGCAGGCCACGGGCCAACTTGTCTGCGTAGACCGTGTTCTGGCCGTTACCTTCCCAAGTGCCCAAGAACACGACCAATGCGGAGCTGCAGAGCGTGATGCCACCGGCGGCAATCTTGCCGCGCAGGCTCATGGGAACAGGATCCGCAAAAGCGCCGGCCCGACCATCTGCGCGACCACGCCCAGCACCGTCAGCACTGCCAGCATGCGGGTGACCTTGGTACCAATGTCGGACACGGTGGCCGTCAGCTCGCGCTGGCCGTCGTTCAGATCCGAGAGCTGCACAGCCATGTGCTCGAACTCACCTTCCAGCCGCGTGACGCGGGTCGGCACGGTTTCGTGACGTTCTTCCAGGTCGCTGACGCGGTGCTCAAGCACAGCGAAGCGGCTTTCCAGGGTGCCTTTGGGCTTGGCGCGTGCGGTCATCGGCGCTGTCCTTGCTCAGTGAGGGATTGGCACGGCACGCAGCGGGTGATCCCGCCCAGGGCCTGGCGCTTTTCCGGAATCGGCTTATCGCAGTCTTTGCAGTGGGTCAGGCTTGGCCCGCTCGGCCGTGCTGCAGCAAGGGCGGCCGCGATCGCAGCGTCACGCTGACGTTGTTCCAGGGCCTGGGCGCGATCGAACGGGCAAACCATTAGCGCAGGCCCTCGATCTCTGCAGCAGCCAAGTACGGCACGCCGTTGACGCGGATGAAATCCGGGCTGGTGACGTCAAACGGCACCTTGTGCTTGGACTTCTCGCCGCCTTTAGGATCGACGCTCAGCAGGCTGGAGACCTTCAACTTGCAGCCAAAGGCTTCAATGCGCAGCTCTTCTTCGCCGGCCTTGGCAAAGAACACCGAGTCGAAGGGCTCCAACTGGCGGAAGCTACCGGCAGTGCGTGCGGCTTCGATCAGCAGGTTGAAGTTGCTGGTGTCGAATTCGAATTCACCGCTGCACGACACATCACCGTCGACATGACCGTTGGGCACACCTCGGGATTGCGCCACGGCGGTGTTGTCGGTGACGTCCAGGGTGCAGCTTTCAACGTGGATCTGCAGGTCGCCCAGGTTGATGTCGAAGTTTTTACCGCCAATACGGGACATAGGGGATTACTCCGAGTCGTCGTTGGAAAGGTCCAGGGAGATGTTCGCCGTGAGGTCTTTCGGGCAATTGAGGGGCTTGATCTTGATGTACACCTCGACCTTGGTTTTGGTGTGCCAGACCAGCTGGATGTCGCCGTCTTTCGGGGATTCGATCTCGCCCGGGAACACCTGGCCGGCGAATGTCGTGGACTTGGCCATCACGCGCAGCGGCTTCATGAAAGCGCTGATTGCGGCCGCCATACTGTTGGGCGTGTTGTTCAAACGCCGATCGGCAACGCGCAGGATCAGGAGCGGGCGCACCTGGCGAGCGGCCTTGTCGGCCAAACGCAGGTACTCGACCACTTGGAAGTCGCTCGCCGGCGCATCGAGCATGTTGCCGTCGCCCCAGAACACGCCCGGGTAGTCGGGGTAGGTCTGCGAGACCGAGAAACGAGCCTTATCAAGCTCCGCACGGATGGCCGACGGCAGAGGCACACCGTCTTTGTCTTTGGGCACGCTGCCCAAGGCCAATACGGCGCCGCTGGCCACACGCATGGGGCTGTCAGCAATGCTGACGGCAGCGTTAGCCATGCGCCCAGCGAGCACTCCCAGGTCGTTGCCGTGCAACTGAGGCACGACCAGGACACGCGGCGCCGCCAGGTCTTTGGTAATTGCCTTTTGCTGGGTCAGGTAGTCGGCCCAGGTCTGTTCGGCAGTGATGCCGGCGGTGCTGGCCATCACGAAGACACGACGGCCGTAGGTGTTGCTGACAGCGATCGCGGCGTCATGCATGGCCGACAGTTCCGCTGCTGTTGTCACCGGATCGGTGACCACCACGGCTTCCACTGAAAAGCCTTGTTGCTGGGCCTTTTCCAGGGCAACCAGCCAGTCGCCATCAGCAGCGATCGGCGCCGCCAAGCACGCCCAGCGATCGCCGCCATTGGCTTTGGCCGCCGCAACCTGGGCTTTCAGGTCGCTGGGCGGGAGCCCCAGTGCGCCGTCCAGGTCGCTGTCGGTATTGAGGGCGATCAGGCTGCCAACGCTCTTTGCGCCGGGGCCAATGAACAGGAAATAGCGCTCGATCTCGGTCACGGCACCCTGGCCGAGGTTGAGATTGTTAACGCTGACTTTGCCAAGTGCCATGCAGTGCCTCGTTATTTGGGGGAGTTGAGAATTTGTGCCAGCACCTGGTTAACCAGAAGGCTGGTATCCCGATCGGTGCTGACGCCGAGGAACTGGCGCTTTGGCAGGGTTATTTCCCAACTTTGCGCACCGGTGCCTTCGGCTTTTTCGTCGGACAGGATGCGTATCAGCAGGCCCGCCTTGGCGTAGTTAACGTGTTCCTGAATCCAGGCCACGGACGGCCGGGTTAGGCTCTTCTTGCCCTTCTGGCGCACCTTGAAACCCAGGCGCCGCAAGCGCTTTGCCTGCTTATCGGTTGCGGCCAAGCCTTCGGGCACCTTGTTCCACCGGCGCATCTGTGCGGCAGTGCGGCGATCACTGACACCGTGGTGTTGCTGCGCGGCGACCCAAGCGGTCAGGCCGTTACGCCATCCCAGCGTTGCGGAATCGGGGCTCACGTTGGTGACCTGGAGCAACTTGCCCAGGCCGGCTTCCATCTTCTTTTTGCCCTTGCCGTCGCCCTTGCGCGCTTCGAAGGCCGAACCGTCCAGGTTGCGCTGCTCGCGGATGCGCTTACGGCTCATGGTGCGCACGCGCTTGGTGACGTTGTTCAGCAAACGCCGACGCAACTGCGGGGGCAGGCTCAGCAGGGCCAGTTGCTCGCGAACGCCCAGGTGGCCCCGTACGTCCAGCTCGAAAGTGCTACGCGCCACCGCCGCGGACCTCGCCGTGTTCAGCGGTCCACAGGTCGAAGTCGACCAAGCCCCACGTTTTGCCGAAGGCCTCGACCTTGCCGTTGGGGTCTTCGGCCAGGTGCTGCGCCTCGACAAACTCCAGGGTCAGTTCCAGGTCCGCTTCGTCCGGGGTGATCTGGTCGACGGCGAACGTCGGCGCCGGCAGATCGTCGTCCCGATCGGGATCGTTGGATTCCAGCCAGCCGCCTAGCAGCGCCATAAGCAGCGCCGGATTACCGTTGAACCGCTCGATCACAAACACCGCGCGGTAGCGCATATCGCCCATGTACAGGCCCTGGGTGGTGTCCTTCCAGATCAGGTCCAGATTCACCTGTTCGGCCCAGCTGTCGATCTGCTCGGGCAGCACCAGGTCGAGTCCGATCAGGTACGAGGTCAGGGCGCGGAGCTTGTTCATAGCAGTGCCGCCGTGATGCGGCCACGACCCTGCAGCGAGCGAACGGCCTGTTGGCTGAAGGCCAGGAAGGTTTCCGGGCGATCGGGCAATTCCTTGCCCAGGTTCTCGGCGCTCTCACGGCGGACGATGGTCGCGAACTGGGGCAGCAGGCTGGCTTTGGCTCTGCAGTAAACGGCGCGCTTGTACGTCGCTGCTTGAAAGGTGCGCTCCGGTAGAACCCTGGTGTCTGCAGACTCAACGCTTGACACTCCAAGGCCCTGCCATCGCGCTTTTAACTCAGCCAGGTCACGGTTGACCTCGGTCATCGCCGTGGTCAACTCAGCGGTCAGCAGTTCCACCAGGTATTCCGCCGGCAGGCGATAGCCCTTCTGGAACTCGGCCACGTCGAGGTTCGGCCAAAAGCCGTCGTTCTCGATCGCCAGTTCCACCAGGGTGGTGGGTTTACCTGAAAAGCTCATGCTGACCGCTCAAATAGGGCGGGGAGCCTGTTTTCAGTGGGACGGTCCATAAATGGGCGGCTCACTTCCACAGGTCCCCGCTGGGGGGGGTAGTCGGTTATTCGGTGGCCGGGGTAACGGCCGCTTGTTTTGCCAGGGCCTTGCGGACCTTATCGATACGGGTGTTGTTGCCGGCCTGGGCGTACAGCTCGGTCGAGCGCTCCAAGTGTTTGAGCGCGGTTTCCCACTGCTCGGCTTCCATGGCGCGCATACCAATCAACTTGTGGTACTTGCTCGGGATTTGCTCCGTCAGATCCCATTCGCCATCAACACGCGGCAACAGATCGGACAGATAAGGCTCAGGGCTTCGCCTGGCGTTGTACTCGGCGTAGGCCCACTCACACACGGCGTCAGCCACAAACGTCTGGATATCCCGGCGTTTGAAGCGCTCCGGCATTTGCTGGCCTTGATCCATCAGGAAGTCGGCCAGCTCCAGGGCGTCATCGAACTGGGCCGTGTCGAACAGCCAAACCATGATCTGCACCGCAACTCGGTTCGGGAAGTTCAGTCCCGATTCGCAATAGCGCTGAACGTATTCCTGGTACTTGGGCAGAAGCTCTTCGCGCTTAAGCGACTGTTTGCTGGCCAAGTTCTTAAGGTCACTGAGGCGCGCCAGGTCTTGGTCCAATGCCGCTTCCTGCAGCAGCAAATGCTTGCGCGCATTCGCGGGGCTGCTCAGAGCCTCCGCCGGCGAGTAAGGCAAAGCTGCGGAGACGGCAGCCGCCACAACAGCGGCGCCCCCCAGCGCGATGGTGCGGCGCTTATGCGCTAGGGCCAGACTCACGCGACCAGCTCCACGTTTTCGGTCATGGCGAACTTTTCCAGCTGCTCGATCACATAACCTTCATTGCGGCTGTTGAAGTCCTCGACGCGGGAGCGCTTCGGATTGTCGATGGTCTGCTTACGCCAGCTGGAGTCCTGGAAGTAGATCGACAGGTTGTCCCAGCTGGTGACGACAACACCGTTGACCGGGAAGAACGGCACGCTAAAGCTCGGCAAGCCGCCATAGGTAGCGATTACCTGGGCTTCTTCAATGCGCTCTTTTTCGGTCGGGGTGTCGCCCTGCTTTGAATACAGCTTGGCCTTGTCAGCGGCCAGAAGGTCGGTGCCGATGATCGCGATCAGGTCGCCCGCATCACGCAGGCGCTCGTCCACCAGTTGCTTGGTGTCGTGCACCAAGGCATCGAGGTTGGCATAGTCGCCGCCGGCGCCGAGGGTGACTTTCCCGACGACCTTGCCTTCCTTGAGTACCTGAGCCGGGATCTGCTCGCGGGCCTGTTGCAGCCAGCCCTTGTTGACGTCCTGGAGCATCGGGTACTGGGCAATGTCAGTCTGCACGGCGGCGTGGGTACCGTGGAAACCGACCATGATGCGGTCAAGCGCGATTTGTTTCTGCACAGCTGCGGAATAACGCTGATGGAAGTCCGGGAACTTGGCCCAGGCATCGATCTTGGCGTACGGCAGGCCAACATCGGACTCGGTGGAAGACAGCTCATAGGTGGACTGATCCAACGACGATGCGTCTTTGGCTTCGCGATCGGTGGTCTTGGTGTTAGTGCGGCCAGTGACCGGGCCCGACACGCCAATGAAGACCTTCTGACCTTTGATCTCGGTCACCGGAATGACGTTGATACGCCCCAGGAAGTCCGACTTGGCCGTGATGGCGTCGTTCAGTTCCTGGGCAATGCTAGGATCGACGCTGAACATCTTGGTAGCCAGTTCGACGCCATAGCTTTCCGCGATGGCGACCTGCAGCTCTGCGAACATTTGGGCGCCAAAGGCGCTCAGGGAGTAGGCCATGTTAGAGCACCCGCTTTTTGACGGTGGTTACCGGGCCAGGATTGCGCGGCAACTGGCGACCGGTGGAGTTGTTCTGCAGGGCACTGAACTGCTTCTGCAGCGCATCCAGCTTGGCCAGTACGGACTGGTTGCCCTTGCTTTGGCGGCGAAATTCGCGCTCTTGCTCGGCGGTGGCCACGATCTCGTCCACGGCCGTGCTAACGTCATCGATCAGGTCTTGATCGGGTTCAGGCGCATCGGCGGCGGCGGGCTCGATGACGGCTTGAAGGCCGGCAGCGACAACCAGCAGTTGCTCCACCAGGGCCGTCAAAGCCGTTGCTGTAGCTTCATCCATTGGGGGTTTGCTCTCTGTGTTGGGTGGAATGGTTTCGGTGGGCTGCGCACCTGCAGCGAAACGCTTGAAGAAGCCGGTCAGGGCATCGATCAATCCGGTTTCGGCGGTGTTTGGGCTGTCGTCCTGCAGGCGGCCGAGTTCTACCGACGCGGCGTAGTAGGAGGCGCGGTTGTTCTTGTGGGAGAAGTAGAGTTCCTGAGTACCCACGCTGGCAGGCTGGTCGGTAACGCCCAAACCAGTAAGGTAGGCTTTGCCCTTGCCACGGAAGTCCGGAGTAATTTCGATGCTGCTGAACAGTTTCTGGCCCTGGTCATTCAGATACAGCAGGCGGTCGTTGGGCTTCAATTGCGCCTCCAACGCCACTTCTCCGGGCTCCAGGTCTTCGGCTTCTTCCACCAGACGCACCGCGTAAACGGTACCGTGGGAGCCTGGCCAACGTTCGTGGTCGCACCAGATCACCGCCGTATAAAAGGACGGTTTGTAGGTTTCAGCGATATCGCGCAGTTCCTGGGGAAGGATTACGCGCCCATCAACGGTAGCTCCGCTGGTGGCGACACGTTTCCAGAACGAAACAAGGGAACGGGGCATGGGTTTAACTGCGCTCAATCGCTGAATGAGCCGCCAAGATAGGGAGCCGTCAGCCCTCAAACAAACGGTTCAAATGCGCGTTTCTCCTATATTCGCGATATAGGCGGATCACGGAATTTAACTCCGCGTTTCCAGCGTTTTCGCCGCATAGACTGCGGCCCATGTACTACTCGACCGAAGTTAAAGAAGCCGCCAAACGCCTGTTTCTGCGCCGCTGTAAGGCCAAGGAAATTCAGGCGCAGCTCAACCTGCCCAGCATCCGGATCGTCTACTACTGGATCCGCCAGGGCGGTTGGGAAGACATGCTGTCGGACGAAGAACCGCTGACGGCCGTCGGCCGGCGGATCACCCTGCTCCTGGATAAGGTTGGCAGCCTTTCCAAAGACGATCTCAACGAACTGGACCGCCTGACCATCGTTCGCGAACGCCTGCTGAAACAAGCGGCAAAGCCCGCACCGGTGGCGGCATCCAACGGCGACGACATGGGCGAGCCCCAGGAACCGCGCAAGCGCTCGCGTGGCGACCGCTCGAGCCGTGGCGAGGGCGGCGACAGCAAAAAGGAAAAGAAGGCCAAGAACGATATCAGCGGTCTGACCGAAGTCGACTTCCTGGATAAGTTCATCAGCAAGATGTACCGGTATCAGCAGGAGTTGTTCGCAGCCAAGCAAAACCCGCTGACGAGCCGGATCCGCAACATCCTTAAAAGCCGCCAGGTCGGTCTGACCTACTACTTCGCCGGCGAAGCGTTCATGGACGCGGTACTCACTGGCGATAACCAGGTGTTCCTGTCGGCCAGCCGATCGCAGTCGGAGATTTTCCGCAGCTACATCATCCAGTTCGCCAAGCAGTGGTTCGACATCGAGCTGACCGGCAACCCGATCACGCTCAGCAACGGCGCCGAACTGCGCTTCCTGTCGACCAACAGCAGCACCGCCCAGGGCTACCATGGCCATGTGTACGTGGATGAGTACTTCTGGATCCGCGACTTCGAAAAACTCAGCACCGTGGCCAGCGCCATGGGCACCCACAAGAAGTGGCGAAAAACCTACTTCTCGACGCCCAGCGCTGTGTCGCACCAGGCGTACCCGTTCTGGTCGGGCGAGGAATTCCGCAACAGCAAACGCGGCAAGAAAGCCGGCGGCACTTGGCCCACCGAGGCGTCCTACACCCAGGGCGCCCTGTGCCCCGATGGCCAATGGCGCAAGACCATCACCATCCAGGATGCGATTGATGGCGGGTGCGATCTGTTCGACCTCGAGCAACTGCAGCTGGAGTACGACGAAGACAAATTCCAGCAGCTGTTTTACTGCAAGTTCATCGACAGCAGCCAAAGCGCGTTCGGCCTCAAGGACCTGGAGCGCTGCTACTCCGACCTGTCGTTGTGGGAGGACTACAACCCAGAACTGGACCGGCCTTTCGGCAACAGCCCAGTGTGGCTTGGCTACGATCCGAGCCGGACCCGCGACGACGCCACGTGCGTGGTAGTCGCCCCGCCGCTGGAACCCGGGGCAAAATTCCGCATCCTGGAAAAGCACAGCTGGCGGGGGCACTCGTTCAACTACCAGGCCGCCCAGGTCAAAAAGCTCACCGAGCGCTTCAACGTGCAACACATCGGTATCGACATCACCGGCGTGGGCTATGGCGTGTTCGACCTGGTGCGCGACTTCTATCCGAAAGCCACGCCGATCCATTACAGCCTTGAGACCAAGAACCTGTTGGTTCTCAAGGCACAGGACACGATCCAGGGCAGTCGCATCGAGTGGGACGCCGGCTGGACTGACATCGCCCAGGCGTTCCTGACCATCAAGCGCGGCACCACCACCAGCGGCCAAGTGACCTACAGCGCTTCGCGCACCGACGCCACCGGCCACGCCGATATCGCTTGGTCGATCATGCACGCCCTGTTCAATGAACCCCTCAACACCAACAAGCGGCGCCGTAGCCGCTACGTCACGAGCGGAACCAATGCCCAAGCCACGACACAAAAAGCCCCAAGCCACTCAGCAGGCGCGACAGCCGCAACCCATGCGGGCGTTCACCTTCGGGGAACCCGAACAGGTGTTGTCCGGCAACATCGGCGAGTACCTGGGGGTGTTTCTCAGCGACGACGGCGAGATCTACAAACCGCCGGTGTCGCGGGCGGGCCTGGCCAAGCTGCTGCGCGCCAACGCGCACCACGGCGCGATTCCCAAGTTCAAACGCAACCTGCTGCTGCGTGAATTCATCCCGTCCGAGGGCTGCAGCACGCAGACCATGGGACGGGCCAGCCTGGACTACATGGTGTTTGGCGAGGCGTATTTCTATCGCGACACCAACGCCTTTGGCGAAGTGCTGGAGATGCAGCACCTGCCGGCCATCAACATGCGGGTGAAGGTCGACGGCGGATTCAGGATGCTACTGCCCGACAGCAAATTCATGGACTTCGACCAGGACGAAATTGAACACGTCCTGGACTACGACGTGGAACAGAACATCTACGGCGTGCCTGACTATTTGGGCGGCCTGCAGGCGCTGTTGCTCAACGAGGCCGCGACCCTGTTCCGCCGGCGCTACTACAGCAACGGCGCGCACGCCGGCTACATCTTCTACACCAACGACCCGGACCTGACCGAGGAAGACGAGGAGAACCTGCGCGCGCAAATCAGCGCGAGCAAGGGCGTGGGCAACTTCCGCTCAATGTTCGTCAACATCCCCAACGGCAAGGAAAATGCGATCCAGATCATCCCCGTGGGGGACTTCCAGGCCAAGGACGAGCTGGAGAAGGTGAAGAACATCACGCGCAACGACGTGATCGCCGCCTGGCGAATGAATCCAGCCCTGGCCGGGATCATCCCGGAAAACAGCGGGGGTTTTGGGGATATCGAGAAGATCGATCGCGTGTACACCAGCAACGAGATCAGGCCCATTTGTCAGCTGTTCAACCAGTTGAACGACACGCTTCGACGCGACAGGCGTATCGACTGGAGAAAGATCGATAACGCAGGCGAAACCGCTACCTGATGTTTCAAATGTAGAGAAATATCCTGCATCACATGCGAACATAGTGGCAATTCGCTGCGCCCTGGGGAGGGAACCATGAGAGTGACTTGTAAGTGTGGGCACAAAGGCCGAATTGCATCGCGTGAGGTGCTTTCTACCGACTTTGCAAAACTGTACTGCCAGTGCCTCGACGCAAAATGTGGGCACAGTTGGGTAGCAAATCTCACGTTTTCCCACACGCTTAGCCCGTCCGCACAAACATTCGACAGGCTACTGATTGATCGGCTCAGAGACATGCCCAGGGCGCAGCAGCGGGAGCTGTTTGAAAAGCTTGGATCGCAGGCAGTCGCATGATGCAAGCCGCCGACAACGACATGCCGGCGGCTCAGGAATCAATCGTCGTCGGACTGATCCGGATTGCTTATCAGCGCTTCGGTCAGCCTGCGCAATTGCTCCTGGTCACGCTGGCTCAACTGGCGGTAAAAGCCAATCAGACGGCGCTCAATGTGCGAAAGCTCATACCGCGCAGATGCAGCGACTTCAACGTAACCGGCATCGGCGTTTGTGCGATCCAACATGCTTACCACTCCATAAAATCCATTGCTGTCGCAGTGATATGGGGGCGAGCCAGTGTGATGGCAGAAACACCTTGTTCAATCCAGTCCCTTGGCAGCGTCGTCAGCCATCGCCTTCATAAAGCGTCGGATGGCTCTTTGATCATCCGCCGGGATACTGCGGTACTGCTGAACAATACTGTCCTCAGCCTCAGTAAGAGCCTCAGATTTCAGCGTGGCGCGAGTTCCGCTCACGATGAAAAGCACATCAAACCCCAGCAAGCTTGCGGCCATGCTCAGGTAAGACGCCGGGGCATCGCTGGCACCGGACTCGTAATTTCCTTGAGTTCGCTTCGAGACGCCGAGGTGTTCAGCGAGTTGATCTTGTGTCAGCCCAGCCTGGGCGCGTTGTTGGCGCAGCCTTGCGCCAATCTCTTCAGAGAGAGTCAATATTTTTCCATCCGCATATTTACAATGGCAGTTTTTTGCCACATTCTGCGCTCGTCATCACACGAAAACGCAAGGAATTGCACTATGCCCAACTCAACCATCACCGAGCAAGCTCGCCAACAAGCGCGTGCGTCCTTGGAGAAGCGTGGTCAGACAGCGAAAAATTTTGCTGCTTTACACAACCTCAACCCCAGCACCGTCTACGCGGTGCTGAACGGCCAAAGCCAGTGTCGCCGTGGGGAGGCGCATCGAGCAGCCGTCCTCCTGGGAATCAAAGACGGCGTGATTGCACAGTAATGGCCATGTCTCTGAGGGAACAGCAGAAGATGAAAAATCAGGTTCTAAAAACACGACGTGAAGTCGTAAGTGCAATTATTTGCGCCTACGAAGGTGGTCGCGAATGCGCCGCCGCTCGTATCGGCCTGCAGCTGAAGAAGTTCGACAACCACGCCTACGAGAACAACAACTGTCGCCCATTAACCGATGCGCAGATCTACCAGATGGAGCAAGTCACGGGCACCCATCACCTGCCTAACTATGTCGCAGCAATGTACGGCGGCATGTTCGTCCCAGTGGTCCATCCAGACAGATTGGATAACGTGGAGATGTACGCACGGGCCATGCAGAGTTCAGCCAAACAAGGGACCGTCGACCAGATCATTGCCCAGGCACTTGATGACGGGGTGATCACCGACGTTGAGGCCGAGCTGATCCAGAACGCCCATACCTTGCACATGGCCGCACGCACCGCCGAAGTGTATGCCGCGATCGATCTCTACCGCGCCAAATCGGGGAAAGCCAAATGACCACTCAAACCAATGCCCTCGACTATCAGGAATGCATGCAGAACGCCGCGCTGGCTTTCCTGGAGCGCCATCAAGCCGAACACCTGAGCGATCTGTCGGCACTGCTTAACCGCGCAATCAATCACCTGGTGAACAGCTTCGACGTAGCAGAATCGGTTGCAACCAAACTGACCTCCCTTGCTCACGTCGAGTTAATGGAAATCGCTTTCCGCCAGCGTCTCATCTTGGACCACAGCACCGAGACCATCGTGGTGATCCGCGACCCGATTAAAGGGCATTGCTGGTCCGTGCCTGTCAGCCTGATCTATCAACGCGTCCTGAACACACCGGACAACGTCCGTCTGCGCTCCGCGCACTCGTAACACCCAACCCAAACCAAACGCCGGCCCCACGTCCCGTGGGTTTGGGTGAGCTGCGCCCGAAATCGAGGTTTCACGATGGTAAACGCCGTAATTGTCACAACTCAACTGCCCCCGGCCGAGGCCGAAGCGTTGCTGGCCGCGCTGCGTGAACAGTATCGCTTGAGCCTCAATGAACATTGGTACGACGACCAATTCCGCTTTGTAGCGGACGGTCTTCGCCACGGCGCAATCCTCGCCCACGTCCCGGTAATGGCAGCGCAAAAACGCCTGATGGCAGCCCTATCCCACAGCCTCAAAGCAGTGAAGTAACCCCATGAAAGAAGATCTTCGTCACGACGTGCTGCAGCGCTTGGAATCCGACTACGGCCTGAAACATCGCAAAGATACCGATTACATGCGCGGTGGTGAGTGCCCTAAGTGCCACAAGCGTGAGCTGTATTCGCGTCATGACAAACCCTGGCTGGTGATCTGCGGCCGGTCTGAGAAGTGTGGCCACACCCTGCACGTCAAAGAAATCTACAACGATCTGTTTGAAGACTGGAGCAAGCGTGCGCCGGCGACGGACAACGCACCCACGGCCACAGCCCGCGCCTATTTGGAGTTTGGACGTGGATTCAACATCGAGTTGATCGCCGGCTGGTTCACCCAGGACTCCCACTATTCAGGGCAGCATAACGCCGGCAGCGCCACGGTTCGTTTCGCTCTGGAGAAAGGCGGCTACTGGGAACGCCTGATCGACAAACCAGCCCGCTTCGGAAAGATGAAAGCCCGTTTCGCACCAGGTGAAAGCTACCGGGGCACGTGGTGGTGCCCGCCGTGCGTCGACGTCTTGGAAGCGAAAGAAATCTGGATCGTTGAAGGCATTTTCGATGCCATCGCCCTGGTCCATCACAATATTGCTGCCGTATCGGCTATGTCTTCGAACGCCTTCCCGGCTGACTCGCTGCAGGCGATCGTGGCTGCCCGTCCAGGCAATTTGCCGAAGCTGGTGTGGGCATTGGATAACGAGCCAGGTGCACACGCCTATACGAAGCGTTGGGTGCGTATGGCGCGTGCACTGGGCTTCACTTGCGAAGCTGCACAAATCCCCCAGCGGGACAACCGGAAGGTCGACTGGAACGATCTGCACCAGCGATGGCAGTTCCTGGACGAGGGCGCTAAACGCGACGCCCAGTTTGACAAGGACATCACCACCGCCCGCCACCACGGCGCGCTGCTGATAGCCGACAACGCCACGGAGAAGGCCTTGGTGATGTTCGATTGGAAGCGACGTAGCGAATTCCACTTGGAGTTCGGCAACCGCCTCTACTGGTTCAAGCTTGACCTGGAGAAGTACAACAAGGCGATTCAGGAACTTGAAGACAGCGAACACCACGACGACCAGCAACTGAACAACAAGCAGATGCGTGCCAAGGCCATGCAGCAGTGCGGCGCTCTGCAGCGTATCGCTACGTGCAATCCAAAAGCGCTGTACTACCAAGAAAACAAGCTCACCGACGAGTCTTGGTACTACTTCCGCATCACCTTTGCACATGACGCCGCGCCTATTAAGAACACCTTCACCAGCTCTCAGATCGCATCGTCTGCAGAGTTCAAGAAGCGCTTACTCGGCATTGCCCCAGGCGGGATGTTCACCGGCACCACGCAACAACTGGATGCGTTCATTGAGGAACAAACCGACGCGCTGAAAACCGTGCAGACCATTGACTTCACCGGGTATACCCGTGAACACGGGGCATACGTCTACGGTGATGTGGCGGTGCGCGACGGGAAGGTGTTCAAGCTCAACGAGGAAGACTTCTTCGATATGGACCGGCTCAGCATCAAGACCTTGAGCCAGTCCGTGATCCTAAACCTAAACACCGACCTGCAGAAGTTCGAGACTGAATGGCTTGAGATTATATGGGAGTGCTTCGGCGCCAAAGGCCTGGTAGCGCTCGCTTTCTGGTTTGGCTCCCTGTTTGCAGAGCAAATCCGGCAGCACCAGAAAAGCTACCCGTTCATGGAGATCATCGGCGAACCAGGTGCCGGCAAATCCACTTTGATTGAATTCCTGTGGAAGCTGTGCGGCCGGAGCGACTACGAGGGCTTCGACCCAACTAAGGGCACACCGGTAGCCCGGGCTCGCAACTTCGCCCAGGTCGCCAATCTGCCGGTGGTGCTGATTGAATCCGAGCGGGAAAAGACCGACGGCAGTCAAACCAGACAGTACGACTGGGACGAACTGAAAACCGCTTATAACGGGCGTAGCGTCCGCTCCACCGGTGTGAAGAACAACGGCAATGACACCCGGGAACCGCCTTTTCGTGCGGCCGTGGTCATTGGCCAAAACCACGCTGTCAACGCGTCAGAACCCATCCTGCAGCGGCTTGTGCACATTGCAATGACGAAAGAAGGCCAGACACCCCAGACCAAACTGTTGGTGGAAAAGCTGGAGCGCATGCCGGTGGATCGCGTCAGCGGCTTCCTGGTGAAGTCCACCATGATGGAAAGCGCAGTGATGGAAACTGTCCGCGAAAAAGGTCCCAAGTACGAACAGCAATTGCTCGCCCTGCCCGAAATCCGCACGGTGCGGATCGCAAAGAATCATGCCCAGTTGCACGCCCTGGTCGACGCCCTGGTGCACGTCGTCCCGTTGAAAAAACACCACGTGGATGCAGCCCACGCCGAGATTCAAAGCATGGCCAAGGCTCGCCAGTTGGCCATCAACGCCGACCACTCCGTCGTTGTGGAGTTTTGGGAACTGTTCGACTACCTCAACGGGCCTGATGGGGATCTCAACCACTCCCGAACTGACGGCCTGATCGCCGTTAACCTGAACGAATTCGCAGAAATGGCGGCGAACAAACGGCAGAAAGTCCCGGACTTGACCGAACTCAAACGCCACCTCAAGACCAGTAAGTGCCCCAAGTTCATTGAGACCAATCGCACCGTTTGCTCGGCACGGGCGAAGGACGCGTTCGACAAAGCAAAAACCATTCGCTGCTGGATGTTTCGAAGCGACTGACCACCACCAGGAGCAACGCCAATGCACATACAAATTATCACCGGAGAAGGTCGGGACGGCGGCACGAAACAGTTCAAACACATGATGGAGCTGCAGCAGTGGATTGGCGAGGCCAGCCAGCTGGTACACGCCGAGGCATATAGCGCTGCTGGCCTGGTCGAGATTTTGGAGGTCCGTGGTGCCACGGAGAATGAACTTCTGGTTCTGCAGTGCACAAGGCAGCAGATCCAGGCGGTATTGGAATGGCAGTCAGCCATAGACGAAGTGATCGAGCTGGAGAACCTGGTGATCCACCTCGTTAGGCAAGTGCAACCAACCACTGCCGGCGAAGGCCGGTAATTAGACGATACCGAGGAGTTACAGCTCCCCGGTACCAACCACCACTGAGGGCAACACCATGCAAGCACAGCACCAAAGCAGCAGCGGCGACAAGGCTACCACAGCGCCAGGCGAAGGCATGCAGGAGGCACGACACCTGATGGCCATCCGCATCGTCGGTACCGCGCTTTTCGATTACCAGGTGCACAAGACGCCCGACGCCCGGATCCGCCTAGAGGCAGTCACCACCATGGCTCACCTGCAAGGCGATCTCACTGCAGGTGAAAGGGCATTAGTGTCGCAACTGTTGGCCAATCAATAGTTCCAGCAGTTTGCACTCCAACTTCTAACAATCATGCCCCGGCTGCAGCGCTAGACTGCCCGGGGTGCTCTAGCTTACAGAGGGCTAGCAATGAACTCCCGATCGGACAACGTCCTGATATTCACCGACCTGCAGCGCATCACCGGCTACCAACGCCGGTCTGATGTTGAGCGGTCGCTGATCGACCAGGGCGTTCGCCTATTCCGCGGCCGTACTGGACCATGGACAACGCTGGACCTTATCAACCAGGCCGCAGGCATGAAGCCCGCCATTGCAGAGCGGTACGACGCCGATATCCTATGAGAAAAGCAAGGAAGCGGAAGCACAATCCGCACATCCCCACTCACATTGACCAGGCCGCTCTCCCAGCGACCGTTTACTTTGATCAGCGGAACGAAGGGGTTTGGTACACCCTTCATCGTGACGAGACGGGCACACAGCGCCGGCGCAACATTGCGCCGGCTAGTGTTTCGCTGGCAGAGCTGCACCAGATCATGGACGAGTCATCCAACGTCGACCGAGGAACGCTTCGTTACGTTTGCGCCCAGTTCCACGACAGCGATCGGTACAAGAAACTCAGTTCGAAAACCCACGACGACTACTGCTATTCCCGCGATGTTCTTCTGGACATTCCCACCAAGCTGGGCAAACCGCTGGGGGATCTGGCTGTTCGGAAATTCACCTCTGCGCTGGTGCAGCGGATTGTTGACCGACTTGCGGACGAAGGCACGCCATCGAAGGCAGCTCACGCTTTACGCTACCTACGCCGTGTACTGCAGTGGGGCCGCAATCGCGGCTTCCTCGAGGTGAACCCAGCCCTGGGTATTGAGGCGCCCGTGGAGCGCAAGCAGCGCCGCCTGCCGAACCACCAGGTCATGGACGCTCTCATCGACCGGGCGATCTCCAGAGGGCTGCTGCATCGCAACGAGAAAGGCGGCTGTCCCGAATACCTGGGCTACGTTATGGAGTTGGCCTATCTCTGCAGGCTGCGCGGCATCGAGGTCGTGACTCTTACCGACGAAAACGAACTGGAAGGCGGAATACTGACCAACCGTCGAAAGGGAAGCCGCGACAACATCGTTCGTTGGACACCACGGCTACGCAAAGCATGGGATAGCGCGAAAGCCTATCGGGCCAAGATATGGGCCAAACGCATAACCGCCATTCCGATCATCCCATCCCGTCGAAACATCATTGTGGCCAGCCACGGCGGCCCACTGCGGAAAACCAGCCTAGATACAGCTTGGCAACGCTTCATCACCCTGGCACTCGCGGAGGAAATCATTACCCCAGAACAACGGTTTGCCCTGCACGATCTGAAACGTCGCGGCATCACAGATACCACCGGCACCCGGGCTGACAAGCAAGAGGCTAGCGGCCATCGCGACCCAAAAATGATGGACGTATATGATTACAGCATTCCCACTGTCGACCCTTCCACGAAGTGACGAACGTGTGAAGCTAGACAAGCAGGCATGGCTAAAGCTATACAACCGTCCGAAGATATAAAAAACCGAAACAATTCTGTTTTTTTAAACCCAGAGAATGGACTCAGCATGACTCAAAAAGATAAAAATCAATCTTCCGCAGATCCAAAGCCCGTTCTAACTAGTGAAAAAGAACAAGAATCGAAGAAAACGTGTTTTGTAATCATGCCCATAGCGGATATGGACGGTTATGAACCAGGACACTTCACCCGGGTTTATGAGCACCTGATAAAGCCGGCATGCTCGAAAGCAGGATATATAGCACATCGCGCCGACCTTGTTGCCGCAAGCAACTATATAATTATCGACATATTACGAAAAATTGTTGAGAGCGACTTGGTCATATGCGACCTAAGTGGGCGAAATCCAAACGTATTATACGAATTGGGGGTTCGCCAAGCATTCAACTTGCCAACCGTATTAATAAAGGACCAAATAACCCCTCGAATTTTCGATATCCAAGGGCTGAGATGTGCTGATTATCGGCACAATCTGAGAATTGACGAAGTGCAGAAAGAACAGGAAAACATCCGTGCGGCGATCATCGAAACCGCTGAAAAACCCAATGACTTCAACTCTATGATCCAGTTATTGGGCTTAAGCCCAGCACCTTTACCGTCACGGGTTGAATTGTCGAATGACACGAGTGTGATCCTCCAGTCACTAAAAAATATTTCTTCAAGGCTAGCTGACATCGAAGCCGCTCCCGTACGCATACCTGTGAAGCGTACTCTCAGCGACTTCTTAGGTACCATACAAACCGTTACGGTACCATCCGAAGATGAACCAGAAAGCTATATAGTAAACGGAGAACAAATGTATAAAGGAGAAAGGATTTACTTCGAAGGGAAAGACGTAGGAACCCTTATTAACTACGATGCCTCGGGCATAACAATTGCCACCCATGATGGTAAAAGAAAAAAGTACCCACATAACCACCCTAAGTTCTCAACTTTCACAACGCTGCCGTTTTAATGTTCAAGTCTATCGAGATATGGAAAACAAGAATTGCTTATCAGTAGCTCTCCTCTGAGATACGCTGGATTATTGTCATCTTAGCGTTACGGTCGCGGTGAAGACGTAACAAGCCGAGTAGCCGCACCGGCGTAGCAGGGTCTCAGCCCCCTGAGGACGTAACAGAAATCTCTATAAGCTATTGATTTAAAAAGATTGTTTAGATGACTTGTAATCAGTAGGTCCCGGGTTCGACTCCTGGTGCCGGCACCACATTAGGCTCCATTGCATTCCACCGAATGCTCTGGAAGCCCCGAAAACCCGCCCTTTGGCGGGTTTTTTCGTTCCAGGACCCTCTGTCGGGATCCAACAAAATCCCCCTTCCCCGAGGGTATGTTAGGGGTACTGCGATTTTCCGGTCAGGAGCGCGTACCCCTATGCCACGTCTAGCGATCCCTCTCAGCGACCTGCAATGCCGCACGGCCAAAACCCGCGAACGCGCCTACAAACTGTTCGACGGCGGCGGCATGTACCTTTTCGTCAAACCCAATGGCGTGAAGACCTGGCGCTTGAAGTACACCAAGCCCAACGGCAAGGAAGGTACGCTCATTATCGGCAATTACCCCATCGTTACCCTTTCCGTCGCACGGCGTAAGCGAGACGAAGCCAAGGCATTGCTGCTCGACAATCTCGACCCAATGGAAGAAAAGAAGAAGGCCAAGATCGTAGCCCAGCGGGCGGCACTGCTTTTCGAAACCGTTGCTCTGGAGTGGCACGCCGACATGTCCCGTCGCTGGACCGAAGGCCACGCAAAAACCGTAATGAGCCGACTGCGCACCCACGTCTTCCCGCTGATCGGCCAACGCCCCATCGCCGAACTCGATACCCACGACCTGCTAGAGATCACCCAGCGCATCAAGGAACGCGGCACCATGGATGTGGCGTTAAGGGTACAGAACTACTTATCCACCATCATGCGCGGGGCCAAAAGGGCTCGGCAGATCACCATGAATCCTGCACTGGATCTGGCAGGCTCGATTTACGCGCCGCGCACAATCCATCGCCCGGCCCTTTCCCTCAACCGCCTACCCGAACTGCTACACCGTATCGACAACTACAACGGCCGCGAGCTGACGCGCCTTGCCGTGCTGCTGACTCTGCATGTGTTCGTCCGCTCCAGCGAGTTGCGCTTCGCTCGATGGAGTGAGTTCGACTTCCAACGCGCCATGTGGGAAATCCCCGATACGCGCGCACCGATTGAAGGGGTACGCAACTCCACACGCGGGACCAAGATGAACGGCGACATTCAAATGGTTCCGCTATCGCCGCAGGTCATCGAAATACTGGAGCGTCTGCGCAGCCTGAGTCGCTTTTCAGAGTTGGTGCTACCGGGCGACCACAAGTACTGGAAGCCCATGTCCGAGAACACGGTGAACACCATGCTCCGCAACGTCGGCTATGACACCAGCAAGGACGTGTGCGGCCACGGCTTCAGGACCATGGCCTGTAGCGCCCTGCTGGAGTCCGGGTTATGGACCGACGCAGCCATCGAAAGACAAATGAGTCACAAGGAACGCAACCGCGTGCGCGCCGCGTATATCCACAAAGCTGAATTTCTGGAGCAGCGCCGGCTGATCATGGCGTGGTGGAGCAACTACATCGACGCCAACCGCCATGGTCATGTGACGCCCCACGAATTCGCTCACCCGGTCGGCGACAACATTACCGCCCTACAAAATAGCCGTGGCGCATCCAAACGTGGGTAAGCCAATGAGATCACCGCAGTCCACCCTTCCACGCGGGTCCATCCAAGCGGGGCTGCAAAGCCGCCCTGCTTGGATGGACCTCACTTAAAAAATCTAAAGCCCACGCGAATTGTCTGTGGAAAACCATAGATTTCCACCGGTGGATAATTTCATCCACAGCCATAGAATTCCCGAAAATTCGAGCCTTGACCCAAATTATCCACAGGCGTAGAAAAGATCGGGCAAAGCGCTGTCGTTGACAGCAACCCAGGTAGCCAGAACCTTTAAGGCTACGCCACACCGTGGTGGTTCTCCCAAAGTGCGATTAGCGTCCGGCGGCTCGCACGGTCACAGCGATGTGATGGATGCTTACTTCTAGCAGAGTGCCCACTGCGGCAATTCACACCCCTTCCTAGCTGTTCTGCAGCAACCTATCCGCTTGGCCATTTCACTGCGCCAACCTGCGCCCGTCTCTTTCTCTGGAAAGAGACGGGCGCTCCTACCGCTGCTGCAAGCCCACCTCGTATAAGGCTTTGCGGCAATTCCCTCTGTGACAATCGGCGTGACAAACACCGAAGTCATCAGCAACAGCGACGCAGATGATGGTGCCGCAGTCAAAGGAATGGACTGCACCTGACTGACAGTCAGGCATGCCCCGGTCATCGCATCACTGCCTTCACCTGACTCAGGATCTCGCGGCGCAGGTCTCGTCAGCCAGCGCAGCCTCCACCCGCCCACTTCATCTGAAGTGTTCAGGAGGCCAGGTCATGAGGTGCCCAAGCTCCCGGTCGTAAAGAGCCGCCAGTCCCGCGTCAGTGGACAACCCTCACAGGTCGCAGGGGCCTTGATCCCTGATAACACTCAACATTCTTGGCGGGATGACGTGGGGAAGGTTTCAAAGGTTTTGGCTTCGAGAGGAGTTTGATCATGGCATTGGTAGGTAGACGGGACGGGCGGAACTTTGGGTATGGACGGCAACTGAGTTATGCCGGGCCACAGGCGCTACGTGATCTGTTTGGCGGCGGGCATTACGGCACGGTCAAGGCGCACAGTGATCGCTGGCAGGCGTTTGTACGCTGGTGTCGCTCGGAGGAAGGGCCGGGGGTTAACGATGCGCGGCAGATTAATTGGCAGACCTTGCTGGACTACGCCGGACATCTGCGCCAGCAAGTTGAACAAGGTGAGCTGGCCATCGCCACCGCGCAAAACCGGTTGTCCAGTGTGAGTCGGACCATGGCTGCGCTTCGCGGTGATCAGTATGTGAAAGTGCCGAGCCCGAGTAAGGCGTTGGGAATGCAGCGCACCAGTGTTCGTCGGTCAGCGCCGCAAGGCCAAGACCGCGAACAGGTGAAGCGGATCGTCGACGTGCTTTGCGAACACCAGCAGCCGCGCGCCGCGGCCATCGCTCAGTTAGCGCGAGCCACCGGCATGCGCTTACGCGAGGCGATTTTGGCCGACCTGCCTCGACTGCAACGGGAAGCCGAGCAACTCGGAAGGATCAACATCCAGGATGGCACCAAAGGTGGCCGTTCGGGTGCTTTAGCCCCTCGCTGGATCCGGGCAGATGATCATATTCGTGACGCGCTGAGTTTTGCCGAAGAGGTCGCGCCGGACGGTAGCCGCAACCTGTTAGCTCCGCACGAAAGCTACCGCGATTTCAGACAGTGTGTCGTTCGGCCTGCTCGGGACATCCTCCATACGCACAACCTCAAAGGCTTTCATGAACTACGGGCGGCCTTTGCATGCGAACGCTATGAGCAAATCACCCACCATCCTGCGCCCATCAACGGTGGCAGTTGCTACCACCTCGACCGACATCTCGATCAGGAGGCCCGAGCACAAATCAGCCATGAACTCGGGCACGGCCGCATCGACGGGGTATCGGCTTACATTGGTGGTCGAGCATGAGCAAACCATTCGATATGGAGTTGTTCCTGGCGGGCGTCCTGACCGGGTCGCATGCCACGCGCCAGCGTCACCTTCGTCAGGCGAAGGCTATCCAAACAGTTATAGCTGAGCGCTGGCAACGAGACAGTCCATGGACTTGGCGGCAAAAGCATCTCGCATGGTTTCTGAATCACCATGTGAGTCAGCACGCCAAACTGTCGCGCTACTACTATCTGCTCACCATGCAAATCCTTGTTCGCCGCTTAGGAAAGTCCTGGCATTTCAACAGATGGGCGAAAGGTGAGTAACCGGCCAATTCTGTTAAAAAGTGCGGCGGCACTGATCCCCCATCGACCGTGACCTAATCCAGTCAGCACGGATGATCGAACAGAGCATCGACTCACCCAGGTAGTGAGACCACTACCGCCAGACAGTACCGTATCAACCACCAAATGACGTCGGAAATGCCAGGTTGCTCCATGTGATGGTCTTCCGAGAAACAAGTGGGAGGTTTAGACGACAGGGCTGCGCTGGCCATGCCAATCCTCTCCGATCAAGCACTTTGAGGAGGCGAAGAAATCGAAGCTGGCCAAAGTGATTAGGGGCATGGCGGTGCGGAAATCAGCTATGGTACCTTGATATCAAACTGACGCTACGGTAATACCACGCCATGCTCCGCTTGAAAAAATGGGAAGTTTTGAACTCCCTGGAAAAGGACTACCGAGACCTTCACTTATGTATACGAAAGTGAATTTTGTTCAAGCATTTCACGGCGACTCAATTCTGGTTGAACATGAAAGCCAAAAAGGCAATATAACCATTTTAATCGATGGCGGCCCTAAAAAAGCATTTACCCGAAAAAGCGGTAAGCAGTTAATATCCGGCCCATTGAAAAAAGAGCTAGACAAACTAATTGCAAATAGTAAAAAAATTGACTTACTGATTTTATCGCACGTTGATTCAGATCATATTGGCGGGATTATCAAGGCATTTAAACATCCAAATTATCTGAGCCACCTAACAAAAAAAGTACTTTTTAACTCGCCAAAGGTTATAGCCACCAACGCAGGAATCCCACCCCCGCCAACATTTTTGGATTTAGAATATTTTGGCGACACCCGTGAAACCTCATACAAAGAAGGCGCAGAGTTTGAAGACATCCTTCTCGGATTGGATGACATCTGGCACCGTGAAAGCGTCACTGCATTAGATAAATACATTTTAAACGAAGAAATGGCTTTCCATTTCCTCAGCCCTACCCAAAACGACCTACATCGAATGTTAACCGGCTGGGCTGAGGACAGTAAATCGACGGATACCGAGACGTCCGGCTGTAAAAATGATTATGAATATAGTTGCGAAAGTTTGCTGGAAGCAGATAAATTCGTGGAAGATCCTTCTGTAACCAATGCCAGCTCAATAAGCTTTATACTGTCTATTGGCGACAAAAACATACTGTTTCTTGGAGATGCCTGGCCGAGCTCTATTGTGGAGAGCTTACGTAAACTGGAATACACCGAAGAGAAAAAATTAAAGTGCTGCCTTGTAAAAATATCCCATCATGGGAGCAAGGGTAACACTAATAATGAATTGCTGGATCTACTCGACTGCGACGATTTCGTGATCACAACCGACGGTTCTGCACACTGTCTACCACATAAATTAGCGTTGGCACGAATCCTGAGCCACAGCAAGTCAACAAAAATTCATTTCAACTATCCAGAACTTATTAATAGAATTTATAGTCCTGCTGAACTGGAAAAATATGATGGTCGAGTACTTCCATTAGACAAGGATTTTGTTTTCGAATGACCACCATAATTGACGACATCAAAGCCCATACAATACTCGTTGAGAATGGAAGCGGTGTATTGGTTCAGCCCATGGATGAAAGTCACACCTATATCCTTACCGCCAAGCATGTTATTGAAATAGCAAAAGATAGCAAGACATACAAGGGCGCAGAGAATATTAGTGCGAGAAGGGCTGACGGGACCGAATTTACTGTACGCTCAGTACATATTCATCCTGATATAGACGCAGCACTGCTGGCTTTAGATTTTATTGGAAACATAACCATTCCGCTGTCACTAACCGCACCAAAACGAGGGGATAAGGTAATAGTGTGCGGATCGCCTACTAAAAGGCGTAACGAAAATATCGACTCCGTTCGTGAGTTTGACGGAATTATAAAGCGGTATGGTGCAACTGACTGGGAGCTTTTTGCGGAAAGCCATGTAGACTACGAAGAAGTGGTGGGGATTTCTGGCGGCGGCTTGTTTTTAGAGCAAAATGATAGTGCATTCTTACTAGGAGTTGAAACCTCCATCTCAGGACTTAGAGATATTGAGAATACCAATAGAATTGAAGGCGTTACTCTAAAAGCATTCCAAGAAATTCTACTATTCGCCCGAGGAGAAGGCTTTGCTCTTCCAGACTTGCTACCTCTACACCTCGGCAGCTTTTCAAGCAGTATAAGTTCAACGTTTGATTTGCGAGATGGGACGGATCCTGAAACGGTTGCATTTGTTCGCAAAGTGCTTCATGGAGTGGCAAAAAAATTAATAGACAATAATGCTCCACAACCGCTTGCGATAAAAAAAGGATATGAATCCCGTCTATTAATAAGTGGTAGAGACTTGGATGAGCTCCTAGACCAAAAACTATGGGCATCTTACCTTGAGTACTTGATAATAAGCACTATAGTCGATGATAAGGATCAAGTCAGCATCGACTATATATTGGAACTCAACGGGAGACGACGTTTTTTCTATGCCTCGACTGATGGAAGTTGGACAACTCTTCTTCAAAACGTATTCAAATCTGACCTCATAGGTTTGCGCAAAAGTGGGCGAATCATAATTGCTACAAAAGGTACTGCCAGTAGAGCCTGCCCGAACCAAATCACTTTAAAAAGCATTATACCTGATATCAGTCGAGCTGACCTTGGGGACTATAGAATAGACTCCATATTTAAAAGTTTCGAGGAGGCTGACTTTAAAATAATGCATATCGCAGGAATGGCTCAAGAATGCATAATCGACAAGGAACATGAGTTCCAAAAATTCGACAACACCTCAATTTCTGAATTAGTCTCAAAGCTAAAGGCGGAATTCAATGAGTTTTTATAGAGCTAGCGAAATTTCTGCGGAAGCAGACCTAGCGCTGACAAAATACAACTTATATTTTTACAAGTCCGACCAACCTGTTGGCATTAGTGCATTTGTTCTTGAAGTTAAAGATGAAGCTCACCTGAGCGCAGTTTGGAAAGAAGTTGCAGATGTCATATTTATTGAATATCAGTCAAAATTGGAAAGTGGCTTCCCAGCATGGAATGTGTACTTATTATTTTTATCGAGCTCAAGTATTGGTCGCTCTGTAAAATACACTATTGAAAATGACAAATTTGCGATGCGTAAGCTGGTTGTTGAGCATGACGTCATTATTGATAGCGAGATGGAGCATATCGAAATACTCAATGAGAAAATTTTGGGCGCCGACCTGGTTTTGAATGAAAATATCGAAAACCCATCGAGCAGCGTACAGCCAAGTGAAATACGTACAATGTTCGCTAGGTGGGGCGTAATACCATCTGACAACAAGGCCGAGTCAAAGATCAAAAGAGAAGAAGCCTTGAGAGCACTTTTAGATGGGGTAAGAACCAATGAAATTTGAAAAAGTTACAATCGATGGTTTTCGAGCCTATCGCTCTGGTGAAGATGGTAGTTTTGATTTCATTTTAGATGACGGAGTTTGCGCAAATTTCATTTCTATTTACGCCCCCAATGGATTTGGAAAAACATCATTCTATGACGCTGTCGAATGGGCATTGACCAATAACATAAATAGATACCTTCTTTCATCCAATCAAAAAAATAATATAGAGTTAGCTAAGGGAAACAATGTTTCTGGACAGAGACAATCCATACTTAGAAATAAGTATGTTCCTGATGACTATAAAGCCAAGGTTATAGTGGAGGTAACCAGCACAAAGGAGGACACAAAAGTATTCGAGAATTTAGTTAAAAAAGCACGCATTGGTCAGGCGGATTATAAGTTCGACAAAAAAGAGTCTTTTCCTGGTAGCGAGCCGTTTTCGGAAATATTTCTGTCTCAAGACGCAATCGACGCTTTTTTAAAAGAAGATCATCCTGCAACTAGATACGAAAAATTTATGGAGAGCTTCGGAGGTGAAGACGAAGCCTACCGCAGCTCTCTTTTTGCTGTTCGCAAACAACTGAATGATAATATCTTAAAACTACAAGAGATTGAGTCAGAATTAAATATAGTTATCAGCCAACCGATCAACAATGATTTGCTAGAGGTCATTAATAGCGCGATTGACGCAGTTAATGTGCCGGATAGATACATTAACAATATCGGGTCGATCTACTCAGAGTCTGTTGAAATTGAATTGCGTTCGCAGGTATCAAAACGCAAAACGATGTTGGTTAGCGAGTTGAACATTCTTAATGAAAAAAACTCGGCTGCGGCGAAGGCAATAATAAGTGTCCCACGATTTTCTGAATTGAACGCTACACGGACAACCCAAACAATAGCGGAAGAACGTTACAAGGCTGCACTCGACATTCTGAATGAGATCGATATCAGACGCACCAGCCTCAATGGTAATAGAAAGTCTCTCGCAGAGATTACTGAAAAAATCCGTGAACATAAACGTCACTTGTCCAACCTAGATGAATACCAAGCTATTCTTATTGAATTTGTAGCAAATCAGAGAGCAGTTAATACTTCGTCCGCGGCAAAAGCACAAGCAGAGGAAACGCTGTTCCGGGTCAAGCAAGAAATAGAAGTCGCAGAAAATAATTTATCAGATGCTGAAAAGAAAATTTCTGACCTTAATAGGTTAGAGATTGAATCTCCAATGTATTATGTAAAAATTGAGAGAGCGCGTCAAATCTTAGCCGGAATTGAGCTATCCTTAGATTTGTTAGGCAATGATCTAATAGAGGCAAAATCCAAGTACGAAGAATCGAAACAAAACCTGTTATGGCTAAAAACTTTCGACATCTTGGAAATTTACAAAGAGCCATTCAAATTAAAAGGAATAGCTATTGATGAAGACAGTATAGTCGAATTCGATAGCTTGCTTGAAAAAAGAGAAACTACGCAACATGAACTTAATGAATTACAGGAGAAGAAAAACCAGTTTGCTCTGGATGCATCTCTGTTAAGCGAACTCGCATCAGCCGGACTAAACCTTCTAGACAAAACACACTCAGACACATGTCCTCTTTGTCATATCAAACATGACTCCTACCAAAAACTTCATGACCGCATTATTAACAATGAATTTTTGTCAGCAATTGAGAAGCAGCATTTAACACTTGAGTCAGAACTGCAATCAGAACTTGCGGGGTTAAACTCAGAAATTGAGACTTTATTTAAATTTTTCTCAGCAAGGCTGCAACTTCTTAAAGAGCAGGCAGAGCAAACCCATTATAAAGAAGGCGTCATTGTTACTGAAGTCGAATATAAAATTGAGGCAAAACAAACTGAGCTAAAGACTATAATTGAACAGGAGGCCACAGACCATAACAGCGTTTACAATATGTCGCCCACGGATCTAAGCACATATATCAATAGTCAGCGCGTGCAGCTTGTAGGACGACGCGCACAAGTTGAGTCGAGTCTAAAACAATCGCGCAATAATTATTTTTCGTTACAGGACGAGTTATCTAATCGGACAGCAGAAGTAGATAATCTTACTCATGAAAGCGAGAAAATAAAAACACGTCCATTACTAGTTGAACTCGGCAACCATATTAGAGACTACAACAAAAATCCATCCGACGTTAAGTTAGCACTTGAACAAATTACGGAAACGCTCAATGCTAAAAGCAATTCACTGGTAGCCGACCAGGAGCAAATTCTAAAGCTGCTAGCTATCGCTGAAAACACGCAAGAAATAGATTTCGTGGGAATGGATAGACAAGCAATTACCGCCCAAATTGATATCCTAAGAGCAGCGCTTCAAAACACTGAAGTAGAATGGATAAGCTTTCTCTCAGATATAAAGCCTTTTCTTAGTGTCGATCAGAAAAGCATTAATATTCCTGCAATTACCTTGGCGTTGGAGGATGTCACTGCTGCTCTGAACAATAAAATTGCAGAAACAATTAATTTATTTGCAACCATCGAATCGCTCGCAACTCAGCTCGATGAGCTCGCACCGTTTTTTAAACACCAGGAAGCCAAGCAAAAACTGCATGAACTGAGAGCAGACTTAGGGTTGCATCAAACCCTAACAGCCAAACTTGACAATGAGTATGATCAAGTGGCTGACAATCTTAGATTGCATATAGACAGTTTCTTTTTCCCTAAATTAATTAATAAAATTTACTCAAAAATAGATCCTCACCCAGAATTCAATAGCGTTAGGTTTGACTGTAAATTTCCAAGGTATGAAAATCCCAGGTTTGAAATTTACGTCCAAGACAACAACAACGATTCAATCTCACCAAATTTTTATTTTAGTGCCGCGCAACTAAATGTTTTGAGCTTGAGTATATTTTTAGCTAAAGCGTTGCATGCCAAATATAAAGGAGAGCCGATTGACTCAATATTTATTGATGACCCAATACATTCAATGGACTCAATCAATATACTCTCTACTATTGACCTACTACGGACCTTGAGCTACAAATTTGGGAAGCAATTAATCATGTCTACACATGATGAAAACTTCCACAGACTTCTACAGAAAAAAATACCTACAGATCTCTATGGTTCAAAATTTATTGAATTTGAGACCTACGGAAAGATTGCGGGATAGCATTACGTAAAAATAAGGTAATATTTTGGTTGAGATTTTAGGGGTTTATGTGAAATAAACCCCTACTTCTTCGTAAGGTAAGACACATTAGCCGCGCATTATTTTCAATTGGCAAGTTCTGCGCCATGATGGTAGTGATCGGCAACGTTTAGCTTCAGTATTGTTTCAGGCTATACACTGCTTTGGATGACTCAGGTGCGAGACGATGCGTGCTAATAATTTATGAATTCCGGATTCGATTCCACTGAGCGCCATAACTAGCTGATTTATTTATAGCTACTAGTAGGGGTACGCTAAATTTTCCATCGAACTCCAAACCCGCATCAAACCTAGTCCCGCCGGAGACTACCGTTCGTCTGGTGCCGCACCATACAAAACAAAGCCCTCACAGAAATGTGAGGGTTTTGTTGTTTCTGGGTTAATACAACCCAGTCGCTCGCCTGTAAATCCTTCCCCAAACCGACAAACTGCTATTGGTGGCCGACTACCAGCCGAAGCATAACGTCCGCATACCATGTACACAGCGCATACAGAACACGTGTGGAACAACGTTAATGGCAGCCTCTCCCGTTCTGTCTTTCCGAGTAAAGCCCGAACTTGTCAGCGAGTTGGATCAACTGGCGCGGGCGACCGACCGAGATCGTCAATCCCCCCTGCAGCGGGCTTTGAGCCGCTACGTGACCGCTGAGTGCTGGCATTTAAAGCCGTGCAGAAAGACATTGCAGATACTGATGCCGGCAACGCCACTGATTGGGAATTGGGGGAGGCAGCCGTCTTCCACATTCTCAACAGCCTGGGAATGCTGGAGCGTTCCCTCATGCAGGGAAAGCGTCTCCAGTACTCGATTGCCGGGAGCTGGTTATCACTGCGTATCCGTATCGAGCGACCTCTAGTTTGCAAGGTGACCGCGAAGCGCACCACAGCACCAAGCCCCGTAACTCGGGGCTTGGTGCTATTTGGCGTTTGAATGAATATCGGCAACTGCAAGAAAACAAACCCGGCCAGGGTAATT
>Ga0207713_1000440_pt1 | contig 43654 bp, 41 predicted proteins | sample KBSS64metaG_FD_184404 | JGI IMG/M metagenome (GOLD analysis project Ga0207713, IMG submission 184404) | Switchgrass rhizosphere microbial communities from Kellogg Biological Station, Michigan, USA - KBS S6-4 metaG (SPAdes) (version 2) | ecosystem: Host-associated > Plants > Roots > Rhizosphere >... | reverse complement strand
GAGGTGCGGGTGATGGATACGCCGCTGACGCTCGGCCACGCGATTAACATCGCCGGGCTTATTCAGGCGACGTCGCACTGGCTGCTGACCGCGCGGCCCTATAAGCATCAGGAAAAAGATTTTCTGCTGTACCGCTTTAACCGCTTTCAGGCCTGTCGCTACGGGCTGGAGGGGATCCTGACGGACGTGCACACCGGCGAGCACAAAACCGTGGCGGAAGATATCGCCTGGCTGCTGGAGCAGGTTGCGCCGTCGGCCGAGAAGCTCGGCGCGACGAGCGCAATCAATGAAATTGCCCTGCTGTTAAAGCAGGGCAAGAGCGAGGCGCAGCGCATGCGGGAGTTTATCGCCGACGGCGGCTCGCTGATTTCTCTGGTTCAGAAGCACTGCGAGCTGTGGGCGACGAGTCCGTAAGGCCGTGGCCCCACTCGCGCAGGCGCTGGAACAGCACGAACAGCGCCGGGATAAATAGGATCCCCACCACGGTCGCTACCAGCATGCCGCTAAACACCGTGGTGCCGATGATGCGGCGGCTCTGGGCACCCGCCCCGGTCGCCAGCATCATCGGCAGGACGCCGATAATGAACGACACGGCGGTCATCATCACCGCGCGGAAGCGGCGCGATGCCCCTTCCCGCGCGGCATCGACAATCGCCATTCCGTCCATCCGCCGCGCGCGGGCGAACTCCACGATAAGAATTGCGTTTTTAGCCGCTAGCGCGATCAGCAGTACCAGACCTATCTGCACGTACACGTCGTTGGCGTAGCCCGCCAACCACAGCCAGACCAGCGCCCCGCCGATGGCGAACAGCACCGAGAGCATCACGCTCGCCGGGAGCGTCCAGCTCTCGTACTGGGCAACGAGGAACAGCCACGCCATCACCACCGCCGCCAGCACGATCCATATCGCCTGATTGCCGGTCTGCTGCTCCTGATACGACATGCCGCTCCAGGCGTAGTCGTACCCCGCTGGTAAATTCTCCGCCAGAAGCTCGCCCATCGCCGCCATCGCGGTGCTGCTGCTCACCCCAGCCGCCGCCGAGCCGCTCACCGACACCGACGGGAACTGGTTGTACTGCTGCAGGAACGGCGCGCCGACGCTCGGCGTAATGGTGACGAGGTTGCTCAGGCGCACCCGCTCGCCGCTGTTGCTGCGTACGAACAGCTCGCTTATCTGCTCGGCGCGCTCGCGCCACTGCATCTCGTTTTGCATCACCACGTGGTAGACGCGGTTGTTGACGCTGAAATCCCCGGCGCGCGTGCCGCCAAAGGCGGTTTGCAGGCTGCTGAAGATGCGGGACACCGGCACGTCGAGGCGCGCGGCGCGCTCGCGGTCAACGGTCAGCGTCAGCTGCGGCACGTTGCTGCTCCAGGTGGTGAACACGCGGCTCAGCTGCGGATGCTGGTTAGCTTTCGCCAGCACCTCACGCGTCACGCGCTCCAGCTCCGCCGGGCTCTGCCCCGCCTGCGCCTGGATGCGCAGGTCGAAGCCGGAGGCGTTGCCCAGCCCCGGCAGCGTCGGCGGCGCAAAGGTCATGATGGTCGCCTCCGGCAGGGCCAGCAGCTGGCGCTGCAGGGTGCCCATCACCTCGTCCAGCGGCGGACGCTCGCTCCAGTCTTTGAGCATGATGGAGATAAACCCGCCGTTGGAGGCGCTGGTGCCGTTGAGGATGTTAAATCCGGAGACCTGAATTACGTCTTCCACCGCCGGGTTTTTGGCGATGAGTTCGCGCGCCGTGGTCATCACCGCTTCGGTGCGCTCCAGGGATGCGGCCTCCGGCAGCTGGACGCTGACAAAGAAGTAGCCCTGATCCTCCTGCGGCAGGAAGCCTTTTGGCATCGACGTAAAGCCGAACGCCACCACGGCCGCCGCGCCCGCGGTGGCCAGCAGCGCCAGCCAAGGACGCAGGTTTAAGACGTTCACGATGCGGGTGTAGAAACCGCGCGTGGCGTCCAGCCCGCGGTTAAAGGCGCGATAGACTGCCGCAGGTTTCGCCGGGCGCGGACGCAGCAGCATCGCGCACAGGGCGGGCGTCAGGGTCAGCGCCACCAGGCTTGAGAGCGTCACGGCGGTGGAGAGCGTTACCGCGAACTGGCGGTACAGCTCGCCGACAATCCCAGGCAGGAGCGCCACCGGCACAAACACCGCCAGCAGCACCAGCGTCGTCGCGATGACCGGCCCGGCAATCTGGCGCAGCGCCAGCGCGGTCGCCGCCGTGCGGCTCTGCCCTTCCGCCATCAGCGTTTCGACGCTCTCCACCACCACGATGGCGTCATCCACCACCATGGTTAGCGCCAGAATGATGGCGAACAGGCTGAGGGTGTTGGCGGAGTAGCCGAGCGTGTAGAGCACCGCGAAGGTGCCCACCAGCGATACCGGAATAGCGAGAGCGACAATCAGCGTCGCGCGCCAGCTTTGCAGGAACAGGGACACCACGACCACCACCGCCAACAGGGTGAGCGCCAGCGAGACGCCGATCTCCTTAATGGTGGCGGCAACAAAGGAGGTGGTGTCGAACTTCACCTCGTAGACCAGGTCGTCCGGGAAGCGCGTCGAGAGGCGTTCCAGCTCCGCGCGCACCGCGTCGGCCACGCGCAGGGCGTTGGCGGACGGCGTCGGGTAGATGCCGAGGTAGGCGGAGTCGTGCCCGTTCAGCTGCGCGCCGGAGCTGTAGCTGCGCGAGCCGAGCTCGATGGTGGCGACGTCCTTCAGGCGCACCAGCTGGCCCATCTCGCCCGCGCGGATAATGATGTCGGCAAAGTCTTCGGCCTGGCTTAAGCGTCCCAGCCCGTTGATGGTCAGGGTCTGCTGCTGGCCGTTAAACACCGGCGGCGTGCCGACCTGGCCCGCCGCCCCCTGCACGTTCTGCTCGCGCAGCGCCTGCGCCACGTCGTCGGTGGTGACGTTGAGGGCGTTCATGCGGTCCGGACGCAGCCAGATGCGCATGCTGTAGTCGCGCGCGCCAAACATCTGCACCTGCCCGACGCCCGGCAGGCGGGACAGCGCCTCGCGCACCTGGGTACTGGCGTAGTTGCTGACGAACAGCGGCGTATGGGTGTTGTTCGGTGAGTAAAGACTTACCCCCATCATCAGGTTGGTGGCGCGCTTGCGCACCTGCACGCCGTTTTGCTGCGCCTCGGTCGGGAGCTGCGCCACGGCCTGCGAGACGCGGTTCTGTACGTCGATGGCGGCGAGGTCCGGATCGGTGCCCGCCGCGAAGGTGATATTCAGGCTATACGTGCCTTCGTCCGAGCTGGTGGACTCCATATAGAGCATGTGATCCACGCCGTTCAGCTGCGTCTCCAGCGGCGTGGCGATGGCCTCCGCCACGTCAGCCGAGCTGGCGCCCGGCCAGCTGGCAGACACATTCACCACCGGCGGCGCGATCTGCGGGTACTGCTCCACCGGGATAATCCTCAGCGCAATGGCCCCCACCAGGGTGATGACCAGTGCAATCACCATCGCGAAACGCGGGCGTTTGATGAAAAACGTCAGCATGATGGCTCCTTAATTCAGTATCTGGACGGCAGCACCTGGCTGCACGCGCTGCGCGCCGTCAGTAATCGCTCGCTCACCGGGCTTCACGCCGGAGGCAATCTGGAACTGCTGGCCAATCTGCCCGGCGACCTTCAGCGGACGCATTTCGGCTTTGCCGTCGGCGTTAACCACCCAGGCAAAGAACCCGTTGCCGTTCTGCTGTACGGCAGCGGCGGGCAGGGTCAGGACCGGCTGCTCGCTGGCCGGGCGCAGCGTCACGTTCACGTTGCCGCCGGGCAACAGCTGATGGCGAGGGTTGGCAAACTCGGCGCGCAGCATCACGCTGGCGGTGCGCGGGTCGATGCGATTATCCACGGAGGTCAGCTCGCCGCTGACGCGCTGGCCGTTGCTGTCAATGAACGCCTGCCAGGCCTGCTTCATGGCGCTGATATCCGCATGCTGTCCGACTTTGGTGGCAAAGGCTCCCTCTTCCAGCGCAAAGGCGATGCGGATGGGATCGAGCTGCACGACTTCCACCAGCACGCCGCTGGCAGGGTTGACCAGGCTGCCGACGTGGAACCGGCTGTGTCCTACGCGGCCGTCAATCGGTGAGGTAATGCGGGTGTAGTTCAGGGTGACATTACGGGTTTCGAGCCGGGCTTTAGCCTGTTCCAGCGCGGCGCTGGCGACGTCCCGCTGCATGCGGGCGTTGTCAACGTCGTGACGGCTGATGGCGTTGCTGCTGCCCAGGCTTTCAAAGCGGGAAAGCTGCTGCTGCGCCTGACGCAGCGTGGCTTCGGCGCTTCTCACCTCGGCCTGCGCCAGGCGCAGGGCGGCGCGCGGCTCGGCGTCGTCCAGCTCAAACAGCAGGTCGCCTTTTTTCACGTACTGCCCGTCGCGGAAGTGGATTTTGGCGATCGCGCCTTCGGTACGCGCACGCAGCTCAACGGTGTGGATGGCTTCGATGCGGCCCGGAATCTGGCGCTCGGCGACGTGGGCGGTCTGCTCCACGGCGGCGACGCGAACGGGGATGGCGGCAGCGAATACGGGTTGCAGGGTGCAGGCGAGAAGTGCGAACAGGAGTGGGAGTTTCATGGGAGTACCTCAGGGTTGTTGCCCTCACCCCGGCCCTCTCCCACAGGGAGAGGGAGGTCAGAGTCCCCTCTCCCCGTGGGAGAGGGTTAGGGTGAGGGCAAAAGGTTATGCAGCCTTACGGAACCTGCGGGTCAGTCGCTTCTCGATTTCGACGACGAAGAACATCACGCCCGCCACCGCCAGGGTCACAAACCAGTAGCGCAGCGGCAGGGCTTCGGTGCCGAACAGCATCTGCATCAACGGCAGGTAGATAATCGCCGCCTGGAGCAGGAACAGCACGCCCGTCACCAGCCAGATCCCTTTGTTCGCCAGCAGGCCGCGGTTCAGGGAGAACCCTTCGGTGTTGCGGCAGTTAATCATGTACACCCACTGGGCGCAGACCAGCATCTGCAGCAGCACGGTGCGGATGAACTCCGCGCTGTGGCCGCGCGGGGCCAGCCAGGCTTCCAGCGCAAAGGCGGCGATGGCAATCATGGTGCCGACGAAGGCCACGCGCCAGACGGCGTAGGCATCCATCACGTGCTGCCCGGTCTGACGCGGCGGACGACGCATGATGTTGCGCTCGGCGGCTTCGAAGGCCAGGCCGAAGGAGAGCGTGGCGGAAGTGGCCATGTTCATCCACAGGATCAGCACCGGCGTCAGCGGAATGATGTTCCCCGCCAGCAGCGCAATCACAATCAGCAGCCCCTGCGCGAGGTTGGTCGGCATGATGAACAGAATCGTCTTCTTCAGGTTGTCGTAAACGCGACGCCCCTCTTTCACCGCGCTGGCGATGGTGGCGAAGTTATCGTCCGTCAGGACCATGTCCGCCGCCTCTTTGGTCACTTCCGTGCCTTTGATGCCCATCGCGATGCCCACGTCAGCCTGACGCAGCGCCGGGGCGTCGTTCACGCCGTCACCGGTCATGCCGACGATTTCACCTTTGTCCTGCAGCGCTTTCACCAGGCGCAGCTTATGCTCCGGGCTGGTACGGGCGAAGATGTCATATTTCACCGCGGCTTCCGCCAGCGCGGCGTCGTCCATCTTCTCCAGCTCGTAGCCGGTAACCGCCTGCTCGCTGTTGGTGATCCCCAGCATCTGGCCGATGCTCATCGCCGTCTGCGGGTGATCCCCGGTGATCATCTTCACGCGGATCCCCGCCTGCTGGCAGGCGTTAATCGCATCAATCGCTTCCGGACGAGGCGGATCCATCATCCCGGCGATGCCGAGGAAGATCAGGCCGTGGCTCAGGTCGTCGTGGGTCAGTTCCTGCTCGCCGTTCGCTGGCTTAAACGCCGCGGCGACCATGCGCAGCCCCTGACGCGCATAGCGCTCCATCTCGCTTTCCCAGTACGCGTGGTTGAAGGCTTCCGCACCGTTACGGGTCTGCTGCTCGGCGCACAGGGCGAAAATCACGTCCGGCGCGCCGGTGATCAGGATCTGCTCCTCACCGCCAATCTGGTAGTGAGTGCTCATGTACTTGTACTGCGAGTCGAACGGGATCTTGTTAACCAGTGTGGTCATAACAGGCTCGAGGTTAGCCTTCGCCGCCAGCACCTTCAGCGCGCCCTCGGTCGGCCCACCGGTGATGCCCCACAGGCCGCGCTCGTCCTGAATCATCTGGCTGTCGTTACACAGGTCGATGGTGCGCAGGTACTGCTCCAGAACGGTGCCCGGCTGGATGTGGACCGGCTCATCGCTGCCTTCCAGGTAGATGTTGCCTACCGGCTCGTAGCTGTTGCCGTCCACGCGGTAGCAGGCGTCAGCGGTGATAATGGCTTTGACCGTCATCTCGTTCATGGTCAGGGTGCCGGTTTTATCCGAGCAGACCACGGTCATCGCGCCCAGGGTTTCAACCGTCGGCAGCTTGCGGATAATCGCCCGCTTGCGCGCCATCGCCTGCACGCCCAGGGAGAGGATGATGGAGATAATCGCCGGCAGACCTTCCGGCACGGAGGCCACCGCCAGGCTAATCAGGGAGAGCAGCAGCTCGCCCATTGGAATTTCGCGGAACACCAGGCTGAAGACAAACAGCGCGGCCATCATTGCCAGGATAATGGCGAAGATCGCTTTACCCAGCTTGTCCATCTGCACCAGCAGCGGCGTGCGGTGCTTTTCGATGCCCGCCATCATCTGGTTGATGTGGCCAAGCTCCGTATCCTTACCGGTCGCGGTGACCACGCCGACGCCACCGCCCGCGCTTACGGTCGTCCCGGAGAAGACCATATTGGTGCGATCGCCCAGCGGCAGTTCGCCGCTCAGCGGATTAATGTGTTTATCCACCACGGTGGATTCGCCGGTCAGAATCGCCTCTTCCACGCGTAAATTATGCGCTTCGATTAAACGCATATCCGCCGGAATACGATCTCCCGCGCGTAATACAATAATATCGCCCGGGACTATTTCAGTGGTGGGTATCGTTTCGTGAGTGCCGTTACGAATAACGCGCGCCTCGCTGGAGAGCATATTGCGAATACTCTTCAGAGATTTTTCCGCGTTGCTTTCCTGAATATGGCCAATTAAGGCATTGATTACCGCCACGCCCAGAATAACCAGCGTATCAACCCAGTGGCCCATTATTGCCGTTAATACGGCGGCGGCCAGCAGGACATAAATCAGCACATCATTAAAATGGGCCAGAAAACGCAGCCAGGCGGGTTTGCCTTTTTTCTCCGGCAGCGCGTTCGGACCTGATTTTTGCAGACGCGCCTGCGCCTCTGCACGGTCCAGACCGCTGGCCTGGCTCTGCGTGTGGGTAAGCACCTGCTCTACGGTCTGCTGGTATGCCAGCCCGCCGGAAGGCGGCACGTTTGGGGACAATTTTTTTTCGGTCATCGTATTTTTCCTTCAATATCCGGTGAACAGAAGCCTGAATTCCTTTCTGGCTAAATAAATTCATTTTTAAGTCTTGCGGGTAAAATTGATCTACCGCAATATAATGACTTCTCGGTTATTCAAAACTGATTAAAACTATTTCGATGACCTGATTTTTACAAAATATTTCTAAACCAACACTAAACGAGGGGGAACCATGTTTGGTATTTATCGCGGACGACGCCTGGCGTTATACATTGTCGCAGCCATTGTTATTGCCACGTTAATTGGTTATAGCACCTATACATTTGTAAAATTATTTTCCTGATAAAGACGTTTATTTACATAACGCGATATTAATATAAGTGCCGGGTCGTATTTTGTTATTTATTCGCTAAATAATATCCTCGTTTTATTCAATAACGCCTGAATCGCTGATATTGCTTTACGTTACAGGATGCCGGACAATGACATTTTTAACTGACGATTAACATTACGATGAAACACCCGTTAGAATCGCTGCTTACGGCAGGCGGCATTTTATTGCTGGCCCTGCTCTCCTGCCTGCTGTTACCCGCGCCGTCGCTGGGTCTGGTGCTGGCGCAGAAGCTGGTTCAGACCTTTCACATGGTCGATCTGAACCAGCTTTACACCATTCTGTTCTGCGTGTGGTTTTTACTGCTGGGTGCCATCGAGTTCTTCATCCTGCGTTTCGTCTGGCGCCGCTGGTTTTCACTGGCCTCGTAAGCCAATAAAAAAAGCCGGGTGGCGACTTCGCCTTACCCGGCCTGTGATGGCAATTTTCCAGACCCGTCGAGGCGGAAAAGAGCTCAGTGCGCCTGACTGTGGTTCTCCTTGCGGTACGCACCCGGCGGCTGGTTGAAGGTGCGGGTAAATATGCGGGTAAACGTCTGCTGCGAGTCAAACCCGTAGCGCAGGCAGATATCGTACACCCGAGCGTCGGATTCACGCAGGTCCCGCGCCGCCAGCAGCAGCTTGCGTTCACGGATATAGCGCCCCAGGCTCTCCCCTTTGTACTGCATAAACAACCGCTGCAGGTGCCACTTCGAGTAACCCGCGTGGCGGGCAATCTCTTCTATACGTAATGGCTGGTGCAGATTGTCGTCGATCCATTCGACGATAGTGTCGATGACTTGAGCGGAAATGGTCATACCGCTGTCCCCCTCTGCTTCTCGCTTAAACATTATTCCCACCACTCGCGAAATGCCTGAGTGGTATCACTCACCCGCACGGGCTCACCCAGTTCCGGCGTCAGCAGCCGATAATTTTTGTCCTTGCTGGCGCGCGCCAGCTGGATCAGCGGGTCGTTCCACGCGTGTTTCGCCAGCACGAAGCGTCCGTTATGCCCAGGCACCACGGCTTTGGCGTTGAGATCCGCCGAGGCCTGCGCCGTTTCCTCCGGCAGCATGTGGATGTACTTCCAGTCCTGGTCGTACTGGCCGTTTTCCATGATGGCTAAATCCACCTCGCCAAACTGTTCGCCGATGGCCTTAAAGTGCGGGCCGTAGCCGGAATCCCCGCTGTAATAAACCTTCTGCTCTGGCGTGACGAACATAAAGCTGCCCCACAGGGTCCGATCGCGTTTGATGCCGCGCCCGGAGAAGTGGCGCGCCGGCAGAACATGCACCGTCAATTCATCGCTGATGCGTACCGACTGGTTCCAGTCACGCTCGTCAATAATCTCAGGCTTCATTCCCCAGTAGCGCAGGTGGGATCCCACGCCCAGCGGCGTCACCACGCGCTTCACCTTCGGCAGTAGCGCCCTGATGGTGGCGTAATCCAGATGATCGTAGTGATCGTGCGAAATAATCAGCAGGTCGATTTCCGGCATGCTTTCAGCGCGCCACGGATACTCGCCGGCAAAGGCTTTATTCAGGAACGAGAACGGCGCGGCGTAGTTGCCGAGCACCGGGTCAATCAGGATGCGTTTACCCGCGAGCTGCAGGTACCACGAAGAGTGACCGAGCCACACCAGGGTGTCCTGCTCCAGCGGCAGGCTGGCGAGATCGGTTTTCACCAGCGGCAGCGGCTGGGCCGGGCGCGCGTTTTCGGTTTTTTTGGTCAGAAAATCCCACGTCGCGACCAGCATATTTTTGTCGCCGTTATAACCTGGCGTCGGCAGCGTATTGTGGAATTTTCCCTCGCGATACTGTGGGGAGGCCTCCACTTCGGTGAGCTGCTCACCCTGCGGTGGTTGGCCGAATCCGGCATTGAGAACACACGGTAAACTCGCAGCTGAAGCAATAATCATGATTAACACCACGCAGATGAAGAGAGGTTTTTTCATATCCAGACCCGAAAACGCGCCCCATCCGATAGTTTGCGCGGGGTAAACTTGATTATGAGTGAGTAAGCACTCATTATAGATATGATGATAAAGTCGTCAAGACGTTTTCGATCTTTGACATTCCGCGTTGCAGCGTGTCAAAGCACGTGTTTCAATCAGGGTTTTTACAATTGACAGGGGGAAAAATTTAGTGGCACGTCCGAAGAGTGAAGATAAAAAACAGGCCTTACTGGAAGCCGCAACGGCGGCATTTGCACAGTCAGGTATCGCCGCCTCAACGGCGTTAATCGCCCGTAACGCGGGCGTCGCCGAAGGTACCCTGTTTCGCTACTTTCCCACTAAAGACGATCTGCTGAATGCCCTCTATCTGCACCTCAAGCAGGATCTCTGCCAGGCCATGCTGGCAAACCTCGATCGCACCATCACGCTTCCCAAAGAGCATACCCGCAATATCTGGAACAGCTACGTCGACTGGGGGATTCGTAACCCCGTTTCTCATGCGGCTATCCGCCAGATTGGCGTCAGCGAAAAGCTGAACGCCGAAACGGAACAGGCGGTAAAAGAGATGTTCCCGGAACTCCATGAACTTTGCCGCCGCTCGGTGCGTCAGGTGTTTATGTCAGATGAATTTAAAACGTTTGGCGATGCGCTTTTCTTATCGCTGGCCGAATCCACGATGGAATTTGCCACCCGCGACCCTTCTCGCGCCGTTGATTTTAAAGCGCTCGGTTTTGAAGTGATGTGGCGCGGGCTGGCCCAGGAAGAGAGCGATGGACAGTAAATCCTTGCAGGAGCACGCGATGCGCGTGGCCCTTGAGTTGCCCTTCACCGAACACTGCTGGCCGTTTGGGCCGGAGTTTGACGTGTTTAAAGTGGGCGGAAAGATTTTCATGATCGTCGCGGTCGCGCACGGGCGACCGCACGTTAGCCTGAAGTCAGACCCGGAGAAATCACTGTTAAATCAGCAGATCTATCGCGGGATAGAGCCGGGCTACCATCTGAGTAAAAAGCACTGGATCTCCCTTTACGGCACCGACGACGTGACGCCGGAACTGGTTACCGACCTCATTAATGATTCGTGGAATCTGGTGGTGGATAAGCTGCCGAAAAAAGACCAGAAGTGGATCCGTCCGGTCTGATTGTTCGTCTGAGACGAACAGATTAAGCGCTCGAATTGCACTTATCTTTTTCCACGTCCCGCTGTAATCTGCTTTCCTTTCGCGCCCGCGAGCGGGCGAATTTCATCACCAGGAGTTGTTATGGATATCATTTCTGTCGCCCTGAAACGCCACTCTACCAAGGCGTTCGACGCAAGCAAAAAACTGACCGCGGAAGAAGCGGAAAAAATCAAAACCCTGCTGCAGTACAGCCCGTCCAGCACCAACTCCCAGCCGTGGCACTTCATTGTAGCCAGCACCGAGGAAGGAAAAGCGCGCGTGGCGAAGTCCGCTGCGGGCACCTATGTGTTCAACGAACGCAAAATGCTGGATGCTTCCCACGTGGTGGTGTTCTGCGCGAAAACCGCGATGGATGACGCCTGGCTGGAGCGCGTCGTGGATCAGGAAGAGGCCGATGGCCGTTTCAACACGCCGGAAGCCAAAGCCGCAAACCATAAGGGCCGCACCTACTTCGCCGACATGCACCGCGTGGATCTGAAAGATGACGACCAGTGGATGGCGAAGCAGGTTTACCTGAATGTCGGCAACTTCCTGCTGGGCGTGGGCGCGATGGGTCTGGACGCGGTACCAATTGAAGGTTTCGACGCCGCTATTCTCGACGAAGAGTTTGGCCTGAAAGAGAAAGGCTTCACCAGCCTGGTGGTGGTACCGGTTGGGCACCACAGCGTGGAAGATTTCAACGCCACGCTGCCGAAATCTCGCCTGCCGCTGAGCACGATTGTGACCGAGTGCTAAACAAAACGGGCCGCTCTGTGCGGCCCGTTACGTTTTACTGATCACTAACCTGCGATGTGGATGCACGTCGCGATCGTATCCCCAGGCAAAAGCAATCCAGCGCTCTGCCAGCTCGGCGTAAGAACTCACCGGTGTTAAGCGCCACTCTTCACCTACCGTCCTGTCCGCAACGCTTATCTGATAATTCATGCTGAACGCCCAGTCGATCATGCGTAACCAAAACCGCTGTCCGTCACCGGTTTGCACGCTGTCAGAAACCACAATGTCGTATTCGCTTAGCCCCCACTGGAAGAAGGATTGTGGTAATCCACTGATTACCCGCTGATGGACAGCCCGCGGCGTACGCCAGACCATAATCTGTGTCGCAGCCCCGTGGGGATAGGTAATTCCTTTATGAAACGTCAACTTAACGGCATACGCCGTATAAGGTTTTCCGTCGTCGGTAGTCACGAGACGATATTCGTCGACAGACACTGCGCCCTCTTTCTCCGGACATGTACAGTTCGCCGTGCAGGAGGTATTCCTGTTTGCTTGTGACGTTTATGTCTGTTCCCTGAGGATATACTTGATTATCAAGTATTACATCATGCTTTTTATTCCACTCGGTTGCGTTTCGCCATAAAGCATGATTAATTATGCAATCCTAAAAGTTATCATTCAGACTTTAAGAGTCCTACATTGGACAAAAAAAGCTTAGTTATAAGACCTACCGATGAAATAAAATACACTTAATGTAATTCAATCTTAAGATAAATATCATGCACTTCAGAATTATTCAAGCGTTATTCATAACGGCACTTATTTCCTCATTTAATCTTTTTGCGGGAGATCTTGTACAGATCAACGTAACTGGAAATATTATTGCATCGCCATGCCATATCGATGCCAACAATATGACTCAAAATATTAATCTGGGTGATAACTTACAAACATCCGACCTTCAAAAACCATCAAGCTCGACTCCATGGAATAATTTTTCCATAATGCTTACCGACTGTCCTGAAGGGACAAAACAGGTAGTTGCAGCTTTTCATGGCACACCAGATGAAGACGAACCGATTTATTACAAGAATGTCGGCACCGCAAAAAATATCATTGTACAATTGGATACTCAGGGTGGAGGTGACGTTGTTAGCAATGGAGATGTTTTAGTTTATCCAGTAACCAACGGTATCGTTGAATATAAATTAGCTGCACGAGGGTATTCTAAAAATGGTGGCGTCACGCCAGGAACAATATCATCCACCATCACCGTTGATATAAGCTACAATTGATGATTATGTAGTTTCTTATACGCTAACCGTCATAAAGAGGGCACATAAAGTGTAGTTGGCCCATAGTTAAGTATTATTTACGTTTCCTGTAACTCAGACATAGTTCACTCACTACTAATCTCAAACCATCAGCAGTAAATAAAATTTACATTTCCCCACTCATTTCAAAATTATAAAAATTATTGCCATATAAATTCACATTAACACATTCACCATGCTATGTTGAATTATCAAACCACCGTCTTCAACGACAAAAAATCATAATTTACAAGAATACATCTGCATTCATCACGCAACTTAAAACAATTTTAAAGCGTTTGAAATTAATGAAGGACGTATCAAACACATATTTTTACATGTCCTTTTTAGGAATTACAGTTTTGCATGTTTTTATATGCGTCCCATTTTCATGAAGATAAATGGGAACTTTTTTCAAGGAAATACAAGGATAGATATATGAAAAATAAAGGTGCAGTAAGCACTCAGCGTAATCAAAAGGTATTGCACGCCAAACTGGCACCTGCCTGCTTTGCGACCATGCTTGCACTGGGCATGGTCATGCCCGTTCAGGCAGCTGTTGTAGCCGGCAATACCGACAAACCGGCCATTCATACGGACGCCAGCGGCGCAACCATTGTTGATATCAACAAGGCGAGTGCTGGTGGGGTTTCCCATAACGTCTATTCCGAATTTAACGTCGACAGCAACGGCGTGATACTGAATAACAGCGGCACGGCAACCAACACCCAGCTAGCGGGCCAGATCGATGGCAACGCTAATATGGCCGGCGGCAGCGCGAAGGTGATCCTGAACGAAGTGCGTTCATCCGATCCGAGCCAGCTGAACGGCATGGTCGAAGTGGCGGGTCAATCTGCTCAGGTTATTATCGCCAACCCATCAGGCATCACCTGTGACGGCTGCGGCTTTATCAATACCAATCACGCTTCGTTGACCACCGGCACCGCCACCTACGACGGTCAGGGCAACGTTAATGGCCTGGACGTGAGCAAAGGCCAGGTGACCATCACCGGCAAAGGGATGGATACCCGCTCCACGCAGTACACCGACATTATTGCCCGCTCCGTGAAGGTCAATGCGAAGCTGCAGGCTAACGAACTGAATATCGTCACCGGTAACAACCACATTGATAAAAATGGTCGCGTGCAGCAGAAATATGACAACACCAATGCCCCGGACGTGGCGCTGGATGTCTCTGCGCTGGGCTCCATGTACGCCAATAAAATCTACATGCAGGGAACTGACGCTGGCGTTGGCGTGCGCATCGACCATGCTGACCTGACGGCAACCGATACCCTGTCCATTGATGTGAATGGTGTGGTCGAAAACAACGGTGGGCGCATCAGCGGTAAAAATGCGGCAACCGTAATGGGGAGTGATGTCCTGAACCATAACGGCCAGATTACCTCTGAGGGTATGGTGTCCGTTGCGGCAGACGATACGCTCGATAACACCCACGGTGTCATCAAAGGCGGCATGGTCAACCTTTCAGGTAAAAATACCGTTAACGCTCAGGGCAGCATTCAGGGTAACCAGAGTACCTTTGTGATGGCAGACTCGCTGGATAACACCGATGGTGAGATCCTCAGCAACGGCGATCTGACCATTAACCGCGCATCTTACGGTTATAACACCTGGGGTGCGCAGGGCGTGAATAACACCAATGGCCGTATTACCGCCAAAGGTGCAATCAACGTCGATGCGGCTAACCTGAACAACACCTCGGGTCACCTGGAAAGCAACGGTGCAATGAGCGTTAATGTCGATACTCTGACCAACAACAACGGTCTGATTTCTGCCGGAAATGGCTGGAACATGATCAGCGCCTCCATGCTGGATAACGATAACGGTGTGATTCAGTCTCTGGGAGCTGACGGCCAACTCCAGGTGAGCGGCAACAACATGCTGTCTAACCACAACGGCACTATCCATAGCGACGGCTCTGTCTCCATCAATGGCGCACTGGATAATATGTCCGGCACCGTTGCCGCCGATAAAGACCTCTTTATGTACGGCACGTCCTACTATTCTGACCTTGCCGGTAAGATGGAAGCAGGCGGCAATATCGACATGACCGTGACCGGTACGTTCCAGAACGCGGGAACCATCAAAGCGGGTCAGGATATGGCGTTGAACATCGGTTCTAATGGCTGGAACAGCTACGGCGGCCCGGCGCAGAACAGCGGTTCTATCGCGGCCAACGGCCATCTGGCACTGCAGATGAACAGCAGCCTGTTCGACAACAGCGGTTCTATCACTGCAAACCAGATGGATCTTCAGCTGGCAGACCTGTCCAACAGCGGTAGTATCGCCAGCAAGAATGATATCAATCTGAACGCCACCAACCTGGAAAACCGGGGTAACGGCACGATTAGCGCGGACCATAACATCAACGTCACTGCCTCTTATTTGATGACGGATGCAGGCAGCCAGATCGCTGCCGGTTCTGACGCCACGCTGTTCGTGATGAACAACCTGGACAACAGCGGTGATATCCGTGCGGCACACGACATTAACCTCAACGTGATGGGCAGCAACGGCTGGTCTCAGAGTACCGCATATAATTTCGGTACGATGGCGGCAGGTAATAAACTGAACGCGCAGATGGACCGCGTAACGCTCATTAACGGCGGCACGCTGTCTGCTGATAACGGTATTACCCTAGTCAGCAACTACCTGACCAATAGCGGTAACATCACCAGTGCAGGCGATATTACGCTGAACACGGCTAACGGTATTAATAACGAAGCCAGCGGTAATATTACCGGGGAACACGTTTACACGTCCGGTTACGTTAATAACATGGGTGTGATTAACGAGACCGGCGCTGCGGCCACACCTGATGACAATAACACCAATACCGATTCAGATACTTCTGCGGATAATAGTGGAGATACCACCGTTAAGCCAAACGGTACACCTGAAGGCAATGGCGTTTGGGAAAACGGCGTTGTTTATCATCCTGGTGATATGTATTACGGCTATCCAATTCAGGATATCGAGTATTACCCAGGCGGGTATTCCATTTATACCGCGTAATATTTCGCGATAAACAAAGCCCCATTTTAATGGGGCTTTTCTGTTTTCATTTATATTCAGGATCCTTCGAGGTCCATAAAGCTATTAACATGAATATTTCTCGCACCGGCCTCGTTCTAATTTGTTTATTCGCGACGCAACCTGGTATTGGATATGCCGAACCAACCACCGCTCAACAGCAGGATCAGGCCAGACGTGAACAGCTTGCGCCTCAAGGAAAGTCTCTGCTCACAGCAGATAGCGCGCAGACGGATGATGAACTTACCCTGCCGAAAGAGTCCGTTTGCTACAACATTCAACGCCTGAACATCGACAATATGCAGTCGCTTCCTCATTGGCTTACCTTTCGCGATCTCATTCGACAGTCAGAAAACCGTTGCATTGGCGTGAAGGGAATTAAAGCCATACACACCGCCGTGCAGAACCGTTTGATAGCACACGGATTCATCACCACCCGCGTATTAATACCGGAGCAAAACTTACACGAGGGAACCTTGACCCTGCGTATTCTGCCGGGCCGTATTAGCGAGATCGACCTTCAGGATAAAAGTGTTCATCGCATGAATAACTTTCCGGAAAGACAAGACGATCTCCTCGATTTGCGCGGGCTGGAACAGGGGCTGGAAAACCTGCAGCGTATACCAGGCTCGCAGGCCAGCATTCGTCTGGTGCCGGGAGAAAAGCCTGGTGATACCCGCGTTGAGGTGACGCGCAATCAGCGAAAAGCCTGGCGGCTGGGCAGCTGGTTTGATGATTCGGGTAGTAAATACACCGGGCGCTATCAGGGCGGTCTGGCGCTCTATCTGGATAACCCCACCTCGCTCAACGATATGTTTTACGCCGCGTATGGCGGTGGTTTTAAAAATGAGAACGGGCGGCGTAGCGATAATACCTCGGCGTATTACTCCGTTCCCTGGGGTTACTGGATGCTGGAACTCTATGCCAGCCAGTACAGAACGACGCAGACCCTTCATAGCGGCGACTTTCAATACCATTACAGCAGTGATGAGAAGCTGTTGACCGCCGCGCTCAGCCGCGTGGTTTACCGCAGCGCCAGCCAGAAAACTACGCTAGGTTTCAAAGCGATCAAACGTGATTCCCGCTACGATCTTAACGACGTGGAAGTGGAGGTTCAGCATCGGGACACCAGCAGCTGGCAGCTCAGCCTTGAGCATTTAGCCTATCTGCCCTTCGGTCAACTCACCACCGGCCTCAGCTATCAGCATGCCGCGCCGTGGTTTGGTGAACAGGCCGATGCCGAAGAGATGGTGGGCAGCGCTGACGCGCAGGCACGCATCATCACGCTAACCGCTGACGGCACTTTCCCGTTTAAGCTGGGCAAATACGCTCTCAGCTACGAACCACATTTCAAACAGCAGACCTCACCGGACAGGCTGACCCAGCCCGATAAATTCACCATCGGCAACCGCTGGACGGTGCGCGGTTTTGACGGAGAGTCATCACTGTATGCCGACAAAGGCTGGTATCTGCGCAACGACATCAACCTGAATCTGCCGACATGGGGAATGCAGCCTTATATTGGGGCAGACTACGGCGAAGTTAGCGGCTCAGAAAATGATTACTGGAGCGGAGCGCACATTGCCGGCGCGGTCGCTGGAGTGCGTGGGGTTAAAGGCAAGCTGGGTTATGACGTATTTGCAGGTGTTCCGCTGGCGAAGCCGGATGAGATGCATACCAGCCCGGTGACGCTTGGGTTTTCGATGCAGTGGCAGTACTGACGCCGAATGTCTTAGAAAGGACGCGGCAGCGTTAGCCCTGTCGGAGCGGGTAAATACAATCATGTTTTACCCTCTCCAGGCACTGATGAACACGCAGATGTCTTCTTTGATCGCTCCGCCAAACACGCTGCCGCACACCCGCACAATACGCATGCTGATACAGTCTCTTTTCGGTCCTTACTGGCTGGTTCTCATGCATTTTCCCAGACTGAACAGCGGTGATTACGGCATGAACCTGCTGAGCTGGAGCGTTATATCAATGCTGGGTTTGATGGTTTGGTTGTTCCAGCGGGAAAAACGATGCGCATCACTCCTACTGGTTTGATGATACTGGCCAGCGCGGTGCTGTTTACCGTTCCGGCTTTCTGGTCCCCGCACGACGCCTTACCCATCGCCCTGCCGAGACTTGTCGGCATCTGGGGCGGAGCGTTGGTTTATTTCAGGCTTCTGCAGCAGCCTGTTCGCGAAAAGGAAACCGTTGCCCTCTTTTACCTGCTGGCCGCCTCATAAGGGAATGCTCCTGCACTCACCCTGCGCCCTGTCCTGTTCCGCTTGCCGCTGGCGGCAGTTGCTTTATACGGCCTCGAGCTCTCTTTTCAGCTTTTTTGTGCCAGCATCACGCTCGGCAATTTTGGAACTGCCCGGCTTGCGGATCCGCACAGCATTATCCGCCAGCGTGTGCCCTGGCTGATGCAGATGCGGTACCAGCGAGATATTACACAGCTGCACCTGGCGAATTTCAATGAGCATGGGGATGTGGCCGAGCTGGAAAAGTATGTCCAAAGTAATGCTCATTGGATAAAACTGCATATGGAAGAAGGTGCGTTTAACGATCAGATCAATATTATTTATTTCCTGAAGCGACGTGCGGCGGCTGTGCAATTAAAATCGGAAGCAAACCGGTTAATACCTCGGGACGACAGATTTAATCCCTGAGAGAATGTTCAGGAATATCAAGCCGCGTTCTGATACGCGGATTTTTATATTTTGCGGCAAGTTTTAAATTCAGGTTTAAGTATGCCTGAACGGCCTCACAAATACTGGATATTATTACAACTGTAGTTTATGTCAGTATTTAGCACGATACGGAGGTGTCTCACACATCCGTACCGCCAATCACCGCAACTATCGAGGTTAGTTATTATCACTGGATGAAAGTGTAGTGCAATACGGACAGCCAAAGAAACTGTTAAACATAAAACCCGTCGTTTAACGGTGAGTTCTGCGGGCAATTATCCAGAATACGAGCCTTTCGCGGCGCTGCGAATAAAGGGTAAGTGGCTGGAGGCGGCCGGTTTTCCGGTGGATACGCCGGTTGAAATTGTGGTGGAGGACGGATGGTGGTGACGGCCCTGCCTAAGCCAGAGAAGCCGGTAGTCGTAGAAGACGTAGTGGTTACTGCGCTGGCGGTGCGCAAGGCGCGAGAGCTGAAAAAGTTTATGGATTGGATTGAGAAGAAGCGAGCCTGACGAATGCAGGGCCGGCATCCTGCACGATCAAACTCTGCAAAACAGGGGGGATTTGTGTAGTTGTGGCCTTTGATTTTAATCCTAACACCTACCCCTGAAACATTAGTGCATATATGTTGTTACCTGGAGATTCCATCCCCGTGTAACATCGTCCATACAAAATAATAGTCCGGGCGTACTGCCCGCCCGGACTCTGAGGAGGATTACTGGTAGGTTAGATTCAGTGTAGCGGTGGCATTTGCCGAGCCTGCTTTAATTTTATCTTCAGTCTGGATATAACGCGCGGTTAAAGGATACGTTACTATCGCATTGGATTCAGTGGTTTCAAATTTAAGCATCTCATTCAGCTTAAGCGGAGCACCGTTATAGAGAAGCTGAACACCTATGCCTTTAGCAACACTTTCACTCCCCTGGCCCGAAAGCGCCAGAACGCTGGCATCCGACGTCTCGGGGTTCTGCTCACCGTTAAGCGTGACGTTAACATTAGTGTTATTATTACAACTCAATGATAAATCGGCCTTCACCGTCTCATTTGAAACAGTACCGATCTGCCTGAATTGCTCAGCAGGTACATTGCCAATAGGAAAAGATAGAGTCCCCCCCGATTGTATGGAACAGGCTTTAGTACCGATATACCCACTCACCAAATTGATTCTGACTACGGGAAATGTTGCTGCCGCCCCTTCGCCATCGCCTATGCTCCAGTCAAAGATGGGGCCCTGCGTTAAATAACCGGACACTTCGGCAGTCCCGGTTTTCACTAGCTCAATTTTTACCCACTCAATACGCATATAGGTTGAGTTATTTGAATAAGTTTCAAACGGAGCTGTCCCGTAATAAACACTCTGACGAATTCCTATACCAGGAATATTCGTGTCAAAGACCTTGTCCAGTGCAGAAGGGGTAGTGAAGGTTTTTACTACAAATCTCCCTTCAGTGCCATCATCACACGCGACCCCAACGTAGGGAAAATTTACAGTAACTGTTTTAAGAACGGTGCCGACCGGAGTGTCTCTTTGAACCTCAACATCACCGATACTCGCAGATGCCTGCGTCAACCCACCCTCAGCAAAACTGCATGCAGCATTAACAACATTAGAAAATAAAAGAATAAAAATCAGAAGGATAAAATGTTTAAACACGAGACGTACCTTTCAGAACATGAGTAATTGCGATATTCAAGTCCCTGAACGTGCGTTAATCTGTGCACCAGCATCCCTGGAGGATGTGCCACTGAGGTTATGTTATTAATAAAATAGGTCAATGCGTTTTCATTATTTAATGAATATTGTTCTTTATCAAATTAAATACGATCCCTTCCAGGACATTGAACCGTCTTCGATTCACCATTTTTTAACAGACTCAGAAAATAAAAATATGTTTCTTCCGCATTAGCGCGTGCCAGGAACCCATCCCATTCTTGTTAATAAACGCCAAGTGCCAGCCCGTTAGCAGCATCTCGGGCCGCTTCAAGAGCAAACAGATCCGGGTTTTGCGAATCCTGCGTGCCTGAAAACGTCACAGTTGCTTCGCTAACCGCCGGACCGCAATTTTGCAGATTCAGAATAAAGCCTTTAGCCGGGGAAAAGTCCCCGATCCGACTAAACTGAGCATGAGTAACGGTCCCCATATTCACTGTCTTATTTTGTGAATCTGGTGCCAGCTCGCAAGTATTATCCTGAATGATACCGGATATATTCACCGTGCCGTCATGGGCATGAACCGCTGCTATCAATAAAACTGTCAGAAAAATAACCACGCCTTTCCATTGTCCAGAGGACATAAACACATGCTCACTGATAGGTTAAATCAAAACACATTACCGCCGAGCCCTCACCTGAGGTTACCGGGTAGCGAGTGGATTTAAAGCGTAGCAAAAATGAGAGCGTGTTCTCTCCCTCATCCAGCTCATACGTTTTGGGGACATTCGAGTTAAACGGGATGGTTTTACCGTCGTTATCTAATAACTCAACCCCAAGCCCCGAGGCTACCGTCCCTCCCGAACCGGTATCGGTCAACGACAGCAGTGTGGGGTCATCCGCATTAGGCTCTCCTGTAAACTTCACCTGGACGGACGTCAGCTTTACATAGCAATTCGACAGGGTGATGTTCATCGCTTTAAACGCTGTGGTGCTGCCTACCGTCGGGAAATCCTTAGTGGAAAAGGTGCCAATTTTCACTTTTTTATCCAGGTTATCCACATCACAGCCGCTGGCGACCACGTTGCCGGAAACCGCAAGCGTGGTATCCGCCCGAGCGTGGGTACCCGACAGCATTGCTAACCCGATGACTATCGCTGCGCACAGCGGTGATAATGCATAGCTCATAACGTCTGCCCCTGTTACCGGCAAATAACTTTCATCTGGGTAATCGCCGTGTTTTCCGCATCCGCAGGGAGCTGATAGTCCGCACTGCAGGTCTGATCGGCCCCTTCACCCCACTGCACTTTGAGCTTACCCTTGGGCGCAAGGCCCGCGAGATAAACCTGCCCGTCGTCGCCGACAATGTTGCCTTCGCCTTCATCGTCTCGGGTAACAGTGGCACCAAATGGAATTGGCTCATTGTTATGCAGCATCGTCAGCAACGCGCGGATCCCTACATGGGCTTTAAATGACGCGCGTACCAGTGCCCCCTTTGTCGGCACCACATCAACGACAGCATCATCAATATCAACCTTGTCCCCCAGGGTGGTGGTATCCAGCGCAATACGGTTTTTGCGATAGGTATTGGCGTAAGGCACCACGGCATAGCCACGCCAGTCGGTCTTCACGCCCGTCGCATTTTGAACGCGTACCTGGTTCGCGCCCGGCGCCTCAATCAATACATTAGTTTCACCCAGAGGCTGGCTAAAGGTCACGCCGTGACGATGGGCGACCACGCCGCCGGAGATACCGTAGTTAACCTGCTGGGAATCACCGTTATCGCTGTAGTTGTAGCTAATGTTAGAGCTGCCATACCCGCCCTGATGTGCCAGGCTGGCATTGCCGCTGTTGCCCACGCCCTGATTGCCATAACCCTGCTGGACGCTGTAGCTCAGGTTATTGTCTTCCAGCATGGTGCCGCTGATCCCGGCGTTCTGCGTGACGCTGCCGTGGTTATCCTGGTTCATGCTGTAGGTCGCAAAGGCATTATTCGGCGTGGTGCTGTCTTTTGGCGACAGCCATTTGCCGATGGGCAGAGACACGTTGAAGGCGAACATTTTATCCGCCTGCGGCTGACCGGACGATTTGCTGTAGTTGTAGCTCAGCCCCAGGTTGATATCGTGCCATGACGTGTTGTATCCCACCTGCACCAGGGTATCTTTGCCCTCCGTGTGCAAGTAGGTCTGCTGGCTACCGCTCACATACACCGAACCCAGGTCGCCCAACTGCTGGGAGATATTTACCTGTACCTTGCCGCGTTTGGTGTAGTAGAGGTTGTAGTAATCAAACCAGTGTGGACGATCGTTATCCGGATCGGCATCCTCGTTTTCAGGATCGTTGTTATAACCATCCATATGCTTATAGGTAGTGTCGGTAAAGGTGTAGTACCCGGACGTGGAGTAGCGATATCCCAGCAGCTGGAAGTTAGTGCCAAAGTCGTTCAGGGATTTTGCGTACAGTACGCGCAGCGACTGCCCTGTATGCTGGCTATCATCAATTAGCGTACTTTTTGCTTGAGTAACATCTGCCGAAAGCGCCCCCCAGTCGCCTATATTGACCCCAGCACCCAGCGCAACAGCTTTATAATTGCTGGAAAACTGGGTGCCGCCGTAGAGGGTAATTCCGTGCGCCAGACCCCAGATCAGCGTGCCCTGACCAAACGGCGTCTGTTCCTGCTGATCGTTGCTGGTGCGATATTTAGCCGCCGTCATGGAGTATTTCAGTCGCCCTTCACGCTGCAATAACGGTACAGCAGAGTATGGCACGCTGTAGGTCTGAATCTTCCCGTCCTGCTCTTTCACTTCCACCACCAGGTCACCGCTCGACGAAGTCGGGAACAGATCGTTTATGGCGAAGGCACCCGGCGCGACGTAGGTCTGGTAAACAATGTAACCGTTCTGTTTGATGGTAACCTGAGCGTTGCTTTTGGCAATGCCGCGCACCGTCGGCGCAAAGCCTTTCAGGCTGTCCGGGAGCATGTTGTCATCAGATGCCAGCTGCACGCCACGAAAGCTGATGCTGTCGAACACGTCGCCGGAGGTGTAGCTGTCCCCCACCGTAAGTTCGCTTTTCATTGAGATGATCGTACGCTCAATAAAGCCACTGACGTGCTCCCACTGCGTGGTGGTTTGCCCGTTGCTGCTGGTATTGCGGTTAAAAGTGGAGTAATCGCGATAGCGCCACGGACCTACGTTAACCCCACCGTTTAGTCCAAGGAAGTTGCTGCTGCTTTTGCCGCCCTGATCTTTACTTTCAGAGCCGCTAAAGCTGTAGTTCATCAGCAGGGCATTAATCCCCTGATCCCATTTTTCTGGTGCAATATAGCCGCGTGCGGTGTTCTTCAACGCCACCTGCGGTACGCTGAGATCCAGGCGCTGATGGCCAAAGTCAAAGCTGGCGGTGGCACCGTCAATCAAAGATGCGATATTGATGCACTGCCCGTCCGCAGAATTTTTTTTATCTTCAGGAATGCTGAGGTCGATGCCCATATCGGACAGCGTTTTTGCTGACAGACACGCTACGAGCCCCGTGTCATCCGAAGATTCAGCGTTCGGATTTACCTCTTTTTGTGACTTAAATTCCACGTCACGGCTGAGCACAAATTCGTTATTCAGGTAAACATCCACACGATAGGTACCTGCCGCCTGGCCACCGCCCGCCTCAAAGCTCGACAGGTCCGCAACAGACCCTTTACCGTCGGTCAAGAAGGCCGGGTTGAAATATTCATCCGCCAGCAAGTGGCCTGAAAAAAGGGTGGCGCCAATCATCAGCACCAGCGGCGAAATGCGCCAGCGCACTACTGATAACATGCGTTTTTCTTTTCGGATACCCATCACGTATACCACTGTTAAGCTTTGCAGGTCAGCGAAGGTGTCACTGCACCGTAGTCATTAAGCGTCTTATAAGAGACTGATCCGATAGCCTTGTTTGTCTGAGTACCTTGTGGTGGCACCATCGTGTTCGGCTGTTTTTTACCCGCAACGGTAAAGTTGACCAGGGAAACGAAATAAGGCGACGGGTTAGGAACGATGAGGTTATCTCCCTCAGTCTGACAACGCAGCATGGCGGCAGCCTCAGCAGGCTTAACGGTCAGGTGCGCCGGACGAACAAAAAGCTTGATCACCGATTGAGTAGCAATCTGCAGGGTGTTACCCGCCGGGGTCTTTTTATCCATTGACGGGATTGCTTTATTATTGAGGTAAAAAATAGACTCTTTATCCTCAGGCAACGCCGGGCCGTTATAGATCATACGCAGAATATTGACCTTGCCAGGTTTCAGCACAAACAACGGCGGTGTGACGATAAACGCTGCGACTTTATTCCCCTTATCGTCTGATACCCAGGACTGGACTAAGAAACCGTCATGCTGATCGCTGTTAGTCACATTAATACTGGCTTGTTTAGCATCCTGTGGGTAAATTACGCGCGTAGCGCCTAAAGCAACACCTGCCGCCGCGGCGCTATTTGACAGTGCAAGGGAAATGATAACAGTCATTGAACCAATAATGGTCAACGAAACGCATACAAAGCGTAATGATGGCATAATACATTTCATCGCAAATTCCGAAATAAAAATTGAGTAATCCCTGCTCCTTTTCCTGTACTGCTTACTGATATATCACGGCGAAGTTCACTGCCGCACTGGCATTGCCTGCTACAATTTCTTCAGAGACCGCACGATATTTAGCGGTGAAGTATAAAACTGACTTTCCATCCAGAATGGGGTATTGCGAACTTGGTACTGAGTTAGGAATAAGTAAATTCCCCTTACTGTCAAAAATACCGATCCCCACGCCTTTCGCTGAATCAGCCCCAAAACCTGCTTTAAAAATCTGTGGGTCATTCGCATCAACTGATGCCAGTAAATGCAACGGAGGCAAACTGAAATAACGCATTATTGCAGTTATCCAGTTTAATCCAGAAGGTTCTTGCTCTTTAAGAATAATTATATGGCGCGAAAACAACGCTCTCCCTCTGTTCGGGAGGGCATTTCGATCAGGAATAGGTGATCTGGAATGTTGCTACTGACTCAACTGCACCCGCAGTAGCGCTATCGGCAGTCGTCACGTAATCCACGCTCATTGGGATTTTGTTCGTTCCGTTAGGCAGAATCTGCTTTGAGGACTCTTTTTCTACGTCCAGTTTGTTCCCGTCTGGGCCAAAAAGCTGCAGCGCAACGCCCGTTGCTGCACCCGAACCGGCGGTATTCCCAGCACGCCAGCCTGATCTGGACTTGACTGACTGTGGAAGGTCACTGTCGCGTTTTTATAGGTGGTCGCATCGCAATCTTCCAGGCTGATGTTGAACGCCTTAGCCTGACCAGATGTCTCGCTTTTAGCCCCCATGCTTTTCAGAGTAACCTGATCGAGGATCACGATACCGTGTTCAGAATCTGCACTCACAGAGCATGGAGCATCAGCAACGGCCCCCATAAAGTTGATAGTGCCGCCGCTTACGGTCGTTGTGCTTGCAGCCTGCGCTGTAAACGCGGTGCCAGCGATAAATGACGCGGCAAAGACAGCTAATACCTGCTTTTTCCTTGTCATGTTAATCCATGTTGCCGCGTTTTAACGATGGGCACATTATTCCCGATATAACGGCGTCACACCATGCAAATAATGTCCTATTCAGGATTTCAAACAGGACAAAAATTAATGCGACATTACCTGATTATTCGGAATACTGTGTTGCCATCAGCACGGATTATGCTCACAACCTGATTATGGAGTGATTTAATTACCCGGAGTTAAAAGTTGAAAACAATATTATCTGTATTGCTGAGTTGTATTGTCTCGGCAACCTGCTTTACTGCTAACGCCACCGTTAACATTAGCGGCACGCGTTTGCTTTATGACGGTGCCAAAAAAGAGGTGTCATTAAGCGTACATAACCCGGACAGTACCCCTTATCTTATTCAAACTGCTGTCGATAACCTGACGAACGATCCGCAAAAACCACCATTTGTCATTACCCCTCCCCTATTTCGACTGGATGGCGGTAAAGAGAATTTGATGCGCGTCATTATGTCAGGCAGCCTGCCGCAAGATAAGGAGTCAATGTTCTGGATGCGCGTTAAAGCAATCCCCTCTGCACCGCGTGAGAAAAACACCCTACAGATTGCCGTGGCGACGAGGATTAAGCTGATTTATCGTCCTGAAACACTGAAGGATATTAATGTCGAAAAAGAGAGTAATAAACTCTCCTGGCGAATCTCTAACAACAAACTGGAGATAACTAACCCAACGCCGTGCTTTATCAATTTCAACGAAATTATCGTTGCCGGGAAAAAACTGCAAAATGTTTCTTACGCAGCTCCGGGCGTCACCACGATGTTTGACCTTCCTTCCGGGGTAAACGGCGGGAATCTGCAATTTAGTGTTATTAGCGACTTTGGCGCAGTGGGCTCACTGCATTCAACATCTGTATAAACTGGTTATGACTATGATTAACGTTAAACAACTCCTCTTTCCGGCAGTTGCCGCACTTTATTGTGCTACAGGCTTTTCTCACTATGCCCTGGCAGGCGATGCGTCTCTGAACATTACGGGTAAAGTCGTTGCCTCACCCTGTGAAGTGAGCACGGACAGCGTAAGCATGGCTATCGACCTGGGCGGAGGTAAGGATCTGCAAACTGCCGATCTGAATGCAGCAGGCAGCAGTTCTGCGTGGATCCCATTTAAGGTTTCGCTTGAGAATTGCCCGGCAGGTACATCCAGCGTTACGGCAACCTTCCACGGCACGTCTGATGCTGGCGACCCAGAGACCCTTTATAGCAACACGGGTACAGCAACTAACGTGGCGGTGCAACTGGAAGGAAAATCCGAAGAACCTTATGGGGATGGTAAGACGTCGAAAATTATTATTGCTGATGCAACAGATGGTAAACCTACCTGGGATTTGCAGACACGAGCTTATAGTAAAACCGGTGGTGTAACACCAGGTACCATCAGCTCTATTATTACCATGAGTTTTTCTTATAACTAAGACAGCTTTCTCTTTATAATACGTTCTGAAACGCCTAAAGGATGGGCATTTCAGAACATCGTTGTAATTTTAACGAATTTTCCTCTATCCCCTACTGTTACCAACGTAGCCCTTTCGTAATCACCAAAACAGCTTATAAGATGGTGTAAAAATACGAAACGTCGACTACGATCCTTTTCATATTACAAACACGTTTATCAGCCTCTGGTATACTGGTAGTGAGATTTTTCTCTGGGAAAGTTGTGCGCTATGAAACCTGAAAACTACATCAATAAGCTCATTCATGAACTCTCTGACCCTCAGCGCGTCAGGCTCGGTCGTCAACGGCAGATCATCTCACTGGACAACCATGAAGTCCCCATGACGTTCATTCTGCATAGTGGGATTGTGGCCGTTTACCGTACTCGGGACCAGCTCCTGCTAAAGTTTATAGAAGCGCCCATGATCGTTGGTATGAACGATCTTATTGATACCAATGCGGGATTTTATATGCAGGCCTGCGATGAAATTAAATATGAAATCAAGCCCTTAAAATCAACGCTTGAAATTATTAACCAACGCAATTTGTGGCAGGAAGCCGCTTATTCGTATATGTATGCCATCAAGCGCCTGCTGGAAGCTCACGAAACATCTGTCGGTTTGTCCACCTATGAGTTAATACGGCTTAATCTGGTGTCATTGATGACGGAGAAGGAAAACCTGCGTCTTGCCGTAAATGCCTGCGACTATATACAGGAGAAGACCCATCTTTCGCGCAGTAGAGTCATGAAGATCCTCAGCGATCTGAAAGCTGGCGACTATATCGAAATTGATAGGGGTATATTGAAGAAAATAAACAGGCTCCCGGATAACTACTGACCCGGGAAATCCGGGTTTATCTGTTCTGCGCCGCCAGCCACTCCATCGCCCGCTCCCCCGCCTCATCTACCGGCAGATACACCAGCAGCCGCGACCCGTTTCGCGGCGCGGAGTACCAGTACATCTGCTGCAGCGTAAAGTCCCCCAGCTCGGGATGGGTAAACAGCTTGAGCTGGTTCTCCACCCCGCGCACGTCGTTGCGCTGGTGCCACAGGGTTTTGAACTCTTCCGACACCGCAAAGAAGCGCGCCAGTTTGGCCTCCCACAGCGGGTCACCCCGGTGTTCGGCCATTGCCGCCCGGAAATAGGAGACAAATATGGGCAGCACATCGTCACGTCTGCCGAGACGCGCGCGCCACGCCGGGTGGGTGAGGAACAGATAAATACAGTTACGGTCTTCCGGCGGGATTTCATTGAAATCCACGCCCATCAGGTGGCCGAAGCTGTCGTTCCACGCCACGATGTCGAAATTAGGCTTCTGGATGCTGGCGGGTTTAGGCATAAGCGTATCCAGCAGGCGCCGCGTGCCCTCGCTGATGCCCTCGCAGCAGACCGCCTGCGGCGCTTCACCCGGCGGCAACCCGGCTAACACAAACAGGTGTCGGGCCTCGGTCGGGGTGCATTGCAGCGCTTTCGCAACAGCGGCCATCACCGCGCTGGATGGATTGACGTCCCTGCCCTGCTCCAGCCAGGTGTACCAGGTCACGCCCACGTCCGCGAGCATCGCCACCTCTTCCCGGCGCAGACCCGGCGTGCGGCGACGACCGCTGCGCGGCAGGCCAAGACGCTGCGGATCGAGGCTTTCACGTCGTGCGCGTAAAAATGCCCCCAGCTGTTTTCGGGTGTCATCCTGAAGTGAGACGACGGGTTCAGACATCAATGCCATAAATCCCCCTGCATGGTAGTGCCAGTACCAGTATAAGCAAGAACTGGTACCCGTTTATCAGATGGTTGATGCTACGACCATCTGATGAATGACGCAATGGAGTTACCATGAATACGTCAGTTGTTTCACCGGGCCGCGCTGGCCTGATATTGCTGCTAACCGGCCAGATGCTGCCGATGATTGATACCTCAATCACCAACGTGGCGCTGGACGCCATCACCCACTCGCTGCACGCCACCGCCACCGAGCTGGAGCTGATTGTCGCCCTCTACGGCGTGGCCTTCGCCGTCTGCCTGGCGCTCGGCAGCAAGCTGGGGGATAACTTTGGCCGTCGGCGTCTGTTTATGTGGGGCGTCGCGAGCTTTGGCCTGGCCTCGCTGCTCTGCGGGATGGCGGGGAACATTGAACAGCTGCTGGCCGCGCGAATCGTTCAGGGTGCGGGAGCCGCGCTGATTGTGCCGCAAATTCTTGCCACGCTGCACGTGACGCTGAAAGGTACGGCGCACGCTAAGGCCATCAGCCTGTTTGGCGGCATCGGTGGGATTGCGTTTATCGTCGGACAAATGGGCGGCGGCTGGCTGGTGTCGGCGGATATCGCCGGGCTGGGCTGGCGTAACGCCTTCTTCATCAACGTGCCGATCTGTCTGGTGGTGCTGGCGCTGAGTCGCCATTTCGTACCCGAAACCCATCGCGAGACGCCGTCACGCATCGACTGGACCGGAACCGTGCTGCTGGCGATCATTCTTTGCTGTCTGCTGTTCCCGATGGCGCTCGGCCCCCAGTGGCACTGGTCGTGGCCGCTGAAGGTTATGCTTCTCGCCATTATTCCCCTGGGCTGGCTGACGGCGCTGAATGCGCGCAAAAAGGAGCGTGAGAACGCCCATCCGCTGATCCCGCCGCGCCTGCTGCAGCTTCGCAGCGTTCGCTTTGGCATACTGATTGCGATGCTCTTTTTCAGCGTCTGGTCCGGGTTTATGTTCTGTATGGCGCTGACCATGCAAACCGGTCTGGGGATGGCACCGTGGCAGTCCGGAAACAGTTTTATCGCGCTGGGCGTAACTTACTTTATTTCGGCGTGGTTCGCGCCGCGGCTGATTGCTCGCTACAGCACCAGTACCATTCTGCTGACCGGTCTGGCGATCCAGATTGTCGGCCTGCTGGCGCTGATCGCCACGTTCCGCGTCTGGGGAATGGAGAATACCGCGCTGACGCTGGCGCCCGCGACCGGGCTGGTCGGCTACGGGCAGGCGCTGATCGTGAACAGCTTCTACCGCATCGGGATGCGCGATATTCAGCCTGACGACGCCGGGGCCGCGAGCGCCATTCTCAGCACGCTGCAGCAGGCCGCGCTGGGGCTTGGCCCGGCCATTTTTGGCGCGATTTTGCTCCACGCGCTGCAGAACCATCACAGGAATTACGCCCAGGCGGTGAACGTCTTCCTGATGGTGGAAACGGCGATGATGGTGGTGCTTGCCCTGGCGACGCTTCGCATACGCCATCGCCTGTGCCTGCCTGTGGTAAAGGTCTGTCAGGCCACCAAATAAGCCCGTGAATTTGCATAATAGATCCGCAGCCGCCATTATGGGGCTGCATCAATACAGGAGACGTTATGCAGGAATTAATTGCTCAGGTTGAAGAGTTAGGCATTGAAATTAATCACACCACCTCTTTAGTGATTATCTTTGGTATTATTTTTCTTACCGCCATCATCGTTCATTTTATTCTGCACAAAGTGGTGCTTCGCGCGTTCGAAAAACGCGCGCAGGCCAGCAGCCATTTGTGGCTGCAGATCATTACCCAGAATAAATTATTTCACCGTCTGGCCTTCACCCTTCAGGGGATAATCGTCAACGTCCAGGCGGTACTGTGGCTGCAAAAGGGCAGCGAAGCGGCGGAAATCCTCACTACCTGCGCAAAGCTGTGGGTGATGGTGTATGCCCTGCTCTCCTTCTTCTCGCTGCTGGACGTGATTTTCAATCTGTCGCAGAAAATGGCCACTGCATCACAGCTGCCGCTAAAAGGGATCTTCCAGGGCATCAAGCTGGTGAGCGCCATCCTGGTGGGGATATTGATTATTTCCCTGCTGATCGGCCAGTCCCCGGCGATTCTGATAAGCGGTCTGGGCGCCATGGCCGCCGTGCTGATGCTGGTGTTTAAAGACCCGATACTGGGACTTGTGGCAGGAATTCAGCTTTCCGCCAACGACATGCTCAAGCTCGGCGACTGGCTGGAGATGCCGAAATACGGTGCCAACGGCACGGTGACGGACATCGGTCTGACCACCGTTAAAGTACGCAACTTCGATAATACGATTACGACCATTCCGACGTGGGCCCTGGTCTCTGACGCCTTTATCAACTGGAGCGGCATGTCGGCCTCCGGCGGGCGACGCATTAAGCGCAGCCTGAATATTGATACCACCAGCATTCATTTTCTTGACGAGCAGGAGCAGCAAAAACTCATTCAGGCGAAGCTGCTGAAGCCCTATCTGGCCGCGCGACATGAGGAAATTAACCTGTGGAATCAGAAGAACGGTGAAGGGGAATCGGTATTAAACCTGCGTAAGATGACCAATATTGGTACCTTCCGCGCCTACCTGAATGAATATCTGCGCAACCATCCGCGTATTCGCAAAGATATGACGCTGATGGTGCGCCAGCTAGCGCCTGATGCGAATGGTTTGCCGATTGAAATATATGCCTTCACCAACACGGTGGTCTGGGCAGAATATGAGGAGATTCAGGCCGATATCTTCGACCATATTTTCGCGGTGGTGGATGAATTTGGGCTGCGTATTCACCAGTCCCCGACCGGGAACGATATTCGCTCCCTGGCGGGTGTTATCGCCAATTAATTCGTTTGTAGGCCCGGTAAGCGAAGCGCCACCGGGCGTGAAGGCAGGTGCGGTCTGGTGTGGTGCCCTCACCCCGGCCCTCTCCCGCAGGGAGAGGGCGCAAACCGCGTTACTTTTTGCGGGAAAGCTTAAACGCCACAAACAGGAAGATAACCCACACCGGCAGCAGCATCGCCGAAAGGCGCATCTCATCCATGGTGCACATCAGCACCAGAATCAGCCCCAGGAAAGCGATACAGATGTAGTTCCCCGCAGGATAAAGCAGCGCTTTGAACTGCGTCTCGCGTCCCTTGCGGCGCATCGCGGCGCGAAAGCGCAGGTGCGCCAGGCAAATCATGATCCAGTTCAGCAGCAGCGTGGCGACAACCAGCGCCATCAGAAGGCCAAAGGCCTCTTTCGGCAGCAGGTAGTTAATCAGCACCACCAGCGAGGTGATAGCGCCGGAAAGGAAAAGCGAATTAACAGGCACGCCGCGACGGCTGACGCGAGTGAGGAACTTCGGCGCGTTGCCCTGCACGGAGAGGCCAAACAGCATGCGGCTGTTGGAGTAAACGCCGCTGTTATAGACCGACAGAGACGCCACCAGAATGACGAAGTTCAGCGCCGAGGCCACCAGGTTGCTGTTCATGTCATGGAAAATCATCACGAACGGACTGCTGTCGGACTTCACTTCCACCCACGGATAGAGCGCCAGCAGCACCACCAGCGAGCCGATGTAGAACAGCAGAATCCGGTACACCACCTGGTTGACCGCTTTTGGAATGCTTTTATGCGGGTCGCGCGCTTCCGCAGCGGTAATGCCAATCAGCTCGAGTCCACCGAAGGAGAACATGATCACTGCCAGGGAGAGAATCAGCCCTTTCCAGCCGGTCGCCAGGAAGCCGCCGTGCTGCCACAGGTTGTCGATCGTGGCGCGCTCGCCGCCGTGGCCGGAGAACAGCAGCCACAGGCCAAAGCCGATCATCCCGATAATCGCCAGCACCTTGATCAGCGCAAACCAGAACTCGGTTTCGCCATACAGGCGCACGTTGACGAGGTTAACGGCGTTAATAATGATGAAGAAGGCCGCCGCCCAGATCCACGTCGGCACATCCGGCAGCCAGTACTGCATGTAAATGCCTGCGGCGGTCAGCTCCGCCATCCCCACCAGCACGAACATGACCCAGTAGTTCCAGCCGGACAGGAAGCCTGCAAACGGGCCCCAGTATTTATAAGCAAAGTGCGCGAAGGAGCCTGAAACCGGCTCTTCAACGACCATCTCGCCAAGCTGGCGCATGATCAGGAAGGCGATAATCCCGGCGATACCGTAACCCAGCAGAACCGCCGGGCCAGCCATCTGAATAGCGGGGCCGATGCCGAGAAACAGCCCGGTACCGATCGCGCCGCCAAGGGCAATTAACTGAATATGTCGATTTTGCAAACCACGTTGCAGCGTCGGATTCTGATCCGACGAGGCTTCAGCGCTACCATGGCCTGAAGCGGATGACGCGTCTTTCACGTCCTACCCCTGTCTCTTTTTTAGAAGGGGCACGTTTTAACACTTCATGCTGGAGGTAGCAAGGGATTGGGGCATCCCTGCCCCGGATAACGAGATGGAACGCTTAAAACGCGTAGCCAACCGAAACCTTAAAGGTGCGCGGTTCGCCCTGCGTAATATAGGTACCGGAATCGTCCACGCTGGCCCAGTAGTTTTCATTCGTCACGTTGTCGATGCCCGCGCGAACCGTCATCTGGTTTTCATTGTGGTTCACCGCGAAGCGATAGCGCATTCCCAGATCCAGCGTGGTGTAGCTGTCCAGCTTTTTGGTGTTTGCCAGGTCAGCGTACTGAGCGCCGGAGTGGTTCACGCGGGCGGTCGCGGTCAGGCCGTTAATCGGCTTGATGTCGTACTCTGCGCCCAGCACGGCGTAAAAGTTCGGAATACCGATCGCATCGTTGCCCTGATTCACACCATTTTTGGTTTTGGTCAGCTCGGCCTGCAGCCAGGTGGCGCTGGCGTTAAGACGCATCCCCAGCGCGGGCTCGCCGAAGAAGTTCAGCTCCACGCCACGGTTTCGCTGCTCGGCGTCCAGGCCGTAGTGGCCGCTGTCGTCGAGGATCGCCGACGGCATTTTGATTTCGAATAGCGCAAGCGATCCGCCCACGCGACCGAAGTCCGCCTTCACGCCCACTTCGTTCTGCTTAGAGTGAACGATACCGGTGCTCTGGCCGTAGTTGGTGGCGGTGTTAGGTGCAGTTTTGCCCGGCTGCAGCGCTTCGGTGTGGTTAGCATAGAGGGAGATTGCCTCCCACGGCTTGTAGACCACGCCGTAGGTGGGCATCCAGCGGCTGCCGTCGAAACCGTCCGCCGCGTTTTCCGCACCGGTGACTTTGTTATACCCGCGAACGACCACCTTCTGATGGCGCGCGCCGGCGGTGAACAGCAGCTTGTCGTCCAGCACGCCCAGCGTATCGCTCAGCAGCCAGCCCTGGGTACGGGTGCGCCCGCTGGTCAGCGGATCGCTGTACTTCCCGCCGGAGCCGTTGAGGTTGGTACTGTCCGGCATGTCGACGCCGGTGTTGTGGTAGATGTTTGTGGTCGGGTTATCCTTCGCCGCCGACATTTTCCACGCGATTTTTTCGTTCCTGGTCATCGCCGAATAGCCAACGTTGACCTTGTGCGAGACGAAGCCCGTAGTGAAGTTACCGCGAACGCCCGCCATGCCGCTGACGGAATCGCTGATGCGGTTGGTATCAAGACGGCTGACCGTTGCCTTGCCGCTTTTATCCACCAGCTTCGGCGCGCTGTAGATGCCTTCCTCGTGCGCATGCTGCGCGCCAAGACCGGTATAGGCGGTCCAGCCGTCGGTTATGTCGTACTCGCTGCGCCACATCCCAAATTCGTTTTCGATGTTGCTGTAGGCCCACTTCTGCGAGAAGTTGCGATCGTTTTTCGGCGGCTCGGGAACGAAATCCACCCCTGAAATATTGACGCTGGTCGGACTGCCGTGGAAGGTTTTCTTCTGATAGCCGAGATCCAGCGAGGTGCGGAAGCGATCGCCCGTGTAATCGAGACCGGTTGAGAGCAGCGTGGTGCGGCGGCGGTCATTCGGTATGCCGGTTTCCCCTTCGCGATGGACCAGGTTCACCCGCGCGCCAAACTGGTCGCTGTCGCCGTAGCGACGGCCCGCATCCAGCGTGGTGCCAATCTGGGAATCAGAGGTGTAGTCCACGCCGACCTTCGCCTGCGGGAGTTCGCCCGCGTGTTTTGGCTCAAGGTTGATCATCCCGCCCACGCCGGAGCTTGCCGCGCCGTTCATCAGCGAGTTGGCCCCTTTGAAGATTTCGATGCGGTCAACCATCTGGGTATCCACCACCTGGCGCGGCAGCACGCCGGACAGGCCGCCAAAGGTCATGTCGTCGCCGTCGAACTTCAGGCCGCGGATGCGGTAGGTCTCCGCGCTGTTGCCGTATCCCTGAACGAACTGCACGCCCGCGTCGTTCGCGACGACATCGGCAATGGTTTTCGCCTGCTGATCTTCCACCAGCTTCGAGGTGTAGCTGATGATGTTGAACGGCACGTCCATGGCGTTTTGCTGGCCCAGCATCCCCATGCGCCCACCGTTCGCCACCTGTCCGTCAAGGAAGGCCGGTACCAGCTGGTCGCCGCCGGGTTTGAAATCGCTGGCTGGTGCAGCCTGGACAACGAGGGTGTCCTCTTTTTGATCGTCCGCCGCGATGGCGGAATGTGCCGCCGCGCCAACGGCGAGCGCCAGCAGCGTTTTGTGCATGATGGTGTTGTTCATCGTTAACTCATTTTAAAGTGCGCGCAAAAATGACCCGTTGTCGGGCCTTAGAATATGTTGAATACAATGCAAATGAGAACTATACGCATTATCTATGCGTTGGCAAGTGTAACCGCGTTCATGAGGAGATTTGGCGAGAAAAGAGGGGGAACGGCCACCCCGTTTCGGGGGTGGCTGCAAAGCTATTATTTTTTCTTGTAGATATTGGCCGTACCGTGAATTTTATTGTTGGTGTTCCCGGACGTGAGCACCAGGACATCCGCGCCTTTCTTATCGGCTTTCTCAATCAGTTCTTTTTTTGCATCATCAACCGATACTTCATTCGAGGTGTTTACCGTACCGATTTTTTTATATTGAGATGCAACTTTCTTGAACTCGCTTTTAGTGAGTAGCTGTGCAGCAAAAGCATTGGTCGTAAACAGTAACGCCGTTCCCAACAAAATAGCAGTCGTCTTTTTCATAACCTTTTTCCTTGAGATTAATCAGCAACTACGAAAAACCTCACGCAGTGTGGTGAGGTTTTATGAGCATGGTAGAGAATCTCAGGAAATGCCATACGTTCAGGAAAATTCTTTTATAACAACCCGTTGCATGAAATTACTAACGAGTATTAAGAATATTCGAATACCCGCGCGGTGCCAGCAATATCAATGCGTACCGCCGTGCCCGGGTTCCATCCTGGCTGGCTTACGGTCTTCAGAATCACGGGCTGCTTCTGCCCGGCTAATCCCAGGGTGAGCGTCGACAGCTGTCCGGTGAAGTCCACATCAAGAATCGAGATCGGGCTTTCATGCGCTGCACATGCCGTCACGCGTAATTGTTCAGGGCGCATCATTACCCTGCCCTCTCCTGTCGCATGCGCGTTGTCCGTCGGCACTTCGCCCAGCGCGCACACCGCATACCCGGCAGCGAGCCGAGCAGGCAGGATCACGGCATCGCCAAGGAACAGCGCCGTCTCTTCGTCAACGGGACGGGTGTAGACGTCATAAGGCGTCCCGACCTGTGTGAAGCGTCCGGAGCGCATCACGGCAACCTGCGTGGCAAAGGACAACGCCTCGTTCTGATCGTGGGTGACCAGAATCGAGGCCACGCCCGCTTCGGCCAGCAGATCGGCCGTTGCCTTACGCGTCATGGCGCGCAGGCCGGTATCCAGCGCCGAGAACGGTTCATCCAGCAGCATCAGTGAAGGTCGCTGGGCCAGCGCACGGGCAAGCGCCACGCGCTGCTGCTGTCCGCCGGAAATCTCGTGGGGCCAGTGCGTTGCGAGCTGCCTGTCCAGAGAAACCATCTCCATCAGTGCCTCAACGCGCTGGCGCTTTTCGTGGCGGGTGCCGTCCAGCCCCCAGGCAATGTTGTCTGCCACGTTGAGGTGCGGGAACAGCGCGCCCTCCTGAGGCACAAAACCGATCCGGCGCAGGTGGGCGGGAACAAAACTGTTTTCATCGAACAGCGTTCTCCCCTGCATGACAATGCGCCCGGTGTCAGGCGTTTCGAACCCGGCAAGAATACGCAGCAGCGTGGTTTTCCCCGACCCGGACGGCCCGACAATCGCCGTCCTGCTCCCCGGCGCCACGCTCAGGTTTAAGCTGTCGAGCACCTGCACATCAGAAAACGATTTAGAAATGGCGGTTAATTCAAGCATGTCATAGCCCTGCAATTTTTTTCGACTGCATATAGAGAATGGCGGTCAGCGGGAGTGAAATCAGGATCATCAGCATCGCGTAAGGCGCGGCGGCCACATAGTCAATTTCACTGGTCAGCGCCCAGAACCCGGTGGAGAGCGTGCGCGTGCCCAGCGGAGAGAGCAGCAGCGTGGCGGTCAACTCGTTGCTGACGCCGAGGAAAACCAGCGCGGCCCCTGCCGCCGCACCCGGCGCGGCCAGCCGCATCGTGACGCTCCAGAGCGCCTTCGCGGGCGTGCTGCCCAGGCTGCGCGCCACGTTTTCCAGCTCGACCGGCGCCTGCGCAATCCCCGCCCGCAGGTTGATGAGCGCGCGGGGCATAAACATCAGAAGGTAGGCAAGGAACAGGGTAATTTCCGTCTGGTAAATGGGACGGGCGTAATGAATGGTGACGGTGACCAGCGCCAGCGCCGTGACGATGCCCGGCAGCGAACTGGTGATATAGATGCACCCTTCCAGCATCCGGAAGATGCGGTGCGGATAGCGAATACCGAGCCACGCGATGGGGATCACGCACGCGGTCGTCAGAAGCGCACCGCCCACGCCGAGCATCAGCGTCTGGCGCAGCGAATGCCAGAGATCTGCACTCATCCAGTTTTGCACGCCGCCGAGCCAAATCCAGCGACACAGGACAATTAGCGGCACGCCCAGCGCCAGCACGATCAGCACGATGAAAAACAGCTGGCCCAGCGCGGCGGCCGCAGGCTTCAGCGGCCAGCGTTTCTGTTCACGTGCGGCCCCGGCGCCAATGCGCGCGTAGCGTGCTTTGCCGCGCGTTACGCCTTCCAGCATCAGGATAGCCAGACAGCACAAGGCCAGCACGCCCGCCAGCATGTTCGCCGCCGGGCCGCTGAAGGTAGACTGGAACTGGTCATAAATTGCCGTGGTGAAGGTATCAAAGCGGATCATCACGTACAGGCCATATTCCGCCAGCAGGTGCAGCGCCACCAGCAGCGCGCCGCCGCAGATAGCCAGCTTGAGCTGGGGCAGCACCACGCGGAAAAAGACCCGCCACGGCGGCGTACCCAGCGAAGCGGCGACATCTTCAAGCGTCGGGTCAAGGCGACGCAGCACCGCCGCAACCGGCATATAGATAAACGGATAGTAGGCAAGAACCGAGAGGAACACGCCCGCGGAGAGCCCGTGCATGGACGGGACAGCGCTCACCCAGGCATAGCTTTGCACAAACGCGGGGATCGCCAGCGGGGCGACCGCCAGTGCGGACCAGATCCCTCGCCCGGCAAGCTGCGTGCGCTCCGTGAGCCAGGCGATTGCCACGCCCGTCACGATACACAGCGGAACCGCTAAAGCCGTCAGCCACAGCGTGTTGCTGAGCAGTTCAGCCACGCGCGGGCGAAACACCAGCGCCTTAATGGTTTCCCAGCCGGTCTCAATGCCAATGGCAATGATAAAACCCAAAGGCAGAAGCGCCATTAATGAAAACAACACGGCTAACGCAACCATCGGCAGTGCAGGACGCCTGCGGGCAGGCTCCTGCACTCTGTTTTTTCCGATGTCGAGACTCAGACCAGACATAAGACGTTCACTTCACTCTCAGGATCACAGCAGACCGGCTTGCGTCATCAGCTCGATAACTTTTTTACTGTTGAGCGTTGAAGGTTCAACTTTCGGCGCATCAAGATCTTTCAGCGGGACCAGTTTCGGGTTTGAGGCCGCGTTCACGCCCACTGCATATTCAAAGGCGTTGTTGGTACGCAGGCTTTCCTGACCTTCTTTACCGGTAATGTATTTGATGAAGGCCTGCGCCTGCGCTTTGTGCTTGCTGGATGCCAGCACGCCGCCGCCGGAGAGGCTCACAAACGCGCCCGGATCCTGGTGTTTGAAGTAGTAGAGCTGGGTGTTTTTGCTGTTTTCACCGGTTTTGGACTGATCGACAAAACGGTAGTAGTGATAAATCACGCCGCCATCAATCTGACCGGCATTGACCGCTTTCATCACGGTGCTGTTGCCTTTATAGGCAACGAAGTTGGCTTTCATCGCCTTGAGCCATTCCAGCGTGGCCTTCTCGCCTTTCAGCGCCAGCATGGCGCTCACGATGGCCTGGAAATCCGCGCCTGACGGTGATGCCGCCCAGCGCCCTTTCCACTCGGGCTTTGCCAGATCCATCAGCGATTTAGGCAGCTGCTGTTCGTTCAGTTTTTCCGGGTTATACACAAACACCGTGCTGCGGGCGGCAATGCCGATCCAGCGGCCGTGCGCCGGACGATATTCTGCCGGTACCTGCTTCAGGGTGTCTGCATCCAGCGGCGCAAACAGGTTGGCGTTATCCACCAGCACCATTGAAGGCGAGTTCTCCGTCAGGAACACGTCGGCCGGTGACGCGCTGCCTTCCTGAACCAGCTGGTTACCCAGCTCGCTGTCATCGCCGTTACGCAGAGTGACCTTAATGCCGGTTTCTTTAGTAAAACCGTCCACCCACGACTTCACCAGGTTTTCGTGCTGCGCGTTATAAACAACGATACCTTCGTTGTTATCGGCCGCAACCGATTGTGTAGAAAGGAAAAGTGATGAAGACAACAAGGCAAGCGAGAAGCAGGACAGCAGGCGATAATTCATGAACATATCCTTAATAGACCAACGGGATTAACGACTCATAGCTTTGTGGGACAGGATTAAAGCATACAACAACGCTAATGATAATTAGTATCAATCCAGTTTAGGCGTAAAAGTGTAAAATTTCTTTTTAGCAGATTTTAGAATGATAAAAATCCAAATTTTAATGAGAGATATTTTTTAGATTAAGAAAACCTTAAGCCTGCCTACAATGAAATTCATTAGCCTTCTATTCATTATGACGCGAAGGTAAATCTGTTATTCACGCGCCCGGCAAATATAAAAAGCCCCGATATTGCGGGGCTTTTATGCTTATCCGGATGTCGCTAATTTTATAAGGCGACTAATTTAAAAAGCATCACATAGCCGCATGAGGGGCATACATAGGATAGGTGAAGAACAATAAATGCACGCAGTTCAGCCCAAAATGGAATAACGTTGCAACCCAGAGCCTGCCGCTCCACATCCACGCCAGGCCGTAAATAATGCCGGAGAGGCCGGCAAAAATAATCAGCAGTAAACCGCCGCTATAATGCATCAGCCCAAAGATGACTGAGGAAATCAACAGCGCGACAACAGGATGAACGATCCGGGACAAGCGTTGCTGCAGGTAGCCTCTGAACAAGGCTTCCTCAGCCAAAGAGACGAAGAAAATATTCGCAAGGGCAAATTGAGCGAACCATTCTGGCGCATGCGGCTCAATTCTAAGTCCGCCCAACGCAACAGCCAGAAGTAACAGCGCGGGTATCGCAAGAACCAATACTCCCCAGCCAACCTTGCCAGCTTGATAGAGGGGCTTTGCTACAAATAACGTTGGCATGCACGTAATTAAAAAGAAAGGCACCACTGCCTTGTCCATATTAAAGTACATACTGAACGGTATGCTTTGCGGACCAACGACGACAGCATCCAGCACTTTGGGGTTATGGAAGCCCGGGATCACATGCAAAACCAGGGCAACGGCGATGACCACGCACAGGCCTTCGACCAGATAGGTATATTTATTATTTTTATTACGTAGCCATTCAACAGCAGACCAGCCAACAACGATTGATGCAATAACCAGCAGCGCCGGGGCGTCAAGAATACTCTGTTTCCAGCCGAGAAATGCCGTTAATCCCAGCATCAGATAAGCCAGGCTCTTATTAAGGGAGAGTGCGGCAAGCGAAGCTGCGAGTAGATACCACATAAATGTCCTTCATGACCGATAAATTTTAGGGTCGATATCCCAAATATGTCCCACAACGAAAATCAGGAGGATGAGAAAGAGGCGTAACTCTATGAAATGAAATGGCACGCCCTGTAGGATTCGAACCTACGACCTACGGCTTAGAAGGCCGTTGCTCTATCCAACTGAGCTAAGGGCGCACTGATATGCGTGTACTTCGCGGTGGTGAAACGCGAAGAATTATACGGTCAATGGCAGGTGAGTCAATGCCTTTTCCGCTTTCCACGGCAATTACCACTACCCGATTGTAAATACGGCTATTTTCTCAACATTTCGCCCTGTTTCACCGTAAAATTTAGCGCTGCGAAAAGGCTTAGTTGCATTTAAGTAACGCCTGCTGTTTTCCTGAACGTCAGCTCGTCACACTAGAGTCAGGTATCCCGGCCGCCTGGAGGCTGGCAGACAACAGGACAATGGAGTGACAGCGCAAAACCCGATCGATACGCCCCCCCGGTTACAGTACATTTCTCAGGACATCGTCGGCATTAAGCTTGAGCCCATCGTCGCCCTTTCCTCCTTGCGCCAGGTTGGCGTGGAGGTACTTAGCGTTCTGTCCGACACGCGGCACAGCGAGGACTTTTTTTGCGAACGGTCCGCAGACTGGTCGATAGCGCTGCTTGAAGCGCAGCTTGCCGCGTTAAAAAATACGCCGCACGGTCATAATCTTTTTATTAATCTGCCGATAACCGTCCTGACAGAGACAGCCTCTTTTCAGCGACTTATCCGGTTAACAGACGTGCCGCTCAATATTGAGATTGTCGATCTCGCGTCCTTTGTGGCGCTGACCCTCGTCGAGAAGCAGCATGTCGTTCAAAATTTGCGGCAACTTAGCAGACAGGGACACGCAATCTGGCTTGATGACGTGGATGACGTCACAGTGCAGTCGTTTTTATCCTGCCGACTCCCGTTAAGCGGCATCAAAATAGATAAGGAAGCATTCTGGCGTTTACGCGACACCCCTGCGCTGAGGCAACTGGTTTCCCTTTGCTTTCAGCTTGCCGGGAAAGTGCTTATTGAAGGTATTGAGACTGAACGCGATCGTACCTGGGCACTGCAGGCAGGCGCAGACCTCGGCCAGGGATATTACTGGCCGTCCTGGACATGGCCGGAGGATTAAAAAGCCATTTCCAGGAGGGAGACCATGCGAATGACAGTGCGCCGTTACCGGCGGCGGCGTACAGGAAGTGATGCACTGGGATTTACGCGCTCACCTTTTGCTCCCCCCTTTTTCGACCGGCTCGAATTTTTGAGCCAGTCCATCAGCCAGCCCCGCAAAACAGACGCCCCGTTTATCCTTCTGGTGACGGAGGATCACTACCTGCGCACCGGTTTTCTCCACGGGCAGTTTCCCCTGAGCAGCTGCTGCGACTACGCCACGCTGGACGACGCCCTTATCGCTCAGACGCAGTGGCCCTCAGCCCGTCTGGTCGTGGATATTGAAAGCCGATCCACGGGGCTTCTGGAGAAACTGGATCAGTTGAGACGGCATAGCCTGTTTCCTCCGTTCCTGACGCCCTGGCTGTTGGTCCGGGCCGATAATTACGACACCCGCCTCTTCTGCAAAGCGGCAGGTCCCTTTCATGTGCTCGAACGTCAGCTGAACGCCACCGCGCTCCAGCACAGCCTGCAGGATCCCCTCCCTCCGCCGGGTACCGAGAAAGACTGGTTCTCGCGCAACGAATGGCCCATCCTGCAGGAGCTTTCCCGGGGCAAGACATTGCGTCAGATTGCCCTGATGCAGAATCGCCCCTATAGCCGCATTATCTATCGTCTCAGCTGCATCCTCCTAAAGCTGGGGCTAAGCCATCGCCAGGAATTGCTCCATCTTCTTAATAACCTCTCAGACTGCACGTTTTCACTCACCTCCTAACCCCTTATTTCCTAAAGCGGTTTAGGAAATTACTTACCACTCGCGTTGCAAAAATGTTAATTTTTAACAATAAACTCGAAATTATAACTATTCCTAATTTATGGGCGTGAACCTTGTGAAATGCCACAGATTGGCGGAACGGCAGCACTTTCCTCCATCCGTTAAGCGAATGCAGAAGGCGTTAACAAGATGATAATGATGTAAAAACAAGCAGCTTAGCGACAACAGCCTGGAGTAAAAAGCGAAGCGGGTAGCATGTTCTCCTGTGCATCAGACGCCGTTGTCCTGGCCAACGTAAGCACTTTCGGATGAAGGTATGACGGCCTGCGAGGGCAATTTTTAACCTCACTTTTGCGGGTTCGTCCCTTTAAAATAGGCGCATTTTTGTTAACAATTGATCAACATAAAGAGATATCTGTTATTTTTTGTTATTACATAAAGATGAAAAAATGTGGTAAATGAGATAACAGGATATTTCCGCTAATTTTAAAAAAATAGCGATTCATATCCAGAAGATAATACAAACCAATACCCTCAAATTAATTTACAGGGTTTTCGGAAAAAACTTACCCTGTATAATAAGATGCGTATCAAATATGAATAAGAAAAACCTTTTTGCCAACACCAGCCTAATGAGATGACCGCGCTGAGGCATAGTTCTTTTC
>Ga0207713_1000439_pt1 | contig 43709 bp, 52 predicted proteins | sample KBSS64metaG_FD_184404 | JGI IMG/M metagenome (GOLD analysis project Ga0207713, IMG submission 184404) | Switchgrass rhizosphere microbial communities from Kellogg Biological Station, Michigan, USA - KBS S6-4 metaG (SPAdes) (version 2) | ecosystem: Host-associated > Plants > Roots > Rhizosphere >... | reverse complement strand
GTTCCGACGACGGCAATGCATGGAAAGGCTTCGATTTTGAAGTCATGAACCGATTGCATGAGCAGGGTCTCATCAGTAATCCGGTAAACAGGAACAAATCGATCTGGTTGACGGAGGAGGGCCAGGAACGAGGTCGTCAGATAGCTGAGCGTTTGTTTGGGGGAGGAGCTCAAGCCGAGCGTGCGCCTGATGCAGATACCTGAATTCATGCTTCGGTTTATCGATTGATCTGCGCCGCGCGAGTTGAACGCAACTGAAGGAGTTTTCAGTTGGAGCATTTTCTGAATGAGCCACAACTGACAGAAGTGAGAGCTGCTCTTTCCGAGACATTCAATGATTTTCCCACTGATTACGATTACATCGCACGCCAGCTCAAGGGTGTCGATCCAGCGGTGCTCTACGAGATTTTTTATTCAGAAGTAGCGCCAGTGTGCTTTATGAACATTGCAGCGGTCTTGCCGACTGTCTGGACAGGTTTTGACCCTGATTGGCTCAAGGCCGAGATAGAGGAAAGACTCGCGGCGCGGCAGCGTAATTGGTTTCGCAAGCTGTTCGACAAGTTGCTGGTCCGTTGGTTGAAATACAACTACGACCATATGTGGCAAGAAATCGCCAGCAGGCTTTGAGCTTGTGGTTGGCGCCTGAAGCTCTTCGCTTTTAGCGATCAATACTTCGCCAGGCTTATTGCGCAATCGGTTTCATCGCGGGGGGAGCAGGTGGCCATTAAGTGAAGAGGAGGCTCTTTCCGGCGGACGAAAAAAAAGGCCTTGCTAAGCAAGACCTTTCTTAATTTTGGTGCCGAGGGAGACTGGCGTGCACCATATAAAACGTGGTCTGCAGGCTATTTTAGCGTAAAGGGATACAGGTAGGGATACACATTTGTCAGGACTGGATGCATCCAACCTAAAATGGAGCGATAGGAAAACGAATCTTTAACCCTTAAGGCTGTCTTGGGTTCGACAGGCGGTAGGTTATCAATACAGTGAGCAGCATAGCGAAGATGCCTGCCAGGCAGGCCAGCGCTATTCCCCAGAAGCTGAGCATGAACGTGAGTTTGTCGTCCATCCGTGGCGCCTTCTGATCAATGCGTTCGAGAGAGGCTGTGCGCAGCTGAGTCGCCATCTCAACCTTCATGGCTCCATAGGCTGAGCGCTTGACGTTTTCTTCTACATTATTGTTGTGTAGTCCTTCGAAGGCATCCTTGTATAGGTTCACAGCGTTTTGGCAATAGTAATCCTTGTTGTTGTCAGGGCTCTTGCTTGCGTCAATACATACGTTGATGTAGTCAAGCGCTCGTTGAGCGAGATTTTCCTTCTGCAATACGTTGTATTCGGCCAGGTAACTGTCCGTATTTTTGCCATAGTCTTCTACTAGGGAGGTGAGGTAATACATATAACTCCCCATCACCAAGATACCTATGGTCGCCATCAGCAGAACTCTGCTCCAAGCTTTTGTCGATGCCTTTTCTGCAACCATTCTGAACCCGTCTACGAATTCGGTGATGTTTTCGATGACGTCTTTGATCCATCCCATGATTCTTTATTTCCCTTGACTGCTAGAGCGCCCGGACGGCGGTGAGTGTCGCGCAAGATGCGCAATGATTAGACATCGCACCGATGGATAGAGAGCGGGCTTACCAGCCACGCCATGGGCGTACGTCCCTAGTGGAGGTCGCCCAATCAGAAGAGAAGGGGCATGCACGCTGCAACTATCCATCGAACTTTGATCTCGAAAGCTGCTTCCATGTCGTGAGAGCAGCGTCCGTTGGACGTTGAGTAGCAAATAGTAGCGTTATAGTGGCGATGACTCAAAGTCATGATGGAGGCTTTGGCTTGCGGTTTTTCGCTATCACACAATCCGGATGAAGTGCTCAGGCTCAACTCGTCCTATGAGCGCAATCGGGTTTTCGAGTCAGCATGCTGCTGCGGCCCCCAAAAACATGCGGGGGACCCTGAAGTTTCACGCTAGGTACGGGGTCGGAAACCCGCGGGATCTTGTTAGCGGCACGACTTCGAGCTTATTGAATTTCAATCATTGAAATAGAAAGGATTCCGTTGAAAAAAGGCCATCGTTACAGAGTTGGTAACGATGGCCTGTTGTGTTGATGATTTCGCACGTCTTCGATCGTCAACCGTGTCAACCAATGCAAAAAAGTCAGCCGGTCTCAAGATCACGCGGGTTTTATGCCCCGTGTCATTCGGAAATGTTCAGGGGCCCCGGCGACTATCAACAGCTTTGGGCAGTAGCAATGGTGAACTGCGTTGACCCGACTCATCTGTTCACTAATTTGGGCACCTGTCAATAACAACGTCCGGCTGGTTCCGGCTCTTTATAAGTCCGAGCTCAGAGGACCTTGTACCGCTGTGATGAAATTGCCCAACCTCGCTGGAGGTTTGGTTGCTTCCGGGGTGCTGGGGTGACCACTCCCTTTAAACGCGTGTTACGCAGGTTACGGATGTTATAAACGTCTTAAAATATTGAATTTGTTGAATATTTTTGAGTAACACCTTTCTGGTGAGTCGATTGATAGATGTGTTACTGCGTGTCTGGTGTAACGCTCATTGGTAAGAAATGCACGCTACCTCTCATTGGTAAAGGGAAAAAATAGAGAGGTGGAGGCTTGGTGCTATCATGTAGAAATGTTCATACTGATGGATCGGTCATATGTTCAAAAAAAGGCTTATCACGCTTTCAATTTTTTTTATAGCTATCACGCCATATCTACTGCAGGCGGGACAATGTCCCGATACTCAATACGAATCTGGATTTAAAAAAGACAAGCCAATAGTCGCTGTTCCGGAAGCTATCAAAGTCGCTGGTCCTATTTTTCCAGGGGGTAAAGCCGTTTGTCACATATCGTTCGATCTAGAGTCGGGAACGAAAAACCTACTTCATCGCGTTGAGACTGGAAAGCTTAACGGTGTCTTATACCGTTTCTACTACACAGATGGCAGCGGTTCTGTGCAAGGGTTATCCAACAACGAGCTAGATGTCATGAAGGACAAATATGATGGAAATTGGAACCTCCGTTGCAAACAAGCTGGTATCAGCGATGCTCACTATTGTGCGATGTCTAGAGCAAGCCTATTGATTGGTGTAACCGGGGACTCTTCCTACTTCATACATGTCGGAAATGATCATTTCCCGGGGTCTACTATAGCACTTCGCGTTGATAAGTTGCCTGCCGTTACCGCGCCCGCTGATCCAGGGCTCTCCCAAAAGCAGCAAGTGGACCTTCTTGCGGCCATGAATAAAGGGGACTCTGTTTTGGTGAGGTATGTTGAATGGCCGCATGAGTCGAATATAGATCGAGCTATAAGTCTTTTTGGATATAATAGTGCGTTGCAAATAATCACCGAGATGAATCGCATTATTGAATGATGTGTTTTCTTTTTCTTGCAGTTATACGTCGTACGAATAACTGCTGTTGAATGGGAAGGTAACTCAAGCGGCTCACTTAATTAGGATTTTATTCTTGAAGAACGAAGTCTCAGCGCAGGAACGAGTCATTTGCCTCGGTAAGGGGTTGGTGACCATACCCGAAAGACTGTTGTTAGCTCACGCACGGGGCGAAGTTTTATTTATTTGTGGCGCTGGTATATCTATGCCTGCAGGATTGCCAGATTTTCGTAAGTTGGTTGTAAATGTTTATAATGAGCTCGATCCAAGTGTTCATGCGATAATTTCAAAAATTCCTTGGGGTGTGTGTAATAAGTGGGAGACTGATCTAACAGCTCTTAATAATTCACAGAGGGCTGAAATTAAAAGATTTTTAGTTGGTGACTATGATGTTGTACTAGGAATGCTCGAGCGGCGTCTCGATGATAAAACTAGTGGGGATAGTCGAGTTCGGCATGCTGTAACTGAGCAGCTGAGGAGCGCAAGAAAAAAGCCAGCTAATATACATCGGGCGTTGGTTCGTTTAGCTGATCGCGGCGGAACACGTACCATAGTTACGACGAATTTTGACTTGCTACTTGAGAGTGCGGCAAAGGGTCAGCGGACTACACTCCAGAGTTATTCTCTAGGATCAATTCCCAGGCCTACTAGGCAATCAGATTTCTGTGGAGTACTTCATATTCATGGGGCTATTTCCAATAGCTCGAATCGTATCTCAGAGTTGGTTTTATCCGATCAAGATTTCGGTGAGTTTTATCTGCGCCGTAGATTGGTGCCCGATTTCATTTATGATGCGGCTCGGTTGTTTAATTTGGTTTTAGTAGGATACAGTGCTAATGATCCTCCTATGCGTTATCTATTAAATGCAGTTGCTGCTGACGGTGTACGGTTCGATGATCTTAAGGAACGTTTTACCTTTTTCGGTACGGACTCTCCGGATCCAGTTGCGTTGGAAGATTGGAAGGCGCGAGGTATTACACCAATCCACTACGACGCACAAAATCATCATGCCGGGCTTCTCGATACTTTAGAGCGCTGGGCTGAGCTTTCTGCGACTAATGGTAAAAAAACAAAGATTGATAAGGAGGTCCGACGTATTGTAAAAACATCGAGAGCGTTGGCGCCGGATGAGGATAAAGATCTATTTGATCATTTAATAAGGCGAAGTAACACGAGCGAGCGTATAAGGTTGTCTGCTTTGGCGTCTAGCGTTAACGCTGACTTGGGCTGGTTAGATGCGATCATAAAGATTGGATCAGAAAAAAGCTTGGAGCGCCGTCTATGATTTTAGGTCGAGCTCATCTAAACGAACAAGAGCAGTCAACGCTCAGAGCAACTGTGGCTTTCCTGAGCAATCGGCTTTTGGACGTTGCAACGATTGATTGGGCGCTACGATTGAAATCGCATCAACGCATTGAGCGTTTGGCAATTGAGCACGTGTTGAGCACTCCTGATGGACATATTGTCGATGAAGTTTGGGCATCTGCATGGCGTCTAGTTGAGGAGAGCTGGTCTGGCGAACCTGAAGAAGATTCATCGTTAAATGTATTTGATATCCTGCGGAGAATTCGAAACGGTGATCGATCCGGCGTAGTTATCAGTAGAATTGTTAATAGTGTTGAACCATGGTTAAAAGTGTCCACAAACGAAAATCTATTTTCGTCCCCTGTTAGAGTTGGTCGTCGCCCGAAATCTTTCAATGAGTTGCTGTCTGCAAAGCTATCAAGCGGAGAATTATTGGACGTTGGTGAATTAGGTCTTGCAGATATTGATGATGTTTCATTCTTAAATGCGCTAGTTAAAGAGTTGGACTCTGCAGTTGATCGAGGTGTCGATATAGCAAAAAGATTGGGGTGGGGAGGGCGAGGAAGATTTTGGAGGATTGGTGAGCTAAGTCGTATAAATTATATTCCAGCTAAAAATGGTCGTGGTCAAGATCCAGATCAGCATCATCGTGGTATCGCTCCCTCAGTAAAACTATTGTACGCAATGTTTTTAAAATTGTCCGAGCTTAGTAAATCTGATGCCTCCCTTATAGTTCAGGGGTGGAAGCTGGGCTCGTCGGCAATCCATATTAGACTATGGTCGGCGGCTGCAAGAGATAAGAATTTGGTTTCCGCCGAAACAGTTGGTGAGTTTCTTTTGAGTGTCGATGATCAAGAGTTTTGGGGGGTGCAAAGTTTCCCTGAGATATCAGAACTTCGAGCGTTTAGGTTCGCTGATTTGTCGCTAGATATACGGCTGTCTATTTCGAAAAGAATACGTCGAGGTCCCCCGAGAGATAATTGGCAGAGGAGCACGGCAAAAGAAGAAATATTGCAAGCCAAGACATATTGGGCAGTTCGCGAATTCAAGAGGATCCAGCTAGCTGGCGGTAGCCTTCCACCGGTAATTGAAAAGTGGGTAAATGACAATATTGGTCAGTTTGGGGATCTGGGCACGATGGAGGTCGATAGTGGGTTCCCTAAAGCTGCAGTGGCTTATTGGGTTAAACCTAACCCGGATTCAAAATTTGATTCTCTCGAAGGTCTTTCGCGCCTACGTGCATTAGAAACTGATTTGGCTACCAGTCGTGGTTGGAATGATGATCCGGCGGAGCGAGCAAACGATTGGATTCAACAGCCTGAAAAAGTTCAGATGCTTCTAGACGATTTAGAGAAGGCAGGCGATGGAGGGGACGAGTTTAAAAGCTTATGGAACCGTTTCGGTTGGGCTCATAGATCGAGAGTTCAAGATGATTCACCAGCAGTTGTAAGAAATTTGCAGATCGAAGCCAATCGTGTGTTAACACTTCTGGAGAAGTTGTCAAAAAGTACTCGCGCTGCTGCAATCGAGGGAATCAGTGCCTGGTTAGATGATTGGAAAAAACAAGTCATTATGTCCCCAAAGGGCTTTCGAGTTTGGCACAGTTTTTTGCCATTTGCTATTGATGCGACAAATCGAGTCTCAGACAGTGTGAGTGATGCCGATCTTAGTGTGACTGGCCGTTCCTTTGATAATGATGATGAACCTATGGACTTGGATACTCTCAATACACCTGTTGGTAGGTTTGTCGGTGTGTTTTTAGAAGCTTGTCCAAGAATTCAAGATGGAAAAAATCCGTTTCGAGTTGGAACTAAAGGGCGTAAATACAGAGACGCTATAATTAACGTTCAAGGTCGAAGTGGATTGATTGTGCTTCACCGCCTGATTGAACATCTTCCTTATTTTCTTTTGGCCGATCGCCAGTGGGCTCAGCAATATCTAATTTCTCCGTTACTCAAAGAAGACGCCCGATCCCTTGCGCTATGGCGAGCTATTGCCCGGCGTACGCATTATTCTAAGGTTTTGGAGATTATAGGTGATGTTATGTGTCAACGGGTAACTGACGCGCGACTAGGACGTGAAACAAGGCGGAAGTTAATGTTTAGTTTGGTTGTCGAAAGTTTGCATTCCTTTCGAGAGAATCGTCGGCCTGCTGTGCCGCATCCACGCGTTCAGCAAGTAATAAGAAGCGTTGAGGATGAAATTCGTGTTTCTGCTGCTAGCGCAGTCTCACAGTTCGTTAAAGAACTTTCTGCTGAAAAGCTTGGCATGGAAAATGATGATAGAGCGGGCAAGATTTTTATGTCGGCTGCTGAGCCGTTTCTTAAAAAAGTTTGGCCGCAAGAGCGTTCTTTAGTAACGCCAGGGGTTAGTGGAGCGTTTGCGAAAATTCCTGCGGTTTCAGGGAATGCATTTGTCGAAGCAGTTGATTCGGTTGAGCGATTTTTGATTCCTTTCAATTGCTGGTCTATGAACGATTACGGTCTATATGGAGATGAGAATGGTAAGAAAAAAATGGGTGTTATTAACAGCGAAAGTAAGGCCAAAGCATTACTTAGATTACTAGATTTAACTATTGATAGTTCTGCCAGTGCGGTAATACCTTTTGACTTGACTGAGGCGTTAGATCAGATCCAATCTGTCGGACCAAAGCTTACAAGAGAACCAATATTTAGACGACTCTCGACAGTGGCTAGACGCTAGTACTCTCGACACAAAAATAATGTTTTGTCATGACTTTTCAGGGTTTAGAATGTTTCAATGGAATGAATTAAGATTTTAGAGGGACTAATGTTTAAAGGTTGAAGGGATAACCTAGTAGTCACAAAAAAAAGCCTGCTTGGGCCTTTTTAGATAACTCGATCTTATTTTTTCAACCAGCTCTCGACTACATCAGAACCGTGCTCGGTTTTCCACTCCTTCAGCGTCTTGTGATTGCCCCCTTTGGTTTCAACCACTTCGCCAGTGTGCGGGTTCTTGTAGACCTTCAGCTCGCGAGGTTTGCGCTTACCAGCTGTTGCCGCCGGCGTTGAAGCTTGCTTGGTGCTCTGTGGATCCAGCAGGTTGATGATGTGCTTGAGGCTGAAACCGTACTGATTCAGCAGCTCTCGCAGCTTGGTCTCGAACTCGATCTCTTTTTTCAGAGCCCCGTCGCTCTTCATCGTCTCCAGTGCTTGGAGCTGCTCGGCGAGGTGTTTTTCCAGCTGACGGTATTCGGCAAGTTTGGACATGTTTGTTTCCTATGTTTGTTTAATGACAGTTTGAATGTGCGTGCGGCTCAAAAGTTCAGCCCTATTCTGGCAGCTTCAGATACTCCTTAATGCTAATAATCTCTGCCTTGATCAATTTTACCGTGAGAATCTCGACTTTCGTTTTTATGCGAGGTTTGTCCACGAACTCCAGCATTTCCGTTAAGGAGACTATTCTTGCTTTCAGTAGGTCTTTCCAGTTGGGGGTGTTTCTAAGGTCAAATTGAATGATCATTTTTTAGCCTGTTGAGGTTGAACAGCCTACCTGCGCAGGCTGTTTCGGTGGCTCAATGCCCTACAACGAAAGGATGTCTTGCACGCTGTACTTGCCGGATCGATCCGACAGCTCGCGCCAGGTCCAGCCGTGGAAGTCTTCGCCTTCTTGTGGAAGTACCAGCTTCATCAGGCTGAGATGTTCCCCTCCCAACATGCCTTGTACATTCCACAGCTTGCCGCCCAACTCCATCAGCGCTTGCGCTTGTTCGTTCCATTGTTCCTCCAGCAGTGTGCGGGCGAGGAACATCGCTGTTTTTTGGATCGAACTGTATTCCCTTTGCGCCTCGGCAATGTGCTGGTCGACGATTGCTAGCTCCTGTTCCAGTGCAGTGATGATCAGGTGTTGGCGCCGATTGTGTTCGGTCGCCGTCGCGAGGTTCTTCGCGGCCTTCTGCGCGTCGGTATTGGCGTTCTTTTCGCCCTCGGTATCGCCCCAGGCTACGGCCTGCGCGTAGGCGGTGGCGGCATCGGTTTCGGCTTGCCGGACTTTGGTCATGTCCTCTTTCGCCTGCTGCTGGATCTGCGCCAATCGGGTGCTGAGGCTTTCGCGTTTTTCGTTGAGCTCTAGCTCGTCGGCTTTCCAGTTCGCCATCGACTCGGTGTAACCCGCCATTAGAGTTTCATGATTGAGCAGTTTCTGGCGGCGAGCGATCTTCGCATCGAGCAGCTAGGCACGGTGCTTACTGGCGTCATATGGAACTTTCAGGCTGCTGTGTTCCTTGCGGATTTCGGTCAACCGTTCCTTCTCGATGACCTCGTCGCTTTCCAATAGCGCTTCCAACGGCGCCATCTTGGAGTAGTGCTGTTCAGCGTCGCTCAGGTGTTTGTCGCGCTGGGAGGTCTGTTTTTGATCTCGTCGATCAACCGTTGCTTTTTTTCGCAATGACCGGTTGCCGCAGCGAATTTTTACCGGAGTGGATAAGTCTCGTTTGGGAGGAAGTCGATCGGATTGCTGAATTGAGTGCTGAGGGCGCCAGAGAGGGGCACGAATTGCTACAGATGAGCTAGATCACTTTGGGTTTAATCTAGGTTTTTGAAGATTGTGCGGAGAATTAGATGGGCACAGCACTTTCCGACAGACGAAAAAAAAGGCCTTGCTAAGCAAGACCTTTCTTAATTTTGGTGCCCCGAGGGGGCAACGGTCTGAATGCGACGGTAACGTACCATAAGCGGCAAACCCCTGCGATGCCCGTCTATGCTGGTGATTGGCCGTGTAGCGTGAAGACAGTGAGCGGCAGTTTCGTGCAAGTGCGTGGTAGCCTTTACGCCATTTTTACGCCAGGAGGGTGGAATGGCTTCGTACCGGAAACGAAGTGGTGGTTGGCGCGCTGAGGTCGCGAAGCTGGGTGTGCGTGACTCTCAAACCTTCGACACCAAGGCCGCGGCTATTGCTTGGGCAACTGCCCGTGAGGCTGAAATCATTGCGCAGAGTGGTAAGTCTCGCACAACCGTCGCTATGACGCTTTCGGAGGCACTGCGTAGGTACAAGCGGGATGTGTCACCAACGAAGGCAGGTCAGCGCTGGGAAGAGCTACGGCTTGATAAATTCGACAGGGAACTGGAGTGGGTCGGAGAGTTGATGGATAGCATAACGTCCGAGCAGGTCGCTCAATGGCGGGATGCACGGTTGAAGGTGGTGAAGACTGCGACGGTCAGGCGTGAAATGACGCTTCTGTCGTCCGTCTTTGAACTCGCCAGACGGGAATGGAAAACGTGCTTGGCCAACCCTGTCCGAGATGCGAAACGGCCGAGCAATGGTGCGCCCCGCGAACGTCGTGTTGCTCCCAGCGAGATCAGTGCGCTGCTGAATCGACTTGGCTACGTCGAGGGTGAGTCACCGGTGACGCTTCTGCAGGAGTTGGCATATGCGTTTCTCATCGCGATCGAAACCGCGATGAGGCAAGGTGAGATACTGGGTCTGACCGCGAAATGGGTAAACCTGCGCGAGCGCTTCGTTCATTTGCCAATGACAAAGAACGGCACTAGTCGGAATGTTCCGCTGAGCAAGCGTGCGGGAGAGTTACTGGAGCCGCTCTACAAGGGCAAGGTAGCTGGCGATCGTCTATTCAGATTAGAGTCAGGATCCGCGGACGCGATGTTCCGGAGGATTCGCGACGAACTGGGAATAGATGGTCTGACGTTTCACGACACCCGGCATGAAGCCATTACGCGGCTCGCTCGTAAGGTCGACGTGCTGGATTTGGCCCGTATTACTGGCCACAAGGATCTAAAGTCTTTGATGATTTATTACAACGCCACGGCGTCGGAACTGGCGCAGCGTCTGGGATAAAAAAAAGCCTGCGGAGTACGCAGGCTTTTTTATTCACGCTGTTTGCCTTGCTCGCCTCGCTGCGGGCAACCGGGCACGATGTTGCCGCAACCAGGTAATCACCTCTACCGCGAACCATCTTTTCGCGGCTTTCAATCCAGTCGCGCAAGGTTGAACGCTCGTGGGGAAGCCAGGTTGAACCACAACCCGACGCTCAACCGTGTAGGCGGATAGTTTTAGATACGCGGCGATATCCTGGGCTGTCCATAGTTCATGCTCCGCCGCAACGGTGGGGCGCTGCAGCTGCCGAATCAGTTCGTGTATCGAACTGAGAAGATCCGGCGATTCCATCGGTACATCAGCGGGCATACCGGTGCTCCTTCGCTAATCTCGCGGCCAATTTTTCCGCCATGGCGTTTTCCCATTCTTCTGTTTTTCGTTGCTGACGGAGCTTGCTGCAGCGGCTGTGCCGGGGTATGGATCGAGCAAAGCCACAAATATCGCAGACGCTGGGCAGATCGAGCCGCTTGCTGGCGAGCGCTGGCCGTATACGAGCGGGGGGTACGCAGCTCATAAAGCCAACTCGGTTAACGTCACGTCCTCGAAGTTAGGCACCTGAACATCAGCGGCAACAACGCGGATTCCACACCACCCGAATTCGTCCCCTTCGATCTGTCCGCCCCAACCCTCCCGGCAGTGCAGTGCTCTGGTCGCCGTGCGAGCCGGATAGCTGTTGGAGTCGGTTCCAAAGTCGGCGCCGCCGTACTCGAGCATTTCACAAATGATTTCTTGGCCGGCCAGTCGAACGATGGTGCGAACGATGTCGCCGTCTTCCTCGTCCTGCCGATCGTCAGCCCCTGTCCAGAAGCTATTAATGAGTCCAGCGCGCTCTGTCGTCAGACGATCGTGGTTTACCTCAAGGGTCACCTCATAATCCTTCCAGGTATCTTTGACTTTGTACCTTTTGATATTGGTTTGCTCAGACATGATTGCGGCCCTGCAGTTGCTGGATGGAGGTGTTGTGATTGGCGAGTACGTTTGCGACAACAAGTGCCTCTACTTCGGTTAAATCGCCCTGTGCCTTGGCCATGCTCGCCAGCGACTCCAGGCGAATGCGCGCATCAGTGGTTTTTTGCACCTGGTATTCAAAAATCGCAGTGCCAACGATTCGGATCGTCATCAGGTGGCGTGTGGCCAAGGCGCTTTGTTCGCACGATGTGTTAGCCTTTGGATCGCTGCTTTGGTGCTTTGCTTGCATAGTGTTGCCCTCAGTAGCGGGTATCGAGGGAGCGCAATCCCTCGATACCCATCATTTACCGGCGCTGCCGGCATCGTTCCGGGTTGATCGGGTTTAAGCCGATCGCACCAGGTGAATCACCAAACTTTCAAATTCCCCTTCTTCGTCCCAGGACTGCCATTCCAGAACGCCCCGGATCTGCGCGTCTGTGCAGTTCAAAACGAGAATTTCCCGCTCTCCACGGTTGGCCCGAACCTCCAACGCATCTACCAGCCCGCAAATCGCATACGCCTCGGCGAAGATGGTTCGATTTCCAGACCCGAACTCGGCCAATTTCAGCCGGCTTATCTCGGCGGTCGCGTGGTCTTGCTCTTGGTTATTAATCACTTGAATTTGCATGGCATTGCCCTCACGCCTTGAAGTGCCAGCAGCGAACCGTCTGCGGGATTGGGGTCAACGGAGTGCGCGCCTGCAGCGCTGCCCTGATACTGCTTTCGGTGGGCTTACTTGCCTCAAGCAACTTGTGGGTGCGACCGTCCTTGAGCATTCGTCTTAACGTGGCCAAGTCCGGAATGCGTTGACGGTGTTCGTGGGCGACTTCTGCGAACTGGTTGAGGTTGATCGCGATGACGCCGGCGTTCTTGCTGTGGTTGACCAGCGGGGCGCCCGGGAGGGATTCCAGGTAGTCATAGACCTGCCAGAAGTCGTTCAGCTCTTGCGGGTCGGTGGTGATCGCCGCCTGCCGATCGTTGGCCATGCCCTTGATGTATTGCTGGGTTTCTCGAACCATTTGTTCAGGCAGCTGGAGTACCAATTGAAGGCAGTCGACCAGGGCGAGCAGCATGCTGTGATTGCGGATGATCCGATCCGACGTCAGCTTTTTGCTGGCCCATAGTTCGGCCCGGTACTTCGGGTATGTCTCGGCGAAGCGCTTCATCACCTGCGACTCTGCCTTCATCGCTTTGACTATGAAGTGGCTGACGTCTTCGACTTGCGTCTGCACGAGCGAGTCTGCAGCTGCGCGACTGTCTTCGGTGATGTTGGGTTTTGGGAAATACAGCTTGGTGATCCGGCTCAGAATCGCTTCATGACCGGACACGCCTGCGTTCTGCGCAATTACGATCGACGCACGAAAGGGCGGTTCGTAGGTGTCGTTGCTGTTGTTCTTCACGCCCCGGGTGCGCAGCAGACCACCGCCGTAGTAGTCCTTGAATTCATCCCATTCAAACGACTTTGCGTTTTCGGCATCGGTGTTGCGGTCGGCTTCGAGCAGTACCAGGGGAATGTTGGAAACCTGACCCATTGCACGGCTACGGCCGGAGGTGGAACCCTTCGCAGGGTCGAAGCCTTCATAGAGACGCCCGAACAGTTTCCATAGAAATTTGATCAAGGTCGTTTTGCCGGAGTCAGGCTCGCCCGACATTTCCAGGAACGGGAAGCTTTCATAGTCGGCACGGATCTGCTCGGCGAATAACGAGCCAAACCAGTAGGTGAGGGCAACGAGTCCCTTTTCGCCAAAGCACAGCCAGAGTTTCGGTAGCCAGTCATCGCGATAGGCCTTGGCAGTCGGCGCCATGGCGATCTTGATGGACTTCATCAGGCACTTGACCCGTGACTGACCGAATTCGAAATAGTCTTCTTCGTTGGCCTTGTAGACGTTCCCACCTTGGATGGCGATATCGTTAAAGATGTAGGCCTGATGCTCTTTGCTGTACCCGATGTAATCGATGGTTTCGACCGTTTGCAGCCCTTCCGTCTGGCGGATGACGATCTGGTCTAGGTATTTTTGTGTGCCAAGCCAGGTCGCACCGGCGAACATCAAGCGCGCCTTGAATTCACTGCTCGACGAAATTTGTTTGGGGGTGAACGTAAATTTTTCAGGTGCGTTGTCACTCGGGGTATCAACCTGGAAATAGAACCAGGCGTCACCGGTCACGTCGTTGACCTGCTTGTAAAGCGCCTCAAATTTGCAGTTGGCAATCTGTTTCAGCGCGCAGACAGACTCCAGAACCTTGTGACGTGCTTGGCGATCGTTCAGCAGTTGATCGTCGTGATCGTCACTGTTGATAAGAGCGCGTTGCTCGTCTTCCAGCTTAGACAGGTCAAACTTTGCCCAGTACATCCGGTCGGCGAAATCGAAATGGAATTCCGACGTTGCGTCTTCCCAGGTGTACATCAAAATCGCTTTCTCGCGGGGCGAAGCCGCCAGAAGCAAGTCGCCTTCGTGGCGCGCAATTTGGAGATCACGCTGACGGCGTTGTTCGCGCTTGTCGGAGTCTTCGAAGCCCCAGCGTTGATGCAGATCGTTCCAGTCGAGCTTCTGCCGGCGGCGTTGTGGAATCAGCGCTGCACTGCAGCTGTAGCCCAGCTCACGAGACAACTTCGCCCAGCGCTGTAGGTAGCCACGCGCTGTCGGTTCGTTATCCAAAGCCCAGACCAGTCGCGGCAGGTTGCCTTTACGTTGCTCGGCCAGTTGCTCCAGCGCGTGAGCGGGGTAGCTGACGCTCGACATGGCAGAGACTGCCGCGATGCCGTTCTGCAGGAGTGCGATGGCGTCGAAGATCCCTTCGACAATCCATAGTTCTTCTACGGTGGCCAGGTCGACGGAGGGCGGGCACCACCAGTAACCGAGGGCGCTATATTTGGGTTTGAACCGCGCCTTCATCTTGCCGAAGCGGGATGGGCGATCGATCAACCGTTCCCAGTAACCCCCGTTCGGGAGTGGAAAGCGGATTGTGGCGCTGGAATGCCCCGTCTCGTGATTGACGTAGTTTTCCTGCGTGAACCAGCCGGTCAGCATCCCAACGTCAAAGCCCCGGGCGAACTCAAGGTAAGCCCGAGCTGTAACCGTTGGATCGTTGTCTGTTGCAGGCGCGCGCTTGCTCCAGTCCTCGAAAAGGTCTTCGTATAGGTTTTTCACATGTTCGATGTGACCGCAGCGTTCAGGACGACCGCAGCGGATCTGCCAGGGGTTGTCGTATCGGGCGTAGAGTTCTTTCTTTTTGCACTTTGGGCAGGTGCCACCCCGCATGTATTTCGTGCCGGCGCGAAGTTTCAGGTCGAAATCGAATTGCAGTCGTTCGATGACTGTATCTCTGAGGTCTTCTTTCATCATGATGTTTTCTTCGCTGCTTTGAGGCTGAGGCTAAGGCTGTGAGTGAGGGCGCCGATCAGGGTTTTCTGAGCGGCCATCACCGGGCTGTTGGCAAGGATCGATCCGTGGCGAAGGCCGTCGGGAATTAGGCGGTACTGGTCTGCGTACCAAAGATCATTGAGGCTGAAGCGGTACTGTTCGCGCAGGTTGGCCAAAAGCGCTTTAGCCTGGTCGGGCGTCAGTTTTGTGTTGATGTCCATGGCGTTTTCCATCGTCAAACCTCAATTTCGGGCGCAGCTCACCCAAACCCACGGGAATGGGGGATCGGGAATTTGTTGGTTGGGTGTTACGGAGTGGTGATGCGGAAACGCCCGTTGTCCGGCGCGTTCAGAATGCGTTCATAGATCAGGCTGACGGGGATCGCCCAAACCTCACCGGTGCCCGTGTCGGTGATGACGGTGTGGCTCGGTGTGCTGGTCAAAAAGTTCAGGCGCTGCCGATCGCCGCTTGCAGCTAGATCGCTGTAGGCCAGATGAACGATTTTTTCGGCGGTGGGTGTCAGAACGTCGAAGTCTGCGACCAGGTGCTGAACTGCCCGCTTCACCAGCTGCTGGTCGTCGCTCAGGTGTTCGCACTGATGCCGCTCAAGAAAAAGCAGCGCTGCGGCTTTGAGCATGTCCTGATATTCCTGTACTGCGTGCATGTTGTTCATTGGGCTTTCCCTTCGCGGTAGAGGGCGATCGCTGCCAATACTTCCGAATGCCGCGCTGCCAGGTGGAGGTCGTTCGCGTCCAGGATGTGTTCGGCTTCTTCTTCGCTCACAAATCCATCTTCAAGCGCTTCGGCGATAGCCTGGTCAACACAGCCGCGTTTGGCTGCGACCTGCAACGAGCGGGCGTAAAGCTCGACGTTATCGAGGTTTTCAGGACTGACGACCGGTACGAATCGACCGCCATACATAGACGCGATGTAGTTCGGCAGATGGAAGGAACCACACTCTTTTTCCAGCATGAAGATCTGCGCGTCACTGAGTGGGGAGCAGCCAGCGCTTTCGTAGGCATGGTTATCAAACTTCTTGAGCTTCATGCCCAGACGAATCGCAGCAGCTTCGCGTCCGCCGGTATAGCTACGAATGATTTCGCTCGTGACTTCCTTGCGTGTATCTAGGATCAGGCTTTTCATCTTCTACTTTTCCCTGTTGAGCCGTGGCACTACTGTTCAATTTCGCCGTCTTTGATTCCAAGCAGTACGGCGGCGCGATGTGCCTCCCCACGGCGACCTTTTTTACGACCGTTTAAAAGGTCGCTGACCAAATTCTTATTCAGTCCATGTTTGCGACTGAACTCGGCGATGCTGATCCCTCTACGATCAAGCGTCTCGCGGGCTTGCTCGGGTGTAACAGTGGCGGGCATAGTGTTCGCTCGTGTGCGTTCGTGTAGGTTCGTGTTTGTACGGCGCAGATTATGACCAGTTTATTTGTCCTGTAAAGGGGCTAGAGTTTGAAAAATTTGTCAGCTGGAGAAATCTCGGAGGTGAGTGCAGGCGAATGCTTGCGCGAAGAAAGGGTTCGACTCGGCCTAAAACAAGAGGAAATGGCTCAGATCGGCGGCGTAACCCGCAATACTCAAGGAAGTTACGAGAGAGACGAGCGCCGGCCAGATACGGGCTATTTGAAAGCCTTGAATGCGGTAGGTCTGGACGTTCTCTACGTCATTACAGGCGAACGAACTCCCACGCCGGTGGGGGTGTTGAGCGAGGATGAGGAGGTATTGATTAAGCGCTATCGAAGCATGCCGGTCGAAGACCAAAAATCTGTGCGTCGCTTTCTCCAAGCGATCGCGGATGACGTAGCGAAACAAAAATAACTGTGGAAAAGGGTTGTATTGCATTCGCAACCGCTCCGTTTTACAGCATTTCCCCGCCTCGATAACGTCGATCCAGCAATGCACTTTTATGGAGTAGTGAGCATGTTGGATCGCGCAGTAATTGATAATGAACAGTTCCAATCTGGCGAGTTGGAATGGGATGCGCTTTCGAAAATCGAACGTCGTCTGGTAGCGCTTTATCGTCAGCTGACCGAGGAAGATCGAAAACAATTGAGACGCCTTACTGAGGCGTTGGCCACGATTCCGGAAGAATCGGAAGTCGCCTAATCTCTGATTGGTTTCAGCGATATAACCGATCGCCGGCAATTGGGTCGGCGGTTTGTGCCTTACGCCACCGCCTGCGTTCCCAACTGCTCGAACAGTTCTCGCTGCTTCGCCCTGGGCATCTCGCGCAGACGATCCATCAACATGCGTTCGAATGTCTGCGATGACGGGCTGAGCGTGTGTGAGAACGTCAGATTCGCCACCCAAGTGTGCCCGCACTTTGCGTCCAGGCACTGGCAGTAGAGTTTGACGAACTCCGTCGTTACCTCTTCCCTTGAAGCAATCCGGCCTTTGTGGCCGCACTTGCATACAACTCTCATAGTGTCCCTCCCCAGGGGCAGCTGATCGCCACCATATTGCCACATTTTTTAGTGGGATTTTCTCTGAAAAGTGTTTCATGCAGTGGCTTCAACTGCTTCGGGCGTCTGTTTCCAGCTAAAGCGCCTGTCTTCGCGCAGTCGGTCGTTCAATTGGTTGAACAGCTGGCAGATCGGGCGAATCTCGTTGCTGGTGTACACGCGATCGATCTTTTCTATATCGCCGAACCCACCGGTGTTTTCCGGGATGATGCCGGCCAGCGCAGGGTTCATTCGCCAGGCTGCGATGACGTCGTTCCGGGTGATGTTCTTCACCTTCTCCAGCTCGTCTTTCGCCTGAAAGTCGCCCACGGGAATGATCTGAATTGCGTTCTCCTTGCCGTTGGGGATGTTGACGAACATCGATCGGAAGTTGCCCACGCCTTTGCTCGCGCTGATCTGGGCGCGCAGTTCTTCTTCGTCCTCTTCGGTCAGGTCAGGATCGTTGGTGTAGAAGATGTAACCGGCGTGCGCGCCGTTGCTGTAGTAGCGCCGGCGGAAGAGGGTAGCGGCCTCATTCAGCAGCAGCGCCTGCAGGCCACCCAGATAGTCCGGAATCCCGTAGATGTTCTGTTCCACGTCGTAGTCCAGGACGTGGGAGATTTCGTGCGCCTCGAATTCCATTTCCTTGTTGTCGGGCAGCAGCATCACAAAACCGCCGTCGACCTTGACGCGCATGTTGATCGCTGGCAGGTGCTGCAGCTCCAGCACTTGGCCGAACGCATTGGTGTTGTTGTAGAAGTACGCTTCGCCGAACACCATGTAGTCCAGGCCAGCACGGCCCATCGTCTCTGTACTGCAGCCATCCGAGGGAATGAACTCACGCAGCAGCAGATTGCGCTTGAACTTCGGAATGGCGCCGTGGTGCGCGTTGGCGCGCAGCAGCTTCGCCAGGCCTGCCCGCGACACTGGCGGCTTGTAGATTTTGCCGTCGTCGCTGGGAAACACGCCCACGTACTCGCCGATATTGCCGGTCAATACCTGCTCCGGCTCCCCGAATGTAAACGAGCGCATCGGCTGCTGCGTTGGTTGGGCTACGTGTTGTTTTCTGCGTTTGCGGTTGGCCATGGCTGCTCTGATTACTCGTGACGTAGCGGCTACGGCGCCGCTTGTTGGTGTTCAATGGTTCATTGAAAAGTGCGTGCATCACCGCCCAGGCAATATCGGCGTGACCGGTCGCTTCGGTACGCGATGCGCTGTAGGTGATCTGGCCGCTGTTGGTAGCGCCGCGCTTGATGGTCAGGAACGCCTGGGCGATATCCGTCCATCCCGCGTCCCACTCGATGCGACTGCCTTGGATCGTGTCTTGGGCTTTCAACACCAGGGCATTTTTCGCTTCCAGGCTGTAGTGAATCGGCGTTGCCTTGGCGTAGAAGTCGCGCACCAGGTCGAACACGCCGTAGCCGATACCGGTGATATCGATGCCGATGTGCTGGACGTTGAAGCGCTTGGTCAGCTTTTCGATTTCGCTGGCCTGGTGCTTGAAGGACGTGCCTCGCCAGCTGTGCTTCTCCAGGATGCGGAACTTCGCCCCGGCTTCGAGCGGCGGCGCGATGACCACACAGGTCGCATCGTCGCGGGTGCGGCTCGGGTCATTGCCCAGCCACACCGGGCTGTTGCCGAACGGTCGATCCAGATCCGGTTTGTAGTCTTCCCACAACATCACATCCGAATAGCAGCGCTCCAGATCCTTGAGACTGAACGCGCTTTGGCTGCTGTCGATGAATTTGCAGTAGAACAGCTGCTGGAATTTGTCTTCGTCGTACTCCAGCTGCAGCTGCTCCAGGTCGAACAGGTCGCAGCCGCCGGCGATTGCATCGTCCAGGGTGATCGTCTTGCGCCACTGGCCGTCCGGACACAGCGCGCCCTGCGTGTAGGCCGCTTCACTGGGCCATTCGCCGCCGGCCTTCTTACCGCGTTTGCTGTTGCGGAACTCGTCGCCCGACCAGAACGGGTACGCTTGGTGCGACACCGCGCTGGGGGTCGAGAAATAGGTCTTGCGCCACTTCTTGTGGGTGCCCATGGCGCTGGCGACGGTGCTGAGCTTTTCGAAGTCGCGAATCCAGAAATATTCGTCCACGTAGACGTGGCCGTGGTAGCCCTGGGCGGTGCTGCTGTTGGTGCTGAGAAAGCGCAGCTCGGCGCCGTTGCTCAGGGTGATCGGGTTACCGGTCAGCTCAATATCAAACCATTGCTTGGCGAACTGGATGATGTAGCTGCGGAAGATCTCGGACTGCGATCGGCTGGCCGACAGGAACACCTGGTTATCACCGCTTAACACGGCGTCCATGAATGCTTCGCCGGCGAAGTAGTAGGTCAAGCCGACCTGACGGCTCTTGAGAATGTTCCGGACACGCCGGGTCAGCGGGTTCTGTTTCGCCTCGAACAGCTCTTTCTGGTAGCCGTACATTTTCGAGATGAACTTATCCAGGAAGTCCACTTCGGTTAGGCCGCTGATGTCGTTCTTCGCTTTCTTTTCGCGCTTCTTGCCGCCGCCCTCGCTGCGCTCACGACGCTGACCAGGTGGGCGCTCGCGAGGCTCGTCCGGACAGTCTGACGGCGCTGCCGGCGCGGGTGTCGCAGCCAGCTTTTTCAGTCGCTCAAGCAGGCTTGTCAGCCGCTCCAGTTCGTCCAGTTCGGCTTTCGTCAGCGGCTCGATCTTCTCCAGAATCAAGGTGATTCGTCGGTTGACGGCGCTCAATGGTTCTTCATCCGTAAGCATCTCGTCCCAGCCGCCTTGGCGGATCCAGTAGTAGACGATACGGATATTGGGCAGCTTCAAATGCGCCTGGATTTCCTTCACCGAACAGCGGCGCAGGTAGAGACGTTTTGCGGCTTCTTTGACTTCGGTCGGGTAGTTCATGGGCCGCAGTCTATGCGGCGAAAACGCCGGAAACGCGGGGTGAAATCCCACCATTCGCCTATATCCGGGAAATAGGAGAACGCTGAAAACCAACCGTTTGTTTGAGGGGAATCGGCTCCCTATCGTGGCGACTCATTCAACGATTGAGCGCAGTTATCACTCATGCCCCGTTCCCTTGTTTCGTTCTGGAAACGAGTCGCCACCAGCGGCCCGACCGTCGATGGTCGCGAGATCCTTCCCCAGGAACTGCGCGATATCGCTGAGACGTACAAACCAGCGACTTACACCGCCGTCATTTGGTGCGACCACGAGCGTTGGCCCGGCTCCCACGGCACCGTCTTTGCGGTTCGCCTCATTGAAGAAGCCGACGACCTGAAACCTGGGCAAGTTGCGCTTGAGGCCCAGTTGAAGCCCAACAACAAACTGCTGTGGCTCAACGACCAGGGCGAAAAGCTGTTCACCAGTATCGAAATCACCCCGAACTTTGCCCAGACCGGCAAGGCATATCTGACGGGCCTCGGGGTAACTGACCAGCCGGCCAGCCTCGGCACCCAAGAACTCTACTTTTCCAACAAGTCTTCCCGAAGCGCGTACTACGCCGCTTCCGTAGAGCTTGGCCCCCTCAACGACAGCAAGCCCGACGGCGAGGCCAACAAGTTCGTCGCGTTGTTCGCAGGGCTGCTCAAACGCTTCGGCATCGAAGAAGCCCCCGAATCCCCGCAAACCCCAAACGAGAGCAAACCCCCAATGGATGAAGCTACAGCCAAGGCGATTCAAGCCCTGATTGAGCAGCAGTTGATCGTGACCGCTGGCCTCCAGGCGCTGGTCGACAGCTTTGCAGAGGCTCCGCCGGAGCCAGAACAGGAACCGATCGACGACGTGCAGTCTGCCGTCGACTCAATCGTCTCTACCGCTGAGGAAGAGAAGCAGCTGAGCCGCCAGAAGAATGGCAATCAGGCGCTGGCCGTCAGCTTTGCGAAGCTGCAGAAACAGTTCGATGCGCTGCAGAACACCAGCACCGGTCGCCATCTTCCGCGTGTACATGGCGCGAATGACAAAACCAAACGACGGGTACTCTGACCATGGCTGCTCATTCCCTGAGCGCCTATGGCGCGAAAATGTACGCCGAGCTGCAGCTTGCCCTCGCCGAAACCTACGGCGTTGACCTGGCCAGCAAACAGTTCAGTGTGGAACCGTCGGTAGCCCAAGAGCTTAACGACGCCATCACGGCAAAATCGGACTTCCTCTCGCGTATCAACGTCATCGGCGTGAGCGAGATCAAGGGTCAAAAGGTTTTCCTGGGCGTGTCCGGCCCGGTGACAGGTCGCACCAACACCAAGACCACCGACCGCGAAGCAAAAGATGCGTCGGCGCTCGATGACAGCACCTACGAACTGTCGTCGACCGAATCGGATGTGGGCCTGCCCTACGCGAAGATCGACGCCTGGGCCAAGTTCCCAGACTTCCACAAACGCTATTCCGATGCCGTTCAGAAGCAAATCGCCCTGGATCGCATCATGGTCGGTTTCCATGGCACCCACGCCGCTGCGCAGACCGACATCGCAGCCTATCCAATGCTGCAGGACGTGAACAAAGGCTGGTTGCAGCAGCTACGCGAGCAGGCACCGCAGCAGGTGCTCAAGGAAGGTAAGACGCCTGGCAAGGTCACCATGGGGCAGAACGGCGATTACGCAAACCTCGACGCCCTGGTGCACGACACCAAGCAAATGGTGGACGAACGCCTGCGCGACGGCGGCGACCTGGTGGCGATCATCGGCACCGATCTGCTGGCCGCTGACAAGGCGAAGTTGTACGCCAAGCAGGGCGACACCCCGACCGAAAAGGAACGCATCGAGGACGCCCAGGTCATCGCCACCTACGGCGGTTTGCCGAGCTTTAGCGTTCCGTTTTTCCCGGTCAATGGCGTGCTGGTCACCAGTTGGGACAACCTGTCGCTGTACTTCCAGGACACCAGCTGGCGTAAGCAAACCGTGGACAACCCGAAACGCTCCCGTGTCGAGGATTACAACAGCCGCAACGAGGGCTACGTGATCGAGCAGCTGGAGAAAATCGCGCTGACCGAAAACGTCGAGCTGGTCGCATGAGCCTGGCCCTTGCCCACAAGCGTCGCACTTTGGCTCAGGGAACCGCTGCAGTGATCGCTGCTGCAGCGGCACCGCTGGCGTATTCGCCGGCGGAAGCCCTGAGCAGCCCAGCCAACGCGAAAAAACACCTGCTGCTGATGGAAGCCTCGCTGGCTGAAGACCTGAAGCGCTTGAGCGATTTAAAGAACTTGGCGAGCAAACAAACGCTTAAGCGAACTGAGTTGCTGCCCAAGTACCAGGACTTCATCCAGCGCTACATGGATTCGGGCCTGGTGATGCAAAACCCCGTCCTGGTGCAGGTGATGGTCTGGCTGTTCGACACCGAGCAGTTCGAAGACGGTCTGGAACTGGCGGACTTCGCGATCGAGCAGGGGCAGGAAATGCCGGAGCGCTTCAAGCGCAACGTGCAGACGTTCGTAGCGGACGCGGTGATCGAATGGGCTTTCCGTGAATACAACGCCCAGCGCAGCCCGGAACCGTACCTGTCCGACCTGCTGCCGCGTGTCGACGGCGAATGGGATCTGCCCGAACAGATCCCGAGCAAGTACCACAAGTTGATCGGCATGCGCGCCATGGAGGCCGAGCAGTGGGAAACAGCGCTCAAGCACTTGGAGCGATCTACCGAGTTGCACGCCAAGGCCGGCAACGAGACACGCATTGCGAAGTGCCGTAAGGCGATCGCCAAACAAACACCCGCCGTCACTGGCGCCCAATAACCGACTACCCCCCCCAGCGGGGAACTGTGGACGTGTGTCTGCCATTCATGGACAGCCCCACGAAAAACAGTCTCCCCGCCCTAATTCGAGCGGTCAGCAATGAGCTTTTCCGGGAAACCCACCACCATCGTGGAACAGGCGATCGAGAACGACGGCTTCTGGCCGAACCTCTCCGTGGCCGAGTTCCAGAAGGGCTATCGCCTGCCGGCGGAGTTCCTGGGCGACCTGCTGACCGACGCTCTCGCCATTGCGATGTTCGAGGTCAATACCGATCTGGCTGCCGTGAAAGCCGTCCTGCAGGACAGCGGCGTATCAGACCTGGTTTCTGTGACAGACATTGCCACCCCTACGGGTTGGGCTTACGCGCACAAGGCCATGCTCTACAAGCGCGCCGTTTACTGCCGCGCCAAGGCCAGCGCCCTGCAGCAGTTCCCCACCGTGACCCGTCGCGAGAGCGCCGAGAACACCGGCAAGGAAGCGCCGGAGCGTGAAGACACGTTTCTGGCATTCAGTCAGCAGGCGGTGCGCGCTCTGCAGGGCCGTGGCCGCATCACGGCGAAGTTGCTATGACCAAGCTGCAGGCGTTGACCGCCTACCTGCTGGAACGGCGCCTGGTCGAGCCTGAACAACTCGACAGTTTCACCGAGCAGGTAAGGCTGTCGCTGATCTGGAAACCCGACGTCGGCGGCATGCACTTCGCGGACATGCACTATCGCGCCGCAATCGTCATGGAGCGTTTCGCGGATCATCCGGCGCGCCTGATGGCCCTGGTCGGCAGTTGGCTGGAAAACCACGACGCCGATCGCGACCGCCACGAACTGCCGGCGCCGGAATTCGCCGTGGAGCCGGTCGACACCGACCTATTCGACGTGGAAGTCACGCTGGAATTCGTTGAACCGCAGTACCTCTCCGAAGATCCGGACGGCGAAGTCGAGGCCTTCGGCAAGACCTGGGCGTTCATCCCGTTTGACCTGTGGGTCGCTGAGCATGGCGAGGTGGCCACCAATGGCGGGGCGTAGCACGTTCGAACTCGACGTACTGGGTCGCCTGGGCGTGCGCGAGCAACTGGCGTTGCTGGCCATGCCGCCCCAATTGCGCCGCCGGTTGTTGAACCAGGTCACCAAGCGCGTGCGGACGATGAGCCGCAAACGTCAGCGTGCCCAGCAGAACCTTGACGGCTCGGCGTTCGCTCCGCGCCAGGGCGACGGCAAGGGCAAAAAGAAGATGGAAGCCGGCCTGGCCAAGCTGATGGTGGTCACTCGACTGACCGCTGATGAAGCGGAACTGGGGTGGAAAAACGCCCTGACCCGATGGGTCGCCGCCCAGCAACACAACGGCGTCAGTGAACGCCGCACCGCTGCGCAGATGCGCCGCTGGAACAAGATCCCACCGGGACTTGCGGCCACCGAAAAGCAAGCCAAGCGCCTGCGTCGGCTGGGTTTTCGTGTGCGCCAGGCTGGCAAAAAAAGCCTGACCAGGCCGTCGGTGGCGTGGATTCAGGAGCATGTGAACTACGCCAAGGCGGGCTTGCTGATCCGCATCCTGGACGACCAGCGCAGCGAGTCTTCGGGCGCGCAGAGCTGGGAAATCACCCTGCCGAAGCGCCAGTTCATCGGCGTTAACTCCGATCGCGACACCAATCTGCTGATTAACCAGGTGTTGCAACAAATCCTTAATTCACCCCGCTAACGAGGCACTGCATGGCACTCGGTCAAGTCACCGTCGACAATCTCAATCTGGGCCAGGGGCCAGTGAGCGAGATTGAGCGTTACTTTCTATTCATCGGCCCTGCCGGCAAGAACGTCGGCCAGTTTCTGCCCCTGAACAACGACAGCGATCTGGACGCCGCCCTGGGCGTTGCGGCCAGTGATCTGAAAACCCAAATCACCGCTGCCCGTCTCAACGGTGGTCAGCGCTGGGCATGTGTGGCCGCTCCGATCGGCGCCGAGGGCAATTGGGCTGATGCGTTGGAGCAATCCCAGCAACTGGGCTATTCCGTCGAGGCTGTAATCATCACCAAACCGGTGACCGCACCGGCAGAACTTTCGGCCATGAATGACGCTGCTATCTCATTGAGTAATACCTATGGGCGTCGAATCTTTGTAATGGCCTGCACTGCCGGCATCACCGCCGACCAGACCTGGGCGAAGTACGTGGGCGAGCGAAAAACGCTACTGGCCAACCTCGCCGCGCCGCGTGTGCTGGTTGTCCCGCAGCTGCACGGCAATGACTTGGGTGTGCTGGCTGGCCGATTGGCCAACGCTTCCGTGAGCATCGCCGACAGCCCGATGCGCGTGGCCACCGGTGCCGTGCTGGGCCTCGGCCCGGTGCCGATTGATGGCGAAAAAATCTCCCTGCCTTCGGCTGTGCGCTCCGAACTGGATCGGGCGCGGTACTCGGTGTCGCAAACCTATCCGGACTATCCGGGCGTGTATTGGGGGGACGGCAACATGCTGGATACCCCGGGCAGCGACTTCCAGGTCGTCGAATACCTGCGCATCACCGACAAAGCCGCTCGCCTGATTCGGGCGCTGCTGATCCGTCGCGTGGCCGATCGCCGCTTGAACAACACCCCCAACAGCATGGCCGTCAACACCAACCAGTTGATGGCTCCACTGCGCGCCATGGCCAAGTCCGTCACGTTCGCTGGCCAGGTGTTCCCTGGCGATATCGAACCGCCGAAAGACGGCGACCTGGTGCTGACCTGGTTGAGCAAAACCAAGGTGGTCGCCTACTTCAAGCTCAAACCCCTCAACTGCCCAAAAGACCTGGCCGCGAATATCGCCCTGGATCTTTCCACCGACAAAACGGAGTAACGCGCCATGGCGAAGATTGGCGGCAAGAATTTTGACGTGAACCTGGGCGACATCGCGCTGCACGTTGAGAGTTGCACCTTGGACATCACCGACAACTCGGCAGTGGCACAAACCCGTGGCGTTCCGGACGGCTATGTGGACGGCGATGTCGCCGCCGCCGGCGAACTCGAACTGGACAGCACCAATTTCAACCTGCTGGTGGACGCCGCCCGCTCGGCAGGCAGTTTCCGCGAGCTGAAACCCTTTGATGCGGTGTTCTTCGCCAAGGCCGGCGAGGACGAGGAAATGCGTGTGGAGGCATTCGGTTGCCGGTTGAAGGTGTCCAGCCTGCTGTCGATCGATCCCAAGGGCGGCGAAAAGAGCAAATACAAGGTGCCGTTTGACGTTACCAGCCCGGACTTTATCCGTATCAACGGCGTTCCCTACCTGGCCGCAGCTGAAACCGAGGGGCTGCGCTAATGGTGGACTGGTTCGACCGTGCCCAGGAGCTGGAGCAACGCCAACGTGACCAGGCGATCAAGGCGCAGCTGCAGACGCCTATGCCGGTCGGGCCAAGCCTGACCCATTGCCAGGACTGTGACAAAGAGATCCCGCCGGCACGCCAGGCGCTGGGCGGTATGACGCGGTGCGTTCCGTGCCAGACGGACGTTGAGAAGAGTAAACGCCGATGACTACTGAAACTTCGCGTCTGGGAACGCTGGAGCGGCAACTTGCCGTGATCGAGCACCGCATGAACGAGTTTGAAGGCCGTCACGAAACCGTGCCGACTCGTGTGACCAAGCTTGAGCAGCAATTCGAAAACATGACTGGCCAGCTCAAGGAACTGAACAAAGGACAGCAGGCGTTGACCCTTGCGGTAAACGTGATCGGCTCCAAAGTCGGGCGTTTGCTGACCATCCTGACGCTGGTTGGCGCTGTGCTGCAAATGGTCGTGCCGGCGCTGTTGCGTGTGTGGTTCCCATGAGCCTGCGCGGGCGGATAGCCGCCGGTTTGATCGCGCTGGCCAGCACGCCGCTGGTGATCTTCTTGGGCACCTGGGAAGGCAACGGCCAGAACACCGTTTACGCGGACAAACTGGCCGGCGGGCTGCCTACGGTGTGCAAAGGCATCACCCGGTTCACCAGCCCGTACCCGGTCGTGGTCGGCGACTACTGGTCGCCTGCCAAGTGCGCCGAGGTGGAGCAACTGGTGATCCGCAACACGCAGCTGCAGCTGGCCGAGTGCATCACCAACCCGAACGTGAACCAGAACACGTTCGACGCACTGACCAGTCACGGCCACAACTTCGGCGCGGCCAGCACTTGCGCCAGTCGAGCGGTCGCGCTGATTAACGCCGGTCACATTGCCGAAGGCTGCAAAGCCCTGGCTTGGGCGCCGGACGGCAAGACGCCGGTATGGGCCTTTGTGACGGACGCCAAGGGCCAGAAACGCTTTGTTCCCGGGCTGCATAACCGCCGGCTGGCCGAGGTGGGAGTCTGCCTGAAATGACCATTTCACCTTTCAAGGCCGCACTGTTCGGGATGCTCATTGCCGCCCTGGTGCCCTTGTACTGGTTTATCCGGCTGGTGGATCAACGCGACGAAGCGCTGGAAGACCTGCGAGGCCTGAACACTGAGGTGGTTGGTCTGCGCCAAGCGGCACGCATCAGCGGTGAAATGCTCGCCGAGCGTGATGCGATCGACCAACGAAACACCAAGGAATTGACCGATGCACGCACTGAAAACGAACGCCTGCGCCGTGCTGTCGGCGATGGCACTGGCCGGCTGTACGTCAGCGCTACCTGTCCCGCCTCCGGATCTGTGTCCGCCACCGCCGGCACCGCCCGCGTGGCTGATGCAGGACGCGCCGAACTCGCTGCAGACGCTCGACAGGATTATTTCACCCTCCGAGATCAACTCGCCCAAAGCCGGCAAATGATCGTCGGGCTGCAGCAATACGCCTTGGACGTTTGCCGGCGATCGCCGGCGCACCTGGGCAACCCTTTACCCAACCTCAATAAGTGAGTCATCCAATGAACGAACAGAACAAAGAAATCACCCTGGAAGTCGGCGAAAACGAATTCACCTTCAATCTGACGCCGGCGGACGTGACCAAGTATTTCAACGCTCTGACCCAAACCAACAAGGTCGCCCCGGGCAACAACCTGTTGATGAACACCGTCAAGCAGGAAGAAAAAGCCACGCTGAAATCGATCCTGGCCAACCCGGTGATGGTGATGCAAATCGCCGGCGCGCTGCTGGAGGAATACGCACCCAATGTTGAGGTGATCGTAAAAAAGCGCTCGAGCACGCTGAGCGCCTGAGCGAAAACGGCCTGGGCCAGCTGATGGCCCTGACGCACCGCTGGCTACCTGGTGCCGAACCCACGCCCGAGGCGATGGGGATGGCCAAGTGGCTGGAGGACGAACACTGGAGACGCATGGAATTTGCCGTGGCTAACGGCATTGCCATTGCGCTGAACGGGTAACGACATTGGCAGACCGTAGCGCCAGCCTGGCTTTCATTCTCAGCTTGCAGGACAAGGTCACCGCGCCCCTGGGCAAGGTGAAAATGGGTTTTGCCGAGCTTTCCGATCAAAGCGAAAAGCACATCAAGACGATCGGCCTGGGCTTGGGCGGGCTGACGGCGGGCGTGGTCGCCATTCGCGAATCCATGGAACCGGCGCTGGAGGTCAACCGCGCCCTGGGCGACGTACGATCGCTCGGCGTGGCTGAGGATGCTCTGTCCGCGCTGAACAGCAAGTCGCTGGAGTTCGCGGTGAACTACGGCGAGAACGCCAAGGACTTTGTAGCGTCCGCGTACCTCATCGAGGGCGCCATCAAAGGCTTGGCCGGCAATCAGTTGGCCACCTTCACCAACACCAGCAACCTGCTGGCCAAGGCCACTAAAACCGACGCCGAAACCATGGGCGAATACGTCGGCACGCTCTACAACCTGCAGAAGTCCCAAGCCGATGCGATGGGGAAGGGCGCGTGGGTGGAAAAACTCGGCGGCCAAACGGCGCTGGCGGTTCAGCTGTTCCGCACCAGTGGCGCCGCCATGAAAGACGCGTTCAAGGAGGCCGGGGCGATCGCGACGACCTCTGGCGTCGACCTGGCTGAACAGATGGCAGTGATCGGCACGCTGAGCAGCACCATGGAAGGCGGCGACGCCGGCGGACGCTACAAGGCGTTTTTTGAAAACATCGGTGCCGCCTCGGAAAAGCTGGGGATGAAGTTCACCGACCAGCAGGGAAAAATGCTGCCGATGATGACCATCCTGGACAAGCTCCAGGGCAAGTTCGGCGACCTGACCAGCGCGTCCGCTGGGGCCAAGCTGCTGGAGGCTTTCGGCGGCGAAGGCGCCCAGGTGATCGGCGCGCTGGCCAAGGACACCGATCGACTGCGCAACGGCATCGAGCAGCTGGGCAAGGTGCGCGGGTTGGAGAACGCCGAGCAGATGGCGCGGGCGATGGTCGATCCCTGGCAGCAATGGGCATCCCTGGTCGAGGTCATGCGAACCGTGTTTGGCCAGGTGCTGATCCCGGTGCTGTCGCCGTTCATGACCAAGATGGTCGACATCGGCAAAACCCTGGTGCGCTGGTCGCAGCTGTTCCCGAACATCACCCGGGTTATCGGCATCACCGCGTTGTCGATCATGGGCATTGTTGCGGCCATGTCAGCGCTGACCATGGCGGTGGGCATCATGCGCATGACCTGGCTGGGCATGCTGACCGTGTGGAAAGTCTTCCAACTGATGGGGCTGCGCACCGTCGCAGTATTCATTCTGCAGAAGGTTGTAATGCTGGCTTACGTGGCCGTGATCTACACCCTGAGCGCCGGCCTGGCCGTCATTCGCGGCGCCATGATGTTGTGGCAAGGCGCGATTTGGCTGGTCAACGCGGCGCTGTTGGCCAACCCGGTGGTGTGGATCGTGGTCGGGATCGTTGCCCTGGTCGCCGCGATCGCTGCAGCCGTCTTCTACTGGGACGAATGGACGACGGCGCTGATGAATACCGCCGCGTTCCAGGCGGTGGCCGAGACGTTCCAGAAACTGTTCGACTGGTTCAATTCCATGGGCGGCTGGTCAGGCATGGCCAAGGCCGCATGGGACAGCATCGTCGGCATTTTCACCAAGGCCGTTAACGGCGTGATCGAGCTGCTGAACAGCATCCCCGGCGTAAACATCGAAGCGCGCTTCGGCGGTATGCCCGAGGTGCCAGGCGTCGACGCCGCGGCCAGCGCATCCGACACCGCAAACGCCGCGCAGAAAGCCCAACAGACCATCAATGCGGCCATTCCAAGCCTGTCGCCGGCACGTCCGTCTGCAGTACCGCCGGGTGGCCTGCTCACGAGCATTCAGAACAACAACAGCAGCCAGAACAAGGGCACGCATGTGGAGAACGTGAACATTCACACCGGCAAGCAGATGACGCCGCTGGAAATGGAAAACATGGTCGCGATGGCGGTGGGTGGATGAGTGAGTACGTGGATCTGCTGATCGTCGGCAACGACCTGGCACTTGATCCGTCGCACCAGCCGCTGCTGGTCGACGACCGCGCCTGCATCGCCCAGGACATCGCGCACATGATCCGCGACAGCGGGCTGCTGGTGACGCTGGTGGCTGAGCGCGACCGCCTGCGTCAACGCGATTGCGTCCAGCAGATGGAACTGCTGGTGGAGGACGACGTGCGCCTGGTGCCCGGGACGGCACGCATCACCGAGCAGGCGCCTGGCGTGTACCTGGTCACCGCCAAAACCATCAAATTCGGATCGATTGAGGTCAGCCTGTGAGCATCGATTTTAAAAAGGTGATCGCCGATGCCGGCATCCCGACCACTGAGGCAGCATTGAAGGCCGAGTGGGAAAAGGAAGTTGAAGCCCAAGGCGCGAAAGTGGCCAACACCAGCAGCTATTCGCCGTTCTGGCGGGTGATGACCGCGCTGGTGACCAAGCCGGTGCTGTGGATGCTGGATTTTTTGTGCATGACCGTGCTGCCCAACTTCTTTGTGAAAACAGCGGTCGATGCGTGGCTGGACACACTGGCATGGGCGGTCAACGTTGAGCGTAAAGGCGCGACCAAAGCCCAGGGAAAACTGCTGTTTACCCGTGCTGTTCCGGACGGCGTGCTGCAGCTGGAAAAGGGCATTGTGGTGCAGTCTGCCGCGATCAACGGCAACGTCTATCAATTGGTGACCACGGCGCCGGCGACGTTCCAGCAGGGCCAGCTCCAGCTGGACGTCCCGGTCGAGGCGATCGAGGCGGGCAGCGGTTTTAATCTGGCCCCGGGTTACTACGCGATCCTGCCGGTTCCGATCCCCGGCATTGTCCAGGTGGTGAACAAAGACGGTTGGCTGGCTTCGCCAGGTGCAGATCCGGAACCCAACGACCAGTTGCGTCTGCGCGTGCGTAACCAGTTCTCGGCGGTCAACCAGTGGCACACCGACGCGGTGTATCGCGCCATGATTTCCGCCTTCCCGGGCGTGCGTCCGGATGGCGTGTACTTCGAACATGGCGCACCCCGTGGGCCGGGCAGCGCAAATGCCTACATTCTGTTTGATGCCGGCGTGCCGGCTGACACCTACCTGCAGCAAATCAACGCGCATATCCGCGACCAGGGCAACCACGGCCATGGCGACGATCTGCTGGCCATGGTCATGCCCGAAGTTCCGGCGACCGTGACGCTGTGGCTGTGGCCCAAGCCCAACTTGAGCGCCGAGCGAATCAACGCCCTGGTGAAAGAGGTCGAGCTGTTCGTGCGGGCGGCGTTTCGCGAAAGCACGGCCACCGACTACCAGCCGACGCTGACTTATCCACAGTCGCGATTCAGCTATAGCCGCCTGAGCGAAGAACTCCACCAGCAGTTCGCCGATATCGCCTCCCTGCGCTTTCTACCGGGCCAGGACATCATCAGCGGGCTGAACATTCCGCGCCTGGGCCAGTTGAAGGTGACGGCGCAATGACCAAGCTGAAATTGCCTTTCTGGCTGGGCGGCACCGAGCTGGCGAAGTTGTTGGCCGCTGCACAGTCCTGGTGGGAAACCGTCTCCGGGTGGCTGCGCTGGCCCTATTCGCAGATCGATCCCGACACCTGCCACCTGAGCATTCTTGAGTTGTGGGCCTGGCAGCGTGACGTAACACGCTTCGCCGGCGAGCCGGAAAGCCTGTTCCGATTGCGCGTGAAATACGCCTTCGTCAACTCGGTTGATGCCGGCAGCACCGCCGGCATGAAACGCATTTTTGAGCGCCTGGGCGTCGGCTACGTGGAGATCGAGGAGCGTCAGCCCGACCGGGATTGGGACGTCGTGCTGTTGAAGTTCAGCAACGCGCAACTGTCGCTGAACCCGGAGCTGCTGCGCGTGCTGATCCAGCAATACGGTCGGACATGCCGGCGCTATGACTTCGTGACCATCACCCCCGTGGGCCTGCAAGTGGGCCTGATCGACTTCAACGACGACCAGCAGACGCTGGTCGCCAGCCTGTAGGAGCGCAAAGTGAGCGCCAGTATTACGTTGGCCGGCGAAGGCCAAATCGCCCTGAAACAAAGCCAGAAAAAGTCCCTGATTATCACGAAATTCATTTTCGCCAACGTGCCCGGGCTGGCTACCGAAGCGCCGGTGGATCGTGCTGCCGGCAAGCCGCCGGCGGGCCAGATCGTGCACACCTACGAGATTCCCGAGGGAAACAGCGGTTTTGTGAACCCCAACCAGATCGTCTACAGCGCGCAGCTGGGGTCGGACGTCGGCGATTGGGACTTCAACTGGGTCGGCCTCGAGGACGCGGACGGTTTGCTGTTCGCCGTGTCCTACGTGCCGCTGCAGCAGAAGCGCAGGAACATCCCGCCACTGCAGATCGGCAACAACGTCACCCGTAACTTTCTGGTGGCGTTCGACGGTGCCCAGGCGCTGACCGGCGTAAAGATCGATGCCAGCACCTGGCAGCATGACTTCACTGTGCGCCTGGCCGGCATTGATGAACGTCAGCGGCAGATCAATGGTGATGTCTATGGCCGAGCGTGCTTCTTTGGCGCCGGCTTCAAAATTGATTGGGTTAACGATTCGTTCCAGATGAACCCAGGCGGCGCCTACATCGCTGGGATTCGCGTTGTACGGTCGACCCCGTTGAAGATCGAGCCGCCGAGCTACCCTACAGTGGCCTGGCTTGATGTCGCCCTAAAACGTGAACTCAACGACGTTGTGGCCAGCTACACCATCGTGTTCGGAGCCGATCGCACCGATTACAACGACAGCGCCGGCGTTGCCCACTACTGCGTTCCCCTCGCCGAGATTCCCAATGCTTCCATTGCGCTGGATATGCGAGTGGTCGAGCCAATCGACGCTTCGCTGATTACCTACCTTGCAGCTAGGAACGGCGACTACCCGCGCCTGCGCGCTCGAGGCACAAAGAAAGAAGACGTCGGGCTGAGCAATGTCCCCAACGCAATCAGCGACGATCCGGGAACCAACAGCAGCCAGATCATTGCTTCGACCGCCGCGCTTAACAAGCTGCAGCAACAGGTCGGAGACTCGATGACCGGGATGGTTGCCGCGTTCGATATGACCAGCGCGCCGCCTGGATGGTTGAAGTGCAACGGTGCCGCCATCTCGCGAACCACCTACGCCAAGCTGTTCGCGGTGATCGGCACCCGGTACGGCGCCGGCGATGGCGTGAACACCTTCAACTTACGTGACATGCGCGGCAAGTTCATTCGGGCCTGGAGCGACGGCGGCACTTTGGATGCCGGCCGGGCGCTGGGCAGTGAGCAGGCCAACCAAAACCGCTCGCACACTCACGCGGCGTCAACCTCCGGAGCAGGTGCGCACGGTCACGGCGGACATATCGACGCCGCCGGCTGGCATGGCCACTCGGCCTGGACAGCAGGCGCTGGTGAGGGAAACACCCAAATTCTGATGGGCAACCAAGGCATCAACGTCGGCGGCAACGTCGCCGGGTCGGTGATGGGTTCCAGCTCCGGCGGAGCCTTCTGGCGAGAGTTCGGCAGCGCCCACGCTGCACACACCCACGCCGTCGGCATCAACGGTGACGGTGTTCACTCCCACGGCCTGAACATCTATGCCACCGGTGACCACATCCACGGCGTCACGGTCGCCGCAGACGGGATCCATGAGTCCCGTCCGGACAACGTGGCATTTCTCGTCTGCATCAAATACTGAGCGCCTGTATGAACCGAAAAATCGTCTATCAAACCAATTCCTTCGGACGCTACGTCGGCACGACTGAGGCGGAGGCTTGCCAGCTGGAACCCGACGTTTTTCTGATCCCCGCAGGCTGCGTCGAAATCCCGCCTCCGGAAGAACCTGAACACAAGGCCGCATGCTGGATTGATGGAAAGTGGCAACTGCTGGACTTTTTCGAGGGCGTAACCGCGTACAACATAAAGACCGGCGAGCCGCTGACGCTCGACGGCTTCGCGCCGATGCCCAGCGGTTACACGCTCAAGCAGCCAAAGCCGCTTCAAGTCTGGAAAAACGACCACTGGGTTGACGACACCGCCGCGATACTGGCCTCGCTACATGAGCAGAAAAAGCAGGAAATCAACCAGGCGTGCGCCCTGTACACCGAATCAGGCTTCGTTTCTCAAGCCCTGGGCTGGCCGTTTCATTACGACAGTGCGCTGGTCGATCAAATCAATCTGACCGGTTCCATTCTCTCGGGCCTGGCCGCCGATATCGCGTGTACCGACATGGAGCAGCACAAGGCTTTCAGAACCCACACTACCGATCAATTGCGCGATGTTGGCCAAGATCTTTTCCGTTTCAAGCAGGCGGCGCAATTGCACGCCGAAAACCTGCGCCAAGCGCTGGCCAAGGCGTTCAACGAGCAAGACAGCAAAGCGATGGACGTTATCAAATGGACGCCGCCAGCATGACCTGGTCACCGGTGACGATGCGCTGGCCAGAGCAGGCCACGCAATGGATGGGCGGTCTGTCTGCCGCCAAAGATCTGGCTACCGGCGAGCTGGCCAGTACCGCCCAGCGTCTGGCGGGCCTTGAAGGTTTGGCCAGCACCAACCCGGGGCCGGTCGGCGATGCGGCGAAAAATGCCATTGAAGCCGGACGCACTGCGCTGGCAGAACAGTTGGGCCAGGTGCCGTCGTGCCTGGTGGTGACGCCGTTTCAGAGCGGCATCGGCCAGGGCAAGGGCTATCAACGCTACCTGTCGGCGCCGAATGTGCTGGAACACTTGGCCAAAAAACTGGAGGACGCCACCGATGCGGGGCGTCCGGTTGGGCCGCAATATGCCCTATCGATTCTGTTCCTAGGCACACGTCTGGAACAGTTGGCCAGCGGTCTGTCGCGCTTCAATGCGTTGCTGCCGATCGGTGACCTGGTGCGAACCGAGCGGCGCGCCCAGCACCTGCTGAAACTTGAGAGCGACAAGTGGGAGATCCCCGGGGCCGGCCCGTTGCCGCGCTGGCAAGGACTGCCCCTGGAGCGATGCACGGTGGTCAAGGCTGCCAAGCAATCGATGGCCGGCCAATTGGCCGTGCTGGAAGCCTACGCCGCCGACAGTTCGCCGCTGGGCGATCTGGCTGCGCTGGCCGCTCGCAAGGCGGCACAGCAACAAGGCCGGGATCAACAATTGACTGATCTGAAAAGCCTGCTGGCTGGCGGGAACCCTGACGTCAGCGTACGGGCGCGCCTGATTGGCCCCGGCAACTCCAGCGAGCTGCGTCAGGAACTGCTGAGCGGCGATGCCCCGGGGCATGAGTGGGTGCAATGCGCCGGCCTGCTGTTGGTGGGCACGCAAGAGGGGTTGAGTTTTGTACGGGAGCTGGTGGGCCTATGACGCTGTTGCTCGATGGGCAAAAAGTCCAGGGGAAGAACCTCAAGGTCACCGGCAATCTGCGCATTGAAAGCGGCGACATGTCGGGGCAGACCAGCAACACCGACAAGGCGCACAAGGGCTTCAAACCAAAAACGTTGGCCGTTTCGCTGATGATCCCCTTCGTTGATCGGGTGCAGCTGACTGATTTGATGCGTCTGGCCGAAGCCACGGCGAGCGGCGGTGAGCTGCATCTGTATCGCGTCGTGAACGACACCGCCGAGGCGTTCGGCGTGCGCCAGGTGGAGTTTTCCGAAGGCGTCAGCGCCCGGGAAGCCGACAACCTGAAAGCCTGGCTGGTGCAGTTCACGCTGAGCGAGCGCGAGTCGAACCCGGAAAAGGTCGAGGGTCGGCGTGCCGGCAACAAGGTCGACGCCCAAGGCGCCCCGGGCAGCGCGGTCGGTGAGGGGGGGAGTAAATCAGGTTCGAGCGACAACCCGGAACTGAGCGGCTTTGAAAAAGTGCTGGGCCGCGTCGACAAATGGCTGGGGAGTGAGCAGACGTGAAACTGCACAAAGTTCTGTCGATCAATGGCGCGCCTGTTCGCCTGGTCAAGGAAGACGTTCGGCTGGACTCCACCAGTCCGGGGAGGGCGAGCTTCACCGTTCAGTCTGCTGAGCCGCTGAAAGGTTTGGTGACGCTGGATATCGGCTACAACGACCGCACGCTTCAGCGCCACTTCATCGGCTACGTCGAGCGTTGCACCGCCGCCAATGCCAAAGAGCAGGTGCTGTTCTGCCGTGAGCTGGCTGCTGTGCTGGCCAACCCGCTGCCGCTGAACCTGCGTCACGTCGATCTGCGCGCTGTGCTGGCTGCCGTCAGCGAGCAGACGGGCCTGCGCTTTCGCGTGCCCGATCGGCCTTACGCCGGCGTGAAGGCACCGTACTTCTACAGCCTTGCCGCCGGATACCAGGCCATGGACAGCCTGGCCCGCGTGTTCAGTATTCCGGACTTCACCTGGCACCAACTGAGCAACGGCGAAGTGTTCGCCGGCAGTTGGGCCGATAGTTTTTTTGGCGCCCGGGCGGCGCTGCATATCCCCACGGAGCTATTCGACGGCTACCAGGGCAACCAGAGCGCAATGGTGGCGGCCCTTCCTGGCCTGCGACCGGGTGCAACGATCAACGCCGGCGAACGTGTCACCAGTGTGGCACTCGCCAATGACCAGATGGCCATCCGATGGAAGACGCAATCCGCCGCGCTGTAGAGCGCCAATTCCCCGAACTCACCGGCGGCTATCACCTGCCGCGCTTCGCCCGCGTCACCGCCGTGGCCGATGCTCCGGCAGATGCTGGGATCTGCGATGACTTCCGTCCGCGCTACGCGGTCGACATTGAAGTTCTGGGCGCCGATGACGAGCCAGATTCAGCGATCCCGACGCTTACCGGTGTCCCGCTGCCGTTGCCTACGGGGGGCGAAGACATGGGCATTTATGCCTTTCCGGAGGAAGGCACGCGCGTTGTGGTGTGCTTCGCCTACGGCCTGCCGAACAAGCCCTACATTCAATCGATTTTGCCCCACGGTCTGAGCATGCCGAAGGTGCCGAAAGGCGACCAGGTGTGGCAGCACAGCGGCGCGGCGCAGCAGCGGGTCGACGCGGACGGTAACTGGTTACGCCAGACCGATGGCAAGATCCGGGATCAAGCTATCGAACGCGAGGTTGAAGCCCTGGACAACCGCGAGCAGTTCCAGAGCCACACGCGGGCGGTCGATGACCACTCAACCGAGACGGTGGGTGGTGTGAAAAAGATCGAGGCGCTGGGCGCGCTCAAGCTGCTGTCGGGCGGGTCGGCGAGCCTGGCGGCGGTGGACGATCTGCACCAGGCGACTGGGCGGGATCTGAACCTGGTTGTGGGGCAGAAGCACAACGCCACGGTGGGTGGCGATATGCAGGAGCGGATTGAAGGCCTGCGCCACAGCATCGCCGGGGTCAGTCAACGGATGCAAGCGCCGAAAAACTGGATCGGTTCCGGTGGTGTCAACATTTTCAAAATCGTGTGCGAGATGCTCGAACTGCTTGAGCAGATGAATACCCAAATTGCTACACATGTTCACGGTGCGAGCCCAACGCCTGGCAACGCGGGTGTATTTACAGCCAACGCCGGAAAGGCATTAGCGCTTTCTGCCCAGCTTGAACCAATTACACTTTGAGGTTGCGATATGATTTTCTTACGTCCTTCAGTGCCTGCTCAGATGAACCGTAGATATTCATGTGAGAACGGTCCGCCATCAAACGATTCAAGTTTATTACATCCTCTTCATTTACAAAGTGTCTGAGGTGATTGTAATGCTCCGAATCATTCATCATAAACGCCAGTTTTGGCGACAAAGGATAATAAAGATCTAGCTTGTCGACCACCTTGTCTATAGCTGCACCTTGAGCGCATTTGTGAACATTGATGACTGGATGGTCGCTGGTTATAAAGTCAATGCTTGTTGTATTTTTAATCAGAATGCGATTTGCGGTTTCGGCGCTTTGTTCGAGGCCGAAGCCGAAATTTATCCCCATTTTGTAAGCTATGAACCACCAATTCTTTTCGAATAGTTTTACATGTTCTAACCACAGCTCGTTATCTTGATTGACTTTATTCATCAGCTCAAATGCTCGGTCGCGCATTTTTCTCGTTCTTGCAAGTTGATGCGCAAGGTAGTTGCAAAAAGCAACCATATTAGAGCGTATGTTGAGGCAGTCTGCGTTCCCTTTCCAGAGTTCGTCCATTATCGGGCGAGCAAGTAATTCAATGGCCGTATAGGTTTTTTCCAACGAATTATTAGATGCCCATTCCGATATTTTCTTGAGTTCTTCTAGATCTTCTTCTCGGGCGACATCCTTTAATATCTCAGGGGTTTTAATGAGCATGGAGATCTTTTTGAAATAATCCAATTGCGAAGTGTGGAATTTTTTGACTAGCGCCGAATCTGAAGTGGGAAGTCGCTCGATAAACTCAATGTCACGGTCGTCAAGGGGCGTTACTTGATAAAAGTGCAGATCTTGTGATCGCCCATAAATGCTATCGCGGCGAATATTTCCGCCTTTGCTACTTATGTACCAAATGTCAGCATCGTTCGCCCATTGTCGTAGATATTGCGCCCAGACGTAGTGATGCTTTTTAATTATTTCTAAGTTGTCTGTGGTTTTGGTATTCATATTTTTGTTTTGGGTGTCTAGTGGTTGTTTTTAGATTCTTTATCAGGCGCCGCAACACTTTTTATACTTTCTCTCAGAACCGCAGGGGCACGGCTCGTTCCTTCCGATCTTTCCCATGCTTTTTGCTTTAAATTGCACGAATTCATTAACTGTTATTTCGCGCTTTTTTAACGATTTGGTTTCAAAAAAATCCCACCCTGCGTTGAGGGATTTATAGTGCTCTTGAAGTTCCTTTGGCCACTTTTCGCACGGCATAAGAATAAAGTCTTCAGCAATACTCTCTGAATATTTGGGTGGCTCCATGCCAATGCCCACTATTTTATTGAGTTTCGGAAATTTGTTCTTTGCCGCCCCACACGCTATTTCTAATACAGCCTGACGCTTTTGACGAACGTCATGTGCGCTCTCCATGTCTTTCGTTAATTTTAGCTGTAGGAATACATACGCGGTTTTGGGATCGCTCGAGGGCATTAAACTAACTTTTCGAGTCGCAACGTTTGTATTGGGGAAATTGTCGATGGCTTGCATCATCCCGTCTGCAATTTCTCTACGCATAAATCTGGGCTCCTTAACCATTTCGTAAATGGCGCTCGGCCCGCGAGATAGATCGGCATTTCCGCCAATTGTTCCGTCGAGAGAGTTTTGACAGGTGCGCTGTATTAGCTCGTCCCACATATAGGATATTCTGTTAGCGCTTTTAGTTGCCCAGTATGTTTCTGATTCTACAAAGTCTTTCCAGTCGCCCTGGCTAATCATTACCCCATTGACTTTCTTGTCGTTGGTACCAATGTAGTGTTGCTTTAGTTTTTTGTCATAGTTTTTGTAGTAGTGGGCAAGTAGGTCCTCTTCGCCGCAGTAAGTTAATATGTCGAGATGTGCGATTGCTTTTGTCTTTTCGTTAAGATAATTCAAGAGATCGGTAACGGTATCCAGTTCGCCAAGAATTATGGATAAGTTATGACTATCAAGGATGTGGACGGGGGAGTTTTTATCCAATATTAGCGTAAACGGGTGTTCTGCTTCTAAGCTAGAGATTTTAACCGAGTCTGTTTCGGTGTAAGAGATTCCAAGACTGCCAAATATGTTTTCAGGGGAAGAGTGTAAGCACGCTTCCTTAGCGCCATGAGCAACAATAATTTTATGGATTACAGCCTTTTCGGGATCAATCTTAAGAGGAAAAGGCTTTGTTCTCTTTCCATCTAGATATAACGGGCGGTCAGCCCTTAAATAACGTTCAGCACCATGGGCGGTGACAATCTGTTTATCAATGACATTTTTCTTCCATCTATTCCATAGTACAAGTGGATCCTTATCTTCACTTATCGGTAATTCGCTGCGCCTGTCGAAAAAAACAAAGACATCATTTCCAAACACGGCTATCGAATCGCAGAATTCCTTACCGTCGTCTTTATATGGATTAGGATAAGTCCAAAGTTTCAAAAAAGATTTTTGGCAGAACTGTGCCAACAGCCGTTCAGATTCAGTAACCCCACCAGACGATACCTTGCTCATAACATCATCCCTTCGTTAGATAAGCTCTGACGAGATTGACTCATAGTCCTGACAGTTGCACTAACATTCTTTCATCCTTCTCGACACCACCAGGACTGAGCATACGCACAACCATCAATGTACTCGATTCCGCTCAGAACGAATCCGGTCACAGCCATCCCGGCTAGGGTGGCATCGAGCAAGGGGGGCAGCGGATCAGGATCAAGGGGCATTCCGACATCAATGCGGGCGACGTTGGCTGCACGACCTAATTCGTGACAGACAGAAGAATTCACCATCACGTTGCCGCGGATTGCCGGGTAGCGGCGCCGCTCCTTCGGATCCAGCGCGACACCACGTAGGCGCATAGGCGTAACTAGTACGTGCATGACCTCTCCTACTCGTCAACGTTGAGGTCAAGTAACGATTCAACCGCGTAGGCCAGTGCCGCGTCCGCTAACTCAAGCAAATCGCCAAGCGCGTCGGCGTCAATCATTTGGCCCTGGTGCAGCGCGTGCGCTTGCCTGAGCAAAGCTTTGTGATGGGCGCCAGGCATCGCGAGTAACGACACCTCATCACGCAACATGGCTCTCCACTGCGCCATAGCGTGAGTTTCTATGGTTGGGGTTCCAGCAGGTTCTACATTCATCGGGCATGCCTATTTTGCTGAAATACTGTATATGTAAACAGTATATCGATAAGCGTACTGATCAACAGCAACGGAGCGACTGACGGCAATTGGCTCCCACTGACGACCGGTCGTCTATTTTGATGGGCAAGTGACGATCCATTGGAAAATCCTGCAGCCGCTAAAAAATCTGTTGAAAAAGCACTTATCCCCCTCCCGCCGACGGGCTTTGCGTCCTCTTTTTGTGCAAATCGGGACGTAGTGCAAATGATCCTGCAGCCCAGGCGGGCCGTGGGGCTTCGCAGCAAGGCGGGCGTTTCACAATGTGCAAAGTTTTGAAGAGAAATGCAGCGCGCTTGCTCAGAGGCGCAAGGAGCGGCGGCGGGGGGGGAGTCGCTGAAGTGCCCTGTTTGATTGGTCGAAGACTTTGAAAACTCGGGTTTTCAGCAGGTTTTACCGGCGGGCGTAGGTCTTCTACTCCTGAGACCTGACTGACTTCGCGGGACGTAGAGTTTCGCTGCAGCCCGCACAGATCAAGGGTTTCGGGTTATTTGTTGCGTTTCAAAGTCTCACACACAGCGCCGGATTTCAGGAGCGGATCACTGCCAGGCTTGGTCGATCGCCAAAAAACACTTTCTTGGGTAGCCCCTTCCAAACGTGTAAGTGGTGTTGGGTGTGTCAGAAAACGGCTCAACACCCCGGATTCATTGGGGATCGCCGCTTACAGTGGGAGTGTAGGAAACTGTATGGTGAATTTTGACTGCGCTGAAAGCCTTGTAAATCAAGGGCTTGGGGGAATTTCGACTTACAGGTGCCGACTGTTAGGGAAAAACAGCCTTCCGACAGTTCACTTACAGTAATAGAGAGACCTCTATCCCTTTATCTATAAGGGATACAGAGAATCTACATCTCTCACTTACACTTCTTACGCACTTTTTAGGGCCAGACCTGAAAAAACTTTCCCGTGTGTAGGGTGGGGGACTCTGATGCGTGGACACACAGAGAGTGCATCTGAAAAATGGCTATTTGGTGTGGACATCAACGAAACGACCCACTCTCTTAGAGAGGGCGGGTCATTGGGAGGATCTTTAGCGCATCCAGGCTTGATTTCAGGTAAAACTCACGCGTATCACCTGATGTTTCCATGATGAGAAATTTTTCACCAACCTTCGCGATAAGACGCGCCTCAGTTGAAACCCCGAAAACCCCTGGTTGGGCTATTTTAGGAAAGCGAGTTTCGATCTTTTTGAGATCGGACTCTGCAATCTCGCTACCAATACTGGCGGATAGGTTGTACACCGTGAAAGCGGAACCTATGGCCCAGCAGCAAGCTTCCTTAAACCCTCTCTTTTGGGGTTGTCTAAAGGTGTGCACCGCTTCCACTGAATAAAATCCGAAGAGGATGCAGAGCCAGACGTTGATGATCATCGACGAGACTTTGGCTACTGAGACATCCCAAAATATTGCTGATACGAAGACACCCGCGAAGGCCAAAACTGGAAGACCAAGGATGACGATCAACTGGGTTTTGGCTGAGGCGCCATGTGAAAAAATGACATACCCCAGAAATGCACCCAATAGAACAAAAAACGACGTCGGGAGCGCGTAGTTGAGCGTTTCTTGGAATGTCAGAAAACCCGCAACCCATGTACAGCCGAGCTGGTTGAAATAGCCGGCTGCATACTTCTGACCGATTATGTACAGGAATGGCGCGATGATAGCCGTGGTTTGACCGATCTCAGTGAGCGAGGGGGATTGACGCTCCGCAGTATTGCTCATGATACGACTCCGATCTTCAGCCCAGTGAATAGCGCCTTCCTTGACCATCGGTGTCGCTAGTGATCAGTAGGAGATAAGTCGTTGCGCTGAAACCACGAACCAATTTCCTGTTACTACGCCATTTTTACGCCACCCATAAAAAAAGGCCTTGAAAATCAAGGCCTTTCTTCATTGTCTTGGTGCCCCGAGGGAGACTCGAACTCCCACTCCTTTCGAAAACGGATTTTGAATCCGCCGCGTCTACCAATTCCGCCATCAGGGCTCAATGGCGGCGAAGTATAGAGAGGTGATTACCGTTGGTCAATCACGTTTCATGGTCAATTTTTGATAATTCCGCTAGACTTTCCGGCCCTGCTAGACGAACCCCATCATGCGCGTTGCTGACTTTACCTTCGAGCTTCCTGATTCGCTGATCGCTCGCCACCCTTTGGCCGAGCGTCGCGGTAGTCGCCTGCTGACCCTTGATGGGCCGAGCGGCGCCCTTGCACACCGTCAATTCACTGATTTGCTTGAGCATTTGCGCCCGGGCGATTTGATGGTATTCAACAATACCCGGGTGATTCCGGCGCGGCTGTTTGGGCAGAAAGCCTCGGGCGGCAAGCTGGAAATCCTCATCGAACGCGTGCTCGATTCGCACCGCGTGCTGGCCCATGTGCGCTCCAGCAAGTCGCCGAAGCCGGGTTCGAAGATCCTCATCGACGGCGGTGGCGAAGCCGAGATGCTCGCGCGTCACGATGCGCTGTTCGAGCTGGGCTTTGCTGAAGAAGTGCTGCCGCTGCTCGATCGCGTCGGGCACATGCCGTTGCCTCCTTATATAGACCGCCCGGATGAAGGCTCGGATCGCGAGCGCTATCAGACCGTGTACGCCCAGCGCCTGGGGGCGGTGGCGGCGCCGACGGCGGGGCTGCATTTCGATCAGCCGCTGATGGAGGCGATTGCCGCCAAGGGCGTCGAGACCGCGTTCGTCACGCTGCACGTCGGTGCGGGGACGTTCCAGCCGGTGCGCG